>Ga0209347_1006002_pt1 | contig 11114 bp, 8 predicted proteins | sample AutmiccommuBRH23_FD_187382 | JGI IMG/M metagenome (GOLD analysis project Ga0209347, IMG submission 187382) | Deep subsurface microbial communities from Mt. Terri, Switzerland - Autotrophic microbial communities BRH/23 (SPAdes) (version 2) | ecosystem: Environmental > Aquatic > Deep subsurface >...
TCGGCTAGAAACCCGGTTGAAACATCGCCCGACGCAAAATCGGGATGTGCAAGGATCGCGTCCAGATAGCCGGTGTTGGTCGTCACCCCGAGGATGACGTAATTCTGCACGGCGTTCCGCGCACGGGCGATGGCCTGTGCGCGATCTGCCCCATGCACGATCAGTTTGGACAGCATCGGGTCGAAATCGGTCGTGACCTTGCCGCCGTCCAGAATGCCGCTGTCTACCCGGACGCCCTCGCCTTGGGGTTCGTCCAGCAGCAGGATATCCCCAATCGCGGGCCGGAAATCGGCCGTCGCGTCCTCGGCACAGATGCGCAGCTCGATCGAATGGCCGGTCTGCCGAATATCCGGCTGCGCCGCGCTCAGCCCCTCGCCTGCCGCGATGTGCAACTGTTCGGCGACCAGATCGAAGCCCGTCACCATCTCGGTCACCGGATGTTCGACCTGGAGGCGGGTGTTCATTTCGAGAAAGTAGAAGGCCCCGTCCTGCGCATAGATGAACTCGACGGTTCCGGCACCCCGATAGTTGACGGCGCGCGCAATTCCGGCGGCGGTTTCGCAGATTTCCAGACGTTGCTCGGGCGAGAGCGCGGGCGAGGGCGTTTCCTCGATGATCTTCTGGAACCGGCGCTGGATCGAGCATTCCCGCTCCCAGAAATGCACCACGTTGCCCTGTCCGTCGCCCATCACCTGCACCTCGATATGGCGCGGGCGCTCGATATAGCGTTCGACGAACAGACGACCGTCGCCGAAGTACCGCTGGCCTTCGCGGCGGGCGGTTTCGATCTCGGTTTTCAACGTGCTGTCCTCGCGCACGATGCGCATCCCCTTACCGCCGCCGCCCGCCGAGGGTTTGATGAGAAGCGGATAGCCCAGGGTGCGGGCGCGTTCGACGAATGTCGTGGGGTCGTCATCCTCGATCGCCGAGGGGGCGACGGGAAAGCCGCGCTTTTCCACAAAGGCGCGCGCGCGGACCTTGTCGCCCATTAGGTCGATGACCTCGGAGGTCGGGCCGACAAATGTCACACCGGCCTCTTCCAGCGCCGCGACGAAACCGGCATTCTCCGACAGAAAGCCGTAGCCGGGATGCACCGCATCAGCCCCGATCTTTTTTGCGGCCGCAACGATCTGCGGAATATCGAGATAAGCAGCGACCGGGGTCACCCCCTCGATCATCACGACCTCGTCGGCAATAAGATGGGCCGGGGCTTCGATCTCTGCGGCATGCCGGAGCACCGCAGTCCTAATACCGATGGCACGGGCTGTGCGCACCACGCGGGCGGCGATTTCGCCACGATTGGCGACAAGGAGTTTATTGATGCTCATTTCCGGCTGTCGTCCTTATTTTGAGTCTCTCCCCGCGTGCTCGCAGGGAGAGGGTTTTCAAGGAAATGTCAGCCGGTCATTCGACTTCCATCCGCTCGGACACGATCGAGAACGATTTGTCCTTGGCGTTGGATTGCACAACGGTCACTGCGGTGGGCGCGTGACGATTGCCTTTGCCATAAGTGACCGGCCCCAGCAGGCCACCGGTTTCGAACCCGTCCAGACCTTCCAGTTTGTCAATGACGCAGGCCCGGGTCAGGTCAGTGCCGCACTCGGCCATAGCGTGCTCGAAAATCAGGGCCCCGGCATAGCCCGCCAGCGAGTACCGGTTCAGCGAATCCCGTTCGGCGTCGCTGAGATATGTGTTGGCCAGTCCCATGAATTTCGCCACACCAGGAACCTCAAGTGCGGTCAGCGGGGGCACATAATCCGCCGCATAGTAACCGTCGCCTGCACTTTCGGCCAACGCCTGAACCGGGGTCAGATGAGCGGAATGGGCGCCGAGGAACGTGATATCCATCCGGTTCTTGGCGGCTTCCTTCATCAGGGTCGAGTGTTCGGCCACGACGCCGCCGGAAACCAGCACGTTTACGCCTGCGGCGCGTGCCCGCAGCATTTCGGCCGAGAAATCCTTTTGGCCGCGCTTGAATTTAATCTCCAACACGTTGTTCAGACCGTATTTTTCGATGCCCGCGAGATAGCCACAGCGCACATCATCGCCGAACTCGTCGTCCTGAAAGGCGATCGCGTATTTTTCGTCTTTCAAGCCGAGTTCTTCGACGAGATACGTCATCCCAGCGCCAATTTCCTGGCAATAGGTCGGTCCGACCACGAACAGCGGATTCAACGGCGGATCGAAATGGTGCGAATTCACCGCCATGTTGTTGAGTGTCGGGATGCCGAGTTCGTTGATCAGGGGCATCATGGCTGCCAGTTGCGAACTGCCCGAGGTGCCGATTAGCCCGAAGATATCATCGACCTCAACCATCTTCTTCAGCGCCTGAAGCGCGCGCGCCGGAACGTATCCGTCATCTTCGAACACAATCTCCACCTTGCGGCCGTTGATGCCGCCACGGGCGTTCACATCTTCTTGCCAGACTTTCAGCGCAAGTGAATGCGCCTTGCCCAGAAGGCTGGGCGGGCCGGTCAATGGGTCCACGGCGCCCAGAATGATCTTGTCGTCGGTAACGCCGGGTTCCGCCATTGCACCGGCGGTTCCAATCGCCAGAAGAGCGGCGGGCAGCGTCCCTCTCAAAAGCCAGTTCATTGTTTCTTCTCCCTTTTTATGGCCCATCCTTCTGGACCGTCCGTATCAGTATCTGAATGGCCAGTTGATCCATCGGTTCTTGTATTCGCGATAGATCCCCATCAACCCGTCCGGCTCGAACCGCAGGAAAAGCACGATGGTCAGACCGTAAATGAACCCTTTCAATTCCAACGCCGACAGTGATCCCAGCGACCCGCCCGTCAAATTGATCACATAGTTCAAGACCTCGGCCAGCCCCAGCACGAAGACCACACCGATGACAGCCCCGGCAGTGGATCCGAGACCGCCAACGATGATCATGGAAACAGCCTCGATCGAGAGGATCAGGCTAAAGCTGTCGACGTTTACAAAACGGATATGATAGGCCATCAGCGCGCCCGCCACGCCCGCATAAAACGAGCTGACGACAAAGGCATAAAGCTTGTAACGTGCCACCGGGATACCCATCGCACGGGCGGCGATATCCTGTTCGCGGATCGCCAGAAAGGCGCGGCCGATGCGACTGCGTTTGATGTTGGCGGATCCCAGAACGGCCAGCGTCAAGATCGCCAGAATCAGATAGTAGAACGATTTGTCTGTCGCCAGTTCCAGCCCGAAGATCGCGGGCCTGGGCGTCGATATGCCGGCAGAGCCGTGCGTGATGCTTTCGGCGCTCAGGATTATGTGAGTTATGATGATGGTGAAGGCCAGCGTCGTGATCGCAAGGTACAGCCCCTTTAGTCGCAACGAGGGTATCCCGACCAACAGCCCGAACGCCGCCGCCATCAGCCCTCCGGCCGGCAGACACAGCCATAAAGGCATGCCGTAATCAGCCGAGAGGATAGCCGCAGTATAGCCGCCGACAGCCAGAAACCCGGCGTGGCCAAAGGAAATCAGACCTGTGGTTCCGGTCAGAAGATTCAGACCGATTACCCCGACGGCCGCAATCATCATCCCGTTGACCAGCGACGTCACATGACCGGTCAGCACCAGTGGTGCGGCCAGCGAAATGATCGCGAGCGCCCATGTCCAATAGGTCTGCGTTGGATTGCGGAACAGCGATATCAGTTCGCCATAGCTTTCCTGAATAACTCCCGTGCGCATGGCTCAGACCCTTTCGATTTCAGGCGTCCCAAACAATCCGTAGGGACGGATCATCAGAACCACCAGAATGACCAGGAAACCGGAAATCTCTTTCAGCCCCTGTCCAATATAGCCTTCGGACAGGTTTTCCAGGAGGCCGATGAGAATGCCTGAAATCGCCGCACCGAACACGGAATCCAGACCGCCGAGAATAACTGCCGGAAAGGCACGCAGGCCCTGCGTCCACATATCTGGCCCCAGGCCATAGATCGTGCCCAGCAAAACCCCGGCCAACCCGGCGATGACCGCCGCAATGGCCCAGGCCAGCGCATAGACCCGCGTCACGTTGATCCCCATCAGCAGCGCCGTGGTTTCACGCGCCGCCGTGGCCCGCATGGCAACGCCCATGCGCGAAAACCGCAGGAAAGCCCACATGCCCATCACACAAAGCGCCAGCAGACCAATGGCATAGAGCTGCGAAGTATAAAGGAAAACCATGCCAAACTCGACGCCACTGTCACCAATGTCGGTGGGCAGAACCATGGGGTCGGCCCCCCAAATCATGACCACCACCGCACGTATCATCACCGCCAGCCCGATGGTGACCATTACGGTTGAAAACACGTCCTGTCCCAGCATCGGGCGGATAAAGACCCGCTCGATCACCAGGCCGACCGCGGCCGAAAGCCCGACGCAGACCACCAGCAACCCCCAGAACGGCAGGGTCCATGAGTTCGCAATTGAAAAGGCCATGTACGAAATCAGCATCATGACCTCGCCTTGGGCAAAGTTGACCACACTGGTGGCCTTGAAGATCAGTGCATAGCCCATCCCGATGAGGCCGTAGATCACGCCCATGGCGATGCCCGAAACGCTGAGCAATATGAAATAGTCCAATTTCGTCCCCCCTTATCCGTAGATTTCCGCCATCTCGGCTGCAAATTTCGTCTCGATGATATTGCGCCGCACTTTCTGCGTGGCGGTCATTTCTCCGTCGTCATGGTCGAGCTCCTTTTTCAGCAGGACGAACTTGCGGATGTTCTCGACCCGTGCAAAAGCATCATTCACCCGTTGCACCTCCTTCGAGATGAGCTCCCTGACCGGTTCCATCCTGGAAAGATGGCTGAACGTGGTATAGGCAAGGCCTTGGGCCTGAGCCCACTTTCCGACGGTGTCATAGTCGATTTGCAACAGCGCCCCGAGAAAGTTCCGCCCCTCGCCGACCACGATCGCCTCGGAGATATAAATCGAATCCTTCAAGGCGTTTTCGATTTCAGACGGTGTAATGTTCTTGCCGCCCGATGTGATGATGATGGACTTTTTCCGGTCAACGATGGCGATTTCGCCGTTGTCCAGTTGTTCGATCACATCGCCGGTGTGAAGCCAGCCATCAATGACGGTTTCGTTCGTTGCCTTTTCATTGTCGAGGTAGCCCAGAAAGACACTGGGGTGTCTGATCAAGAGTTCGCCATCCTCGGCTATCCGGTATTCAAGGCCCGGCGCAGCAACACCCGCAGCCCCGACCCTGGTCTTGTCGGCATTCTGAAAGAACGCAAGGCCAGACGATTCGGTCATGCCGTAAACCTGATAGAGCGGCACGCCGATAACCCGGAAGAACCGGACGACCTCGGGCGAAATGGATGCGCCACCGACGAAACCGGAATGCACCTTGTCGATACCCATGAACCGTTTCAGCGGGTTGAAGACTAGAATCGTGGCTGCAAAATACTTGACCCGCTCGACAGGGGTCAGTTTCCCGCCGGCCTCGGTCTTGCGGAAATGCGCCTGTCCCAGATCAAGCCCCCAGCGATAGATCCGCTGGGCCATTGGGCGCGCATCCTGAATCCGGATCGCCGCGCTGTATTGCAGCTTCTCCCAGATCCGCGGCACGCCTAGGAACACCTTTGGCGCGACTTCCCGCAGGTTGGTCTGCACCGTATCGATGGACTCGGCGAAATTCACCTCGCCCCCGACCATCAGGCTGAGAACGGCAGAGAATATCCGTTCTGCCACATGACAAAGCGGCAGATAACAAACCACGGAATACTGCTCGCGCGTCAGATTGAACTGGTCGATCAAAGGATAAGATGCCACAAGCAGGTTGCGATGTGACAACAGCGCACCTTTCGGCGGACCTGTGGTGCCCGAAGTATAAACCACAATCGCCGGATCGTCGGGTCTGGTGGCCTCTACGCAATCGCGGAAGAAATCGGTATCCACGGGCTGGCCTGCTGCGTGACCCAACCCTTCCTGCACCACTTCGTCAAATGACTTCAGGCGCGTCCGGTTATAGCCGCGCATCCCCTTCATATCGACGCAAACGATAAGTTTCAGATCGGGAAAGGCACCATTACTCGCTTCGGCATCCAGAACCTTATCTACCTGTTCCTGATCGCCGCAGACAATGATGCTGCTTTTGGAATGTCTCAGAATATAGTCGATCTCGGGCCAAGGATTGGTTGGATAGACCCCGACGGTCATGCCGCCAAGCGCCTGCGTTGCGACGTCGGAATAAAGCCATTCAGGCGTGTCTTCGCTGGCGATGGCCAGACGGTCGCCGCGCCCGAAGCCCATGGCGTGAAGGCCAAGGGCAAAGCCACGTACCCTAGCGAAATACTCTCCCCATGTGATTCGGTTCCAGATCCCGAGATTCTTTTCCCGCATTGCGAGGTCGCCGGGGATGGTATCGGCCCAGTGCATCAACAGTTGCGGCATGGTGGTGCTGCCGTTTTTGAGCGCCAGTTTCAGATCATCCATCATTCACCCCCGCCCGTTCCGCTGGCTTGTGCCCCAGATAAGCCTCGATCACATGCTGATTGGCTCGGATCTCCTCCGGCGTGCCGTAAGCGATCCGCTCGCCGAAGTTCATCACGACGATATGGTCGGAAATGTCCGTGACGATGCCCATATCGTGTTCGATCATCATGACCGTGATCTCGAGTTCCTCCTTGAGATCGAGAATGAAGCGCGCGATGTCTTCGGTCTCCTCCGCGTTCATCCCCGAAACCATCTCGTCGAGTAGCAAGAGCTTGGGTTCGGTTGCCAGAGCGCGACCTAGTTCGACCCGCTTCTGCAATCCGTAGGCCAGAGCGCCCACGGGAACGTCCCGCACATGCTGGATTTCCAGGAAGTCTATGATCTCCTCGACCCGCTTGCGGTGCGCCCGTTCCGCCGCCCGCGTGGACGGGCCGAAGAACAATCCGCCCAGAACGCTGGTCGTCATGTGGCTGTGGCGTCCGACCAGCAGATTATCGACAACGCTGGCATGTTTGAATACCGCCAGGTTCTGGAACGTGCGCCCCATGCCAAGCGCCGCAATCTTGTGGGGTGCTTCGCGTGTAATGTCCTTGCCATCCAGGGTGATTGTGCCCGATGTCACCGGAAGAACCCGGCTGATCATGTTGAACATCGTGGTCTTGCCGGCTCCGTTGGGGCCGATCAGGCTGAAAATCTCGCCCTTGAGGACCGGAAAGCTCACATTGTTGACCGCCGTCACGCCACCGAATTTCTTAATCAGATCATCAACCTGCAACAGCACCGTCATGACAGCCACCTCTTGCGCCTCTTGTAGTGTTTTACATCGCGCATGTTGCGTCTGTGGCCGGATTCGGAGAACCCTAGGTAGAATTCCTTGACATCCTCGTTCTCCATAAGCTTCGCCGGGGTGCCATCCATCACCACACGGCCGTTTTCGATGATATAACCGTAGCTTGCGATCGATAGTGCCAGCTCGGCATTCTGCTCCACCAACAACACCGAAACGTTGCCTTGTTTCACCAGTTCGGTCACGGCGGCGAATATCTCGGTGATGATCTGAGGTGCCAGCCCGAGGCTGGGTTCGTCCAGCATCAGCAGGCGCGGTCGGGACATGAGGGCGCGACCGATCGCCACCATCTGCTGTTCGCCGCCCGACAGATAGCCCGCAATCGTGCCGCGTTTTTCTTTCACGCGTGGAAAGATGCTGAAGACGTAATCCAGCGCCTCCGCCGCCGCCGGACGGCTGCGGGTGATCCCACCCATCATCAGATTTTCCTCGACTGTCAACGGCTCGAACAACTGCCGCCCCTCAGGAACCGTGACAACGCCGCGGCGCACGATTTCGTCGGGTTTGCGGCCAACGAGGTCTTCACCTTCGAAGGTGATTGTGCCGCCGATGATCTCGCCCTCCTCAGGGTAGAGCACACCGGATATCCCCTTGAGAATCGTCGATTTCCCCGCCCCGTTCGACCCCAGCAAAGTGACGATCTTGCCCTGCTCGACCGAGAGTGACGCATCGCGCACCGCTTCGATCACGTTGTCGTAGACGATCTGGACGTTATTGACATTCAACATCACGCGGCGACTTCCCCGACCGCGTTCAGCCCGTCGCGCGCGGCCAAGTCGGCCGGCACGGGGATTTCGATATCCAGCAGCATCTGGGCAAACCCCTTGCCTTGCGGATCGATGCGGACCGAGGCGATGCCGCCCCCGCCAAGCGATTCATGCAGCAGGAAATTCAGCGAGTGGCTTCCCGGCAGGTCGAACCGCTCGACCTTGCCTTCGCAGACATGGGCGAAATAGTCATTTACCACCGCCTCACTGAGAGCCGACCGGATAAAAGGCAGGTAGTCTGGCTTGCGCGCCAGGATACCGATATTGGCGATATCCCCTTTGTCGCCCGACCGTCCCCAGGCCAGATCGACGAGGCGCACCTTGACCGCGTCCGGACCGGGCTTGCGGCTCTCTGCGGGCGGTGCGGCCGGCGGATCAAGGGAGACTGGGTTGGCGGCCACGGTGACGGGCACATCCCTGCCGTCGACCTCGACTGCGACGGGGGTGTCGGCCTTGTCCTGCAGGAACGAGAACAGCCGCACCACCGGCTGCACCTTGGGCCGCCCGGCAAAGAACCCGGTCAGCCCCTGCGCGGTCGAGATAGCCATCGGTGCGATCTCGCCAGCGAAGATGTTGAGCGCGGCGCGGTCGTCATGGATCGCGCCGATCTTGAGCACGACTTCGCGCGTCTGTGCGCGGGCGTTCGCGCCATAGGCGGCCTCTGCGCCCAGCACTTCGACGCTGACCTGCCGGAAATCGCCCAGATTGCGGTCGCGGAAAATCCGGCGGCAGCGGGTCAGGATCGCCTCGGCCACGCGTTCGGCCTTGGCGGGTGCGTCAATCGCGGCTAGTGTCAGGGTGGAGACAGCGCGCCAGCCATCGGCATGGGTCGCCGACACCTTGTAGCTGCCGGTACGCCCAAGACCCTTGCCGCCTTTGACCAACACCCGATCCGTCCCGACCTGGTCCAGCGTGACCTGCGACCAGTCGCAGATCACGTCGGGCAGCAGGTAAGCGCGCGGATCGCCGATTTCATAGAGCATCTGCTCTCCGACCGACCCGGGCACGACCAGCCCGCCCGTGTCTGGTGTTTTGGTCATGACAAAACTGCCGTCCTCGGAGACCTCGACGATGGGCATCCCCATGTCGTCCCAGCCCGAAACGTCCTGCCAGTCCGTGAAATTGCCGCCGGTCCCTTGGGGGCCGCACTCGATCAAATGGCCCGCCAACGATCCCTGGCTGAGCTTGTCCCAATCATCGTCGCCCCAGCCGAATTCATGCATCAGGGGCCCAAGCGCCACCGCGCTGTCGGCGCAGCGCCCGGTGATCACGATGTCGGCCCCGGCATCCAGCGCCGCCGCGATGGGGCGGGCGCCCAGATAGGCGTTCATGCTCCAGATATCGTCGGGAAACGCGACGCCCGAGAACATCTCCGTCTGACCACCGGCGCGGATATCGTCGGCCCGCGCCGACAAATCATCGCCCAGCACAACACCGATGGACACATCTATCCCGGCCTCGGCGGCGACTTTAGCCAGCGCATCGCGGCAGCCACGCGGGTTCACACCCCCGGCGTTGGCAACGACCTTGATCCCCTTGGCCTTGATTTCCGGCAACCAGGGTGCCAGCGCCGTAACGAAATCCGGCGCATAACCCGCATCGGGCGACTTGGCGCGGGCTCGCGCCATCAGCGACATCGTCACTTCGGCCAGATAGTCGAACACCAGATAGTCGATCTCGCCTTTGGAGACCAGTTGACCGATCGCTTCAGGCGTATCGCCCCAGAATCCCGATGCGCACCCGATGCGCAGTTTTCGATCCGACATGTGCGTTTTCCTCCCACTTGATCAGCGGCCTTGAAATATTTTCTAACATATGTTTGATTTTGGTCAACACTGCAGATAACTATTTTTGGGAGGATGAGGAAATGACAACTCAGAGTGAGGCTATCGCGGCTGATCTGGCGGCCATCAGGGCAAATTATTCGCTGACCGATGAGCAGCGCCAGATCGTCGATCACGTGGCGCGGGTGTCCCGCGAGGTTCTTCACCCGCTACAGGCACGCATGGACCAAGAAGATTGGTGGCCTGACAATCTTTTCAAGCAGATGGGCGAACTTGGTCTTCTGGGGATTACGGCCCCGGAGGCTTTGGGCGGATCGGGCCAGAACGAGTTTACCCAGGCGCTGGTGTCGGAGGTGATTTCGAAGTGGAACCCCGCCGTCGGCCTGTCGCATGGCGCGCATGACAACCTGTGTCTGAACAACCTGCTGCGCAACGGCTCCGAAGCGCAGGTGAAAAAATATGTGCCGGGGTTGTGTTCGGGCGACCTGGTCGGGGGGCTGGGGCTGACCGAGCCCGGCGCGGGATCCGATGCGCTTGGCTCCATGGCCACCACCGCTCGCCGTGATGGCGACGACTATGTCATCAACGGCTCGAAGATCTACATCACCAACGGGCCGATTGCCGATGTGATCCTGCTCTATGCCAAGACCGACAAATCCAAAGGCGCCAAGGGCATTTCCGCCTTCATCATCGAAACCGACAATCCCGGATTCAAGGTGGCGCAGAAACTGGACAAGATGGGTTTTCGCGGCTCACCTACGGGCGAGCTGGTGTTCGAGAACTGCCGCGTTCCGGCATCAGCCATGTTGGGGGTCGAAAACTCCGGCGTTGCAGTGGTGATGAGCGGGCTTGATCTAGAACGAGCGATGGTCGCTTCGGTCTGCGTCGGCATGGCCGAACGCGCGCTTGAACTGGGTCTGGAATACGCGAAGATGCGCGAACAGTTCGGCAAGCCGATCGCCAGTTTCCAGATGATGCAGTCGAAACTGGCAGAGATCTACACCGAGGTCGAAACCGCTCGGGCCTTCAGTTATCGGGCCTTGGCGGCCTGTGTCGGCTTGCCGAAGGGTGCAGGGGGTCGCGGTGAGATCCACAAGCTGACCGCGGCCGCCTGCCTTTACGCGGGAGAGGCCTTCAACAAGGCCGTCACCGAAGCCTGCCACATCCACGGCGGCTCGGGCTACATGCAGGACACCGAGATCAACCGGCTGTTCCGCGCCAACAAGCTGCTGGAGATCGGCGCGGGCACCAGCGAAGTGCGCAAGATCATCATCGCCGAAGAACTTTTGCGCGCCTGAGGGG
>Ga0209347_1006004_pt1 | contig 11110 bp, 9 predicted proteins | sample AutmiccommuBRH23_FD_187382 | JGI IMG/M metagenome (GOLD analysis project Ga0209347, IMG submission 187382) | Deep subsurface microbial communities from Mt. Terri, Switzerland - Autotrophic microbial communities BRH/23 (SPAdes) (version 2) | ecosystem: Environmental > Aquatic > Deep subsurface >...
GGGGATGCTCGCTGAACCCTGAGGTGGCCGGGCAGCCTGCCCCGGTAATTGCGGAGATGGCCGGCTTTGCCGTGCCTTTGGACACAAAAATACTGGTGGTCCCCCTGGAGGGTGTAGGGCCCGACTTTCCCCTGTCCATGGAGAAGCTGAGCCCCATACTGTCACTGTACACGGTGGAGGGCAGCAGGGAGGGAATTGACATGTCTGAGCGGGTGATTGAATACGGGGGTCTGGGACATTCTGCGGTTATTCACTCTGAGGACAGCGGGGTAATCGGGGAATTCTCCCGCCGCATAAGGGCGGGCAGAATTATTGTGAATTCCCCCTCCACCCATGGGGCCATAGGGGACCTGTACAATATAAATGTTCCTTCCTTTACCCTGGGATGCGGGTCTATGGGAAGCAACAGCACCACTTCCAATGTCAGTGTGGATAATCTGATAAACATAAAGAGGGTGGCTAAAAGGCGCGAAAAAATACAGTGGTTCAGAGTGCCTGAAAGGATATATTTTGAGCACGGCTCCTTAAGTTACCTCAGTAAGCTGCCCGGCGCCCAGAGGGTTTTCATAGTGACCGACCAGGCCATATTGAAGCTGGGTATGGTGGACCGGGTGCTTTACCACCTGAAAAAGCGCAGCGAACCAGTGACAGTGGATATTTTCAGCGATGTGGAGCCGGATCCCTCACTGGACACGGTGAAAAAGGGCTGCGAGGCCATGAAAAATTTTAAACCGGACACAATTATAGCCCTGGGCGGAGGGTCGCCAATAGATGCAGCCAAGGCTATGTGGCTTTTTTACGAGCATCCGGAGGTGGAGTTTGAATACCTCAGGCTGAGGTTTCTGGATATAAGAAAGAGAACCTACAAGTTTCCAAAGCTGGGCCGCAAAACAGTTTTTGTGGCCATTCCCACCACCAGCGGCACCGGGTCCGAGGTGACGGCCTTTACGGTGATCAGTGACCGGGGCAAACACATCAAGTATCCCCTGGCGGATTACGAGCTGACGCCGGATGTGGCCATAATCGATCCCAGCCTGGCCATGTCCATGCCCCCCCGGGTTGCCGCCGACACCGGCATGGATGTTCTTACCCATGCACTGGAGTCCTATGTTTCGGTGATGGCTTCCGATTACACCGACGCCCTGGCCTTAAAGGCGGTGGAAATGGTATTCCGTTATCTTCCCCGCTCATACCGGAACCCGGGCGACAGGGAGGCCCGGGAAAAGATGCATAACGCCTCCTGCATAGCCGGGATGGCTTTCACCAACGCCTTTTTGGGGGTCAATCACAGCCTGGCTCACAAGCTGGGGGCAGAATTTGGGGTATCTCACGGCCGGGCCAATGCTGTACTGCTTCCTTATGTAATTGCCTATAACGCCAGCCCCCCGGTTAAATTTGCCCCCTTTCCCCAGTACGAATTTTTCCGGGCACCTGAAAAATACCGGGAGGTGGCGGCATACTTAGGGCTTCCCTGTTCATCCACCGTAGAGGGGGTGTCGTCACTGATTGAGGCGGTAAAGAAACTTGCTGCCGGGGTAGATATGCCTCTTAATATAGCCGGTCTGGAAATCAGTCAGGAGAATTTTTCGGAGAGGGCTGCTGCAATGGCCGAGGAGGCCTTTGACGATCAGGTTACCGGAACCAATCCCAGAAGTCCTCTTATTTCAGAGCTGTCGGGCCTTTACCGGCTGGCGTACGGCCCGCCGCTGAACAGCCGGGTGGAAGAGAACCTGGTAGCCCCGGAGTACCTTTCGCTGATTAGGGATTAGGGATTAGGGATTGGGGATTAGGGATTGGGGATTGGGGATTGGGAATTGGGAATTGGGGATTGGGGATTGGGAGGGGGAGCCGGCAATGGTTCAGGTATTTCGCCCTGGTCTTTATGAAAGAGGCCATTACAAAATAAATCCCCTCTAGAGGGGATTTGCTTTTGGGCACTGGGGATAGAGTTTTTTTCTGTCGGGGCGCCCAGCCCAACTATTCTGGATTCTGACTTTTCGAATTCCGTATTCCGACCGCAAAGGATTTAAGTATAAGCGTATTTACTGTTCCATCTGCCGGGCCAGGAATCCCGCAGCTGTTTCAGCCAGTTTGGCCTCCAGGCTGCTCATCTGTACCTTTTCCTTGGAGGCTATGATCACCGAGCCTATTGCGGTGCCCTCAGAAATGATCGGAGCTATTACCGCTGACTCGAAGGTTGATTTTTGATCTTCGGTTATTGACAAGGGAGTAGTAAAAACCTCAACCTTTTTATTCTCCAGTATTTCTTCCACGTTGGCGCTGATGGTCTGGTTCACTAAATCCTTTATGTTTTTACCCGCAAGAGCCACAACGCTGTCCTTGTCCGTTATGATGGCCATGTGGCCCAGAGCTTCATTAAGAGATTCGGCATATTCCTGGGCAAACTGCCCCAGCTCATTTATAGGGGAGTATTTTTTCAGCATTATCTGCCCTGTTCTGTCGACGTATATTTCCAGCGGGTCTCCATTGCGAATCTTTAGAGTCCTGCGAAGTTCTTTGGGAATAACCACCCTGCCCAGATCATCGATCCTCCGCACGATACCTGTTGCCTTTGCCAACAGACTCACCTCCTTTTTTATTTTAGTATCTTATAGTTTCTTATTTTTTATAAAAAATATGCCATAGAAGGTATAAACAGAATAAGTAAAATATGTTAGGGACAAGGGTCCCCAATATACTGTCACAATGATTAACACTCAGTTTTTATCTGTATTATTTTTAATACGGGGCTAAAGGGAAAAATTAAATCAAACTATAAAATACAGTCTTTTTTACCATGTTTATGGTTACTGATACAATTTTGTTGTTTTCACTTTTTTTGTCCATCAGCAAAAGGAAAAAAAGGATAATTACCGAAAGAGTAAATTTATATTAAAAAAGAAGGGACCTTTGGTTTTCGGATTTTACGGGTGATACCCTTGATACCCGTCCAAGGCTGAGGAAAAAGGATTGAGGGTGAGGGGGCAAATAATATGAATTTGAGGCATTTGGAGACATTCTTACTGGTGGCTGACCTGCAGAGTTTTACTGCAGCCGCCCGTAAGCTTTTTATGAGCCAGCCGGCGGTAAGCTTCCAGATAAAATCTCTGGAGGAGGACCTGCAGGTGACTTTATTTCAGCGCGGAGATAAAAGACTCAGCCTTACGCCGGCCGGCAGGCTGATATACCCGGAAGTAAAAAAAATGGTGACCAGGTACCAGAAAATAAAATCAGGAATAGATGACATGAAAGGGCTTAAAACAGGACACCTGGTGGCGGGGGCCAGCACCACTCCGGGTGAGTACCTGATGCCCCTTATTGTGGGAGAATTCCGAAAAGTATATCCGGGTATAACCATCAGCCTTCAGGTGGCCGGAAGCGGACAGGTTTTCAGGTGGTTAAGGGATAATGAAATTGATATAGGGGTTACAGGCTCACCCGCCACCGTAAGCGGGATCTGGTGTGAGCCCTGGGTCAGTGATAATCTCATGCTGATAGTGCCGCCGGGCCACCGGTGGGCCGGCCGGGGGGACCTGGAGGCTGATGAGCTGCTGGAGGAGCCTTTTGTGCTGAGGGAGCAAGGCTCCGGAACCAGGAGGTCCTTTGAGAAAAAGTTAGCCGAAATAGGTATTGATGCCGACAGAATAAAAGTTTCCATGGAAATGGGCAGCACCAGGGCGGTAATAACCGCTGTCCAGGCCGGATTGGGTGTGGCCGTGACTTCAGGTCTGGCTGCCGGGAACGATCTGGAGCTGGGGAGGATAAAAAGCGTGCCGCCGCCTTTTGATTCCGAAAGGATACTGTATCTGGCCGGTAATAAGCAAAGCCAGGAAAGCCCGGTGACCAGTGAGTTCCTTGTGTTTGCCAGGAAGAGAAATATTTCCTGCCGGGGGAGTGAGCAGCCGACGGAAAATTTATAAATACAAATTAAAATTTACTTATGCCGAGGGGGTGCGTTGTCGTGGGTAAAATGCTGGAAGGATTAAAGATTTTGGATCTCAGTATGAATTTGCCGGGTCCTTACTGCACACTGCTCCTGTCAGACATGGGGGCTGATGTTGTAAAAATAGAGGAGCCCCGGATTGGAGACCAGGCCAGGGTCTTAAGCGGCCCATTTTTCAGGCAGCTGAACAGGGGAAAAAAAAGCGTAAAGATTAATCTGAAAAATACCGCCGGGAGGGAGGCCTTTCTAAAGCTGGCCGAACAGGCCGATGTGGTTTTGGAGAGCTTCCGGCCGGGGGTTGTAAAAAGGCTGGGAGTGGACTATGACGCCGTTAAAAAGGTTAATGAAAAAATAATATACTGTTCAATAAGTGGGTTTGGACAGGATGGCCCGATGAGAGATATTCCCTGCCATGATTTAAATATAATTGGACTCACCGGAATACAGCACATGATGGGACTAAAGGGCGGCCCACCGGTTGTGCCGCCGGTGCTGATTGCCGACACCGCCACCGGAACGCTGGCCGCCCTGGCCATAGTATCAGCCCTCTGGCAGAGGTCTGTAAAAAATAAAGGGCAGTACCTGGACATATCAATGTACGAGAGCTGTTTTTCCTGGCAGCACCTTAATGCGGCTTTTCTCCTGGCGGGTTTCGGATACGGGGCCGGTGAGGGCATGCTGAGCGGTGCCGCTCCGGCCTACAACCTGTATGAGACCGCCGATGGCAGGCACCTGAGCATAGGGGCTGTGGAACCACACTTCTGGGCCGGGATATGCAGGCAGATCGGCAAGGATCACCTGATAGAAAGGCAGTTTTCCTCTGGCGAAGAGGCCGATCAGGCCAAAAAGGAATTGAGTGAGCTTTTTTTAACCAAAACATCCTCCCAGTGGCTGGAACTTCTTGGTCCGGCCGGGCTTTGTGTGACCCCGGTGCTTTCGCTGGGGGAATCATTGAAACAGCCCCAGGCGGTGCACAGAAATGTGCTGGTTTCAGCCTCTGTAAAAGGGGAGGACCTGCATCAGCTTAACTGCCCGGTTAAAGGTACGGGCCTTGACCAGCCCGGGGCCGGGGTTGGTCCGGATTTGGGTGAGAACAATGATGAGGTGTTTGGTGAGATAGGGATGTCCACCGAGGAGATAGACAGGCTGAGGGATAGCGGAGCTTTTACCCCATAGAGGGGGTAGGGCAAAGGTAGATTGTTGACGCCACCTTTATATAGGTTACTGTGAGGTGTTTTCATGGATAACCCTGCCGGTGGAATAATAAAGGTTCTAAATGCTATGCAATTGCCTTTTATGCTTATTTCCTATCCTGATTTTAGTTGCCTTATGTCCAATGCCGCCAATAACAGTAATTTTATTTTTCCCTTTCCGGGCGGGGAGATTGATGAAAGAGAAATTGCCGGTAAAAGACTGGAGGATATTTATCCGGAGCCGGAGCTGTCAGAATTTAAAGACACTTTGCACAGGGCCGCCAAAAGCAGGATGATTACCAGGTTTTACACGGACTACCGGGGGACGGCGGGCAGGTATGAGGTGATTTTTGTTCCGGCTGTTACGGAAGAAGGCAGTACCAGCCATATAGCGGTGCTGATGCTGGAAGTCCCTGAAAACAGCCCCTTACCGGAGATTAACAGCGGTGGAGGCTCATTCCTTCCGGACAGGCGGGAACAGGCTGTGGAAAATGAGCGCCTGGCCCTGATTGGGCAGCTGACCCTTGGGATAGCCCATGAGATAAAAAACCCACTTACCGTTATATCAGGTTTTGCCGAGGTCACTAAAAGCAAATTGTCAAGGATACCCGGAAACGAGGTACTGAAGGAGTCAATAGCATACTACCAGCAGGAAATAATAGACAACTGCCGCAACATGAACAGGCTCATAGTGGATCTTCTCCAGGTGGCCGGACCCAGAAAAATAGAAAAAGTGCGGGTGAATATGGCCGGTATACTGGAAAGAATATGCAACATTATGTCCCCTTTTGCGCTGCAGAGAAATGTAACACTAATCAAGGACCTTATAGATGCTGATGTTGAGATTTATACAGATCCTATTAAAATAAAACAGGTTCTTCTCAACCTGTGCAACAACGCCGTGCAGTCCATGACCAGGGGAGGAATATTGAGGGTCGGAGCCCAGCGGTGTGGTGAACACCTTGTCATCAGTGTGGCCGACACAGGATGCGGAATCAGTCCGGAAGACATAAGCAAGCTGGGGACCCCCTTTTATACCACCAAGGCTGAGGGAACCGGGCTGGGATTAACTGTTACTTACAGCATTGTACAGGATCTGGGAGGAAGGATTGAGGTTGACAGCCAGCTTGACAGGGGAACCACCTTCAGTGTATATCTCCTTCTGAACGGAAGTCAGGACGGATAGACCAGAGGCCGTTCAAAAAGCTCCAGATGCAAGGCGTGGCAAGGCTTTGAGCGGAGGCGTACTTGTTGTACGTTGGAGCGAAAAGCCGCCGCCGCAACGCAGTAGGTGGACTTTTTCAACGGACTCCTAGAGGTAAAGCCTGACCTTCCTTAAGACCAGGTAAAGGCTGGAAATAATAATCAGTGAAGTTATGGCCAGCAGCAGCAGTACCCCCGAAACGGCCAGACCGCCCAGGATTGACGGTGAGCCTCCCATCTTTTCCAGGGCGGCTGTGGCCGGAACCATAAGGCCCTCCGCCCGGGGAATGGCCGGGCCGAACAGAAAAACGGCATATAGGGCTGCCAGGACAGCATGGGCCAGCCTGGCCAATACAAATGGAAGCATACGGATATCGGTTTCACTTATCATTCCAGCCACCTGGGCAATTACCGACAGCCCGCTCCAGGCCAGCAGCATTTCTATCGCGGCCACCTGCTGGATCAGTGGGGCCGTCGTTTCACTTACCATCTTTGACCCTATGGTCATTTCAAAAAAACCGCTGGCCAGGGCGGGCATTATTTCAGGGGAAAAGCCCAGCGGGCACAATAAGGCGCCCAGCCCGGCGGCAGCCCGGTCTATAAAGCCGGCCACGGTTATCAGCTTGATGATTACCGCGAACAGTATTATGAAACCGCCTATGACCAGGAGGCTGTTTACGGAATTCTTCACCGAATCGTTGATTATTCTGCCCAGGGGGCGGTTTTCCTTTTCCCAGGCCGCCTCCAACTCACTGAGGGCCCGCCGGAATACACTTCCGAAGGGGTATCCCCGGACCGGCAGTGTTTCACTGTCATGGCGCCCGTAGAAGCGCATTAAAAACCCCAGGGTAAGGTTGGAAAGATAGTGGGACCCGGCGATTACCACCGCCAGTTCCGGGCGGCCGAACATTCCCACCGATACCGCAACCATCATAAAAAGAGGGCTGGAATTGTTGGTAAAGGAAATCAGCCTCTCGGCCTCTATCCTGGTGCAGAGATTTTGTGACCGCAGGCGTGCGGTGACCATGGCCCCGATGGGATAGCCGCTGGTATAGCCAATACACATGACAAAGGACCCGCAACCCGGCACATTAAAAAGGGGCCGCATCAGGGGCTCCATGAGGGCTCCTATAAAACTGACCAGGCCGAAGTTCATTAACAGCTCAGACACTATAAAGAATGGTAAAAGAGAAGGAAATACTATATTCCACCACGTTTTCAGGCCCATGGTGGCCCCCGCGAACACTTCTGCCGGATGGGACACCATACCGGCGGCAAAGGTCACGGCGCAGGTTGTCCAGAACAGCCCGGAAATGGTTCCGGAGGCCTTTTTAGGGCCTGAGTGTCTTACTGACAAGAGTATGAACAGGGCCGAAAGAAGTGATATTATGATGGCCAGTGTAGGAAAAGACAATGAAAACACCCCGTTTTTATATATATCTGGAAATCTTTTTTAAAATGATTTATACTATGTAATGTGCATATTTAGAATCCGCGGGGGAAATAAAGGAATTATGAAGAGCATAATCCTTGACAAAATAAACCCGGCTTTTATATAATTCTTTTTGTGGCATGGTGAAAAGTATAATGATAGAGCTTGACATTTCAAAGATAAAAAACAGTCCCGGTGCTGAGTGCCATTTGGTGAAAGAATTTAAAATGGAGCCGGTTCAGGTCGGGTTGGAAGAAGTAATCTTCAATACTCCTGTAAGGCTTGATGTATCGGTAGCCAACAACGGCAGTTCTATCGCCATTGCAGGAACCTTTGAAACGAGCATAAAACTTGCCTGCGGACGCTGTTTAGATTTTTTTGACATGCCGGTTCGGGAAGAGATAAAAGAGTTATACTACAACACCGGTATGCCGGGTGCAAAGCCGGACGAAGGCGGAGAGGACTGGATACCGTACCGGGGAGACTCCATTGATATCACTCCGGAGGTTGCCGGAATAATACTGGCCTCCCTCCCAATGAAGCTTCTCTGCCGGGATGACTGCCGGGGGCTGTGCCAGAACTGCGGTAAAAACCTTAATACGGAGAAATGTGACTGCCAAAAGGATGAGATAGACATCCGGCTGGTAAAACTGAAACAGCTTCTGGAAAAAGACCAGTAAACATAAAGACCGGGTTGAAGGGGGTGTCGATAAATGGGAGTACCAAAGAGGAGATCATCGAAAACTAGAGGCAGGCAGCGCCGGGCGGCTAATGTTAACCTGGAGGCCCCTAACCTGGTAGAATGTCCTCAGTGTCACGCGCTGATTGTTTCTCACACTATCTGTCCCGAGTGCGGTTATTATAAGAACAGGGAAGTTGTCGCAAAGAAATAACTGTAATCAAAGGCCTGCAGCAAGAGCTGCAGGTTTTTTGTGTTTAGACCCCAGGGGGCAGGAATAATGGGTCAGGGAGACATGCTGATAAGCATTGCTTTCAGGTCGGGAGACAGGAGACTGCTTAAAGGTAATACCTCTGGTCGGGAGACAGGAGACAGAAGGTAAAAGCATTTTCGTGAGATGCTTTTTATGAATTAAAGGCCCTCTTAAATATTTGACTGTATGGGTCCGACCCAAATGACTTTAAGGCTGTGCATGCAAAACTCCTGTCTCCCGACCCAAGGTATTACTTCCGGGCAGTCTCCTGTCTCCCGACAGTAATACCTATCAGAATAAGCCAAAACAAGTTGCTTTTTTTTCCCAGGATGGTATAATTAAATTTAGTACCTGGTACTAAATTTGTCGTTTTTAGGTGATAAATAATGTCCAGGAGCAGCGTTAACAGAATTGCCCGGCATGGTTTGATTGAAAAATATATTTCCGGCAATCCTTTTCTAACAGATGAAGATCTTGCCGAAACACTGGGCGTGAGCATACAGACCATACGCCTGGACAGATCTGAGATGAGTATTCCGGAAATGAGGCTGCGCGTTAAAAACGTAGCCAGCGGCGTATACGGAAATATCCGGTCCATTGGTGTCGATGAGATGATCGGTGAGCTGGTGGACCTGGAAATAGGCCGTACAGGCATATCGGTGCTGACCATAACCGAAAGAATGGCCCTTAAAAAGACAAAGGTAACCAGGGGGCACTATCTTTTTGCCCAGGCCAATTCACTGGCTGTTGCCCTGGTGGACTCAGAAGTGGTTTTAACGGGAACATCTAAAATAAGCTATAAAAGGCCTGTGTTTAGCGGTGAAAGGGTTGTGGCCAGAGGGCACATAAGCAGGAAAAGCGGGAACAGGTATATGGTAAGGGTTACTTCCACGGTGAGGGATGAGGTTGTTTTTACCGGGAAATTCCTTGTTTTTGCCATCCCGGAGGAGGTTTGGAGGCGTTGAAAATAGTGGTTGATGCCATGGGAGGGGACCATGCCCCCGGGGAGATAGTGACCGGGGCCCTGCAGGCAAGTCTTGATGGCATCAGAATAATTTTGGTAGGAGACCGGGACAGCATAACCAGTGCTATGTCCGGACAAAAATACGGCCAGGTTGAGATTGTCCACGCCACCGAAACCATATCCATGGGTGAGCATCCGGCCAGCGCGGTGCGCAGGAAAAAAGACTCCTCTATAGTAAAATCGGTGCAGATGGTAAAGGAAGGGACCGCCAGCGCCTTTGTTTCGGCCGGCAGCACCGGGGCCGTGATGGCCGCCTCACTGCTGGGGCTGGGCAGGATTAGGGGCATTGACCGGCCGGCCATTGCCAGTATATTTCCCACAGAAAGCGGGGGAACGGTTTTGCTGGATGTGGGGGCCAATGTGGAAAGCGGGCCCAAAAACCTGCTCCAGTTTGGCATCATGGGATATCTTTACGCCCAGAGAATTCTTGGTTTTGGAGATCCCACAGTGGGACTGCTTAATGTGGGTGAGGAGGATTCCAAAGGGAACGACCTGACCCGGGAGGCCTTTCCTCTTTTAAGGGAGGCCGGCCTTAATTTTAAAGGGAATGTTGAGGGAAGGGATCTTTTCAACGGGTCTGTCAATGTTATTGTATGCGACGGCTTTGTTGGTAATATAGTGTTAAAGGCCGGCGAGGGGCTGGCCATGTCGCTGATGCGCATGGTGAAGGAGGAAATATCCCGCCACTGGGTGTCCAGGGTGGGGGCCGCTCTCACCCTGTCAGCCATGAAGGAAGTAAGGAAAAGGGTGGACTATGCCGAGTACGGAGGGGCCCCCCTGCTGGGAGTGAACGGAGTGGTTATAGTATGCCACGGCAGCTCAACCGCCCTGGCCATAAGAAATGCTGTGAGGGTGGCTGCGGGTGCTGTGAACAGCGGGCTGGTGGGCGCCATAAGAGAAAGTGTTGAGAGCAAAAGCAGCCTGGCTGCAAAGGTGGGGTGTGGTGATGCCTGATACCGGAATCCGGGCGGGGATCATAGGAATGGGTACATATGTTCCTGAAAAGGTTTTAACAAATGAAGAATTGGAAAAATTGGTGGATACATCATCCGAATGGATTGTAAGCAGGACCGGGATAAAGGAAAGAAGGCTGGCCGGCCCCGGTCAGGCCACCTCAGACCTGGCCCTGGAGGCCGCCAGGAGAGCTCTTGATGACGCTGGCATCGGCCCCGGCGAAGTTGATTTGATTATAGTGGCCACCAATACACCGGACAGCCTTTTCCCTGCGGTGGCCTGCATAGTGCAGGACCGTCTGGGGGCGGTTAACGCCGGCGCCTTTGACCTGCTGGCCGGGTGCACCGGCTTTTTATACGGGCTGTCCGTGGCCTCCAGCTTTGTGGCCGCCGGAATGTACAAAAAGGTGCTGGTAATCGGCGCGGAGAC
>Ga0209347_1006005_pt1 | contig 11109 bp, 5 predicted proteins | sample AutmiccommuBRH23_FD_187382 | JGI IMG/M metagenome (GOLD analysis project Ga0209347, IMG submission 187382) | Deep subsurface microbial communities from Mt. Terri, Switzerland - Autotrophic microbial communities BRH/23 (SPAdes) (version 2) | ecosystem: Environmental > Aquatic > Deep subsurface >...
ATGGCGCACCACCTCTTGAATGCTGGCTCTGTCGAACCGTAATGTTTCGCTCTAACAAAAAGAAGATATGCAATATCTGGTACATTATCTTTTTGATTTTTTTTGTCTTGACATCCGAGCCACTATATACTTAAGAAAGACGGAGCTGGGTGGGAAGAGTGGAAAACAGAAGAAGAATTATTTGAACTTTCTGAGCAGTCCCCTAACCGATATGTCTTAACTGGAGGAAGATGGTATTGTCCACCGGGTGAAAATTACGCAAAAAAATTTGGTCTTCACTACTGGGTTAAGTCTTCGTCAGAGATTAACTGGAAAATTCAACGTAATATCTACTTCTTGGAGGATTATTTGCTAGACCCAGAAACTCGGATTTTGTCGGAAGTGGAGGAGGTAATTCTTGAAGCTGTTCGGAGAGAACCAGGAGTTCTTTTGATCAACCTCCTTAACGCTCCAGATGTTAAGCCGGATGATGTTTATTATATGATCGCTAGGTGGAAAATTTTCGTTGACCTTGAGGTTGAACTGTTAACGGAGCCAGAGCGTACCCATGTATTTGCCGATGAGCAAACCAGTTTGGCGTACAAACTAATGAATTCAACCAAAAATATTGAGATGTTAAAAACACATTCGTTAGAAGTCGCTCCTGGCACCAAAGTGTTCTGGGATGGATGTCCTTGGACTATAGCAAATCTGGGAGATGACAATATTTCTTTGGTTTCACAAGGCAATATCACTGAACTATCTAGGAAAACGTTTACTAATCTGGTTTGTGAACAACGGATCCATGGTGTTGAGAGTGAGATTTTAGAGCCTAAAACATGCTTGATTAAGTCTGTTTTTGATGATGTGAGCGAAAAAGATCTTGCAGTAGCAATTTTGAGGTATCAAATAATCTTACCAATACTTGAAGGAAAGAAACTAGAGTTTCCGGATATAGAGGTAACACCACGAACGATCCGTAATTGGTGCAATTCATATCGTCAAGCAGAACAGGAATACGGTTCTGGATACATTGGTCTCATTCCCAAGGTGAAAAATCGTGGAAACAGGACAGAACGACTCCCACAGGAGATGCTAAAAGATTTTGATGATTTTCTAATAAAGAATGAGACGCCTGTAAACCAGAAACACAAAGTGCTCTACGGAAAGCTTCAAGAGATTTGCGAACAAAAAGGATATATTATACCAAGCTTTACCACCTTTCGTAAAAAAATAAGACAAAGACCCAGAAAAGAACGGATTTATAAAACTCTGGGTAGCAGAGTTGGCTATGATAAGGCTGACGATTTTTACTGGCAGTTAGACATGACCACCCCACGGCATGGAGAACGGCCATTCGAGATTGCGCATATTGACCATACTGAAGTCGATTTGCAGATTGTGCACTCCGTGACAAGTGGTAATATGGGGAAGTTTTGGTTGACATTAATGGTAGACGCCTTTTCTAGAAGAATACTGGCTTTTTATATTACGTTTGACCCACCATCATATCGTTCTGACATGATGGTATTGCGTGAGTGCGTCCGGAGATTCAACCGACTTCCACAAACTATTGTTACTGACAACGGGCGCGATTTCAAAAGCACATACTTTCAATCGCTGTTGGCTCGATATAAGATTACACCCAAACTTAGGCCTCCGCACGAGTCGCGTAATGGTTCAATATGTGAAAGGATGTTTGGAACGAGTAATTCGCAGCTGTTTCACAACTTGAGGGGCAACAGTAAAATTATGAAAAACGTCCGTCAAGTCACTAAGTCGGTGAATCCTTCTAATCACGCAGTTTGGATGCTGCCTGCTCTTTACGAATTATGCAGAGAGTATTTCTACGAGTTCTATGACACCACAGAGCACTCATCCCTTGGTGAATCACCCCGTGAGTTATTTGAACGGGCAATGGTGCTCGCAGGAAAGAGACCTTTTAGAATCATTCCATACGATGAAGATTTTATGATGATGACGCTTCCCTCGATTAAGCGCGGAACGTCTAAAGTTGACCCCCAACGGGGAATTAAAGTTCGTTATCTTAACTATTATTGCGAGGAATTTAAAAAACCGGACGTTGCGGGAAGCAATGTTCCAGTGCGATACGATCCTTGGGACGCGGGCATTGTTTATGCCTTTGTTCGTGGGCACTGGGCGAAGTGCTATTCTGAGTATTACTCGATTTTCAAAGGCAGGAGTGAGCTGGAAATAAGAATTGCAACAGAGGAGCTTATCAAACAGAAAGGAAATAGCTCTAAAAAGTTCAGAATTTTAGCAAGGGAGTTGGGTGATTTCATTTTAAAGGCGGAGGCTTCAGAGGCACTGCTCGCACAACAACTTGCTGATTCGGAATTGCAACCTCAGTTAACAGTAATAAACGGCGGATATCGCACTAATGAAAGAAGTCGCCATGTATATAACCAAGAACAAGTTGACCTTGAACCAGAATTCGATTTGAACGACATTAATTTCAACTTCGAAGCAGATTTTAAAGACTAATAATTATACTTCGTTATAGCAGGTAGTTTAAGTGTCTGTCATAAGCGAGCCGTAATGATGTGGCTAAGGAAGTGTCCGTATGGGTGATAGCGTTGGAAATCTAAGGTTTCCAGTGGAATTGTTGGATAAGTCGGTAATAGAACGTCATGAGTACTTCAGTGATTACATCATACCCCACCCATTTTTAAAACAAGCTGTTAATGACACAGTTTCCAAGATTGGAAGTATTAGATCTGGAAGAATTATTTTCGTGTGCGGGCCGACAGGGGTGGGGAAAAATGAGCTTGTAAACAAAGTGACGGCAAGACTGATTGAACTAGCTCAACCGAATCTTCTTAGCAATAGAGGTTGTATACCGGTTGTGAATGTCGAAGCGTCGGCACCGGATTCGGGAAGCTTCAATTTCCCAAAATTGTGGAGTAGTACCTTAAGAATAATGAAAGAGCCTATGCTAGACAAAAAAATTAAATACGTCGATGAGGTTACTACAAATTCTAAGGGGGAACAGATAGTTCGGTCTAAGATCGAGAAAGTGGATATACGGGAGGTACTTGAAAGCGCTCTTCGGCACAGGCAAAGTTCAGCTCTAGTTATTAATGAAGCACATCACTTGTTACGGGTATCGAACAGGAATGATGTAAACTGGGATGTAATAAAGTCTTTAACTAGCAACAGTCAAACCCCTATAGTTCTAGTGGGCACATATGAACTAATCACATTTTTGGAGGATTCAAATAAATCTTTCACTGAACAGGTAAGCATAGTGGAATTTCCTCGATACAGCCATGAGGTTAAAAGTCAGGTAGAAACATTCGGGAATACTATAATACAGTTTTTACGTCACATGCCACTCGAGAAAACAGCGGAGGCATTAGTGAAACATAATTGTATGTACTTTTATAAGTATACATTGGGATGTGTGGGGTCGCTAAAAGACTGGCTTAATAGTGCGTATGATTTAGCGTTACAGGATCAGGCCGTAACATTAACTAAGAAATATTTGGAGGAGGCTAGGATTTCTGGACACCGTTGTACAGGGATGCTTAAGAGTATTACTGATGGAGAGAGAAAGATGGCAATGATAGGTGCATGTTGTGATGATAGAAGGGGCTATATATATAACCAAGAACAAGCTGACCTTGAACCGGAATTCGAATAAAACGATATAACTTAAACTTGAACGAAGTGTTTAAAGATAATAAAATAATTACCCTTACGTAAGGTTGTTTATGTGTTAACAATAATCCAAAATATCATGACTGCGAGTCGTACTGATATGGTAAGGAAGTGTCCGTATGGGAGATGGTGTGGGAAACTTAGGATTTCCAGTTGAATTGTTGGATAAGCCGGTACTAGAGCGTCGTAACTACTTTAGTGATTACATCATTCCCCATCCATTTCTAAAACAAGCTGTGAATGACACAGTTTCCAAGATCGGTAGTATTAGATCTGAAAGAATTGTTTTTGTATGTGGGCCGACAGGGGTTGGGAAAAAAGAACTTGTAAACAAAGTGACGGCAAGACTGATTGAACTAGCACAACCGAAGCTCCTTATCAATAAAGGATGTATACCGGTTGTGAATGTCGAAGCGTCGGCACCGGATTCGGGAAATTTCAATTTCCCAAAATTGTGGAGTAGTGCTTTAAAACTAATGAAAGAGCCTATTTCAGGCACATATATCGATGAAGTTATAAATTCAGAGGGGGAACGGGTGGTTCTGGCTAGGATCAAAAAAGGTGATATGCGGGAGGTGCTTGAAGATATCCTCAAGTTCAAGCAAAGTTTAGCTCTAATTATTAATGAGGCTCACCACTTGCTGAGGGTATCGAGCGGTAAAAAAGTAAACTGGGAAGTAGACGTAATAAAGTCTTTAGCTAACAAGAGCCAAACCCCTATAGTTTTGGTGGGTACATATGAACTAACCACTTTTTTGGAGGATTTGGATGAATCTTTCACTGATCAGGTTAATCGGAGAACGAGTATAGTGGAATTTCCTCGATACAGCCATGAGGTCAAGAAACAGGTGGAAATGTTCGGAAATACCATAATACAGCTTTTACGTCACATGCCATTGGAGAAAACAGCTGAGGCCCTAGTGAAACACGATTTTATGTATTTTTATAAGTATACATTGGGATGTGTGGGGTCGCTAAAAGACTGGCTTAATAGCGCGTATGATTTAGCGTTACAGGACCAGTCAGTAACATTAACTAAGAAATATTTGGAGGAGACTAGGATTTCTGGACACCGTTGTACGGGGATGCTTAAGAGTATTACTGATGGTGAGAGAAAGTTGGCAAAAATACAGTCTGAAGGCGATATTGATACAGCCCTTGGTATAAATAAGGAGAACAAAGATACGACTAAGGAACTAAATCCAAAAACAAAAAAAAGTATATTGCCAGGTACCCGTAATCCTAAGAGAGATGCAGTAGGGTGAGTTAATATTCATTCTGTCGTAACCTTAATAAAGTTGTTCTATGGATAAAAATCTTGAGAAGTATAAACCGACATAACTCCTAATCCATTCCTTGAAATTAATTGTTTGACCAACTAGTAAATTTAATGCATTTTCTTAACACAAGGAACGAGGGGGCATTTGCATAGATGGAAATTATTCAAGAAAAAGGTTGCAATCAGCTTGTAAACAAAGACGTTAGCCAATTATATTCATTGAAACTGATGGCGATGTCCAGTTCATTAAGCGAGAGTTTACCCAGTTATATCATGCGACTTGCCATGTCTCACAGTGTTACTGTAGGATCTCTAATTCAATATGAAATAATTCCTAAGTTAAAATTGAATGGTAAACCATCAAATCTCTATAACAAAATAATACGAATGTCTTCTTCTTCTATGCTCTCGAGGGAGTTAAATAGAGTTCTTACGGAGTTATCGGGTAACAATGATTTAAGATTGCTAAATTTTATTAATTACTTCAGTAAAAGTAAGACCTTTAAAAATTCCCGCACATGGTGTCCACATTGTTTAGAACAATTTAAGCTAGAAGGGAGAATCATCTACGAGCCTTTAATATGGAACTTTTCAATTGTAGAGTTTTGCAAAAAGCACAAATATCCATTGCAAAAGAAATGTCCAAATTGTAGACAAGAAATGCATTTAATAACCCCAACCTCAATTCCAGGATATTGCTCAAAATGTCGTTGCTGGTTAGGAGATACTAATAGTTACCCGAAAAACTTACATATCGAAGAAGAACAATGGCATTGGTGGGTATATGATAATATAGCTGAGTTAATTTCTGAATTACCAAGAATATCACAAATCAACCTTAATGAGCTTATAGCAAATAATCTAAAAAAAATAATGAATTATTATCCGGGGAGTATGAGAAAATTTGCGCAACTAGTTGAATTACCATACGGGTCACTATATGCATTGGTTAATAAAGATGTACGGCCTAATCTTAATTTGTTGTTACGTGTAGGCTATTGTATTGGCTTAACAATAAAACTGATAGCTACAGAACAATTAATGTTAGATAGGGCCGAAATAATTTTATCGAGGCAACCGGCGAAGAAACATACACCAATAAACAGGACGATTGATTGGGAGTTATGCGAACAAAGACTAAACGCAGCTATTTTAGATAGCTTTCCACCGTCAATTCATGAAATTGCGATACAGGTTTCAGTATGGTCAGAAACCCTTAGCCGCCATTTCCCTGAAAAAGTTCGTGATATTGTAGCAAAACGCAGAGAATTTATCAGAAGAAGAAGCTTGAAAAAAGAACTTGAAGAACAAGAGGAAATTGAGAGAACTGTTATTAAAATATATCATCGAGGGAAATATCCAACCCGTCGTTCAGTTAGTCATGAAATGGGAAGAGAATGGCTTTTCAAGAAAAAATCTAATTATGTAGCATGGGAGAAAGCCGTTTTATCATTGGGACTCAAACTTAATTATAAAAAATTTTAATAATTATCAAATTATGGACAAATATTTGCTGATCTAGGTTAAATGACGGTTATTTATCAAATATAATTGTTTTTGCGCTTCTTTACTGAAGCGCCTTATTATTTAACTCGAAGGTATTAATACATTAATTCGACATAATTCGCTTACACATAGTGATAATATAAGTAGTAAAGGTTATCAAATTACAGAGCAATTTGTTAGTCTATTATTAAATTATAAAGACGACCTTAAACATGAAAAACTGAAATGGACACCACAGTAAAAATTGGTGCTTAAGGAGAAATTTGATCTCAGCTTTGTTGTATGTCCTTGAACAGTGGATTTTGATCGAAAAGTGAAAATACAGGCCTAGTAAGTAAACGGGAGCAATCCGGATTTTGCACTTGGAGCCATAAGCACGCCTTTAAGCTACAAAAAAGGGAATTGAAAACAGTTAAAATTGGCTGTCAGCGTCAAATTCGGACGAAAATACACTTTTATCCAACTGTGCGTAACAGCTTTTATCGGACCCAAGGAGCAAAATAAAGGTAAATTATGTATTGCTGGCGAATGATTTCGTTGTGGCAATAAAGGAAATTTAGAACGAACAAGTTCGCATTACGTCTTATGAGACAGATTATTACGAAGTTTGTAAACCAACGTTATGTGACAGATGGCGTGAAAGACGCTCGACGCCCTGGATCGCAGAGCGTCATCTATGTGAATATCACGGTTCGACAGGGCTTATTGGTTAAATTGGTCACCTGAGTCGATATGCTTGATACGCCGAGCGTGGCTATTGTTTATTCTGAAAACAGTGTACTGGAGCCGGTAGACATCTTAAATTTGTAGTGTTACTGTCACCAATACGTATCGGTGGCTCTCGCAGAGTATATTATTCACGTATATTTAGATAGATACACAATAGTGTTGGGAGCGAATACAATTATTGATAAATGGTTGAGTGAAATTAAAAGAAAAAAACATTCATATAAATTTACGATTATTGATATCAGTGAAAAAACTAAGATAACTGATAATATAACCGATTATTTAGCGTTGTCTTTACTAAGTCACTTTAGAGATCTAGAGCATTTGAAGAGAATGTTCAAATGCGAACCAAGAAGTAAGCTGAAAAAATATATCAGAAATAATATCTTCCCTTCAATCGATTCATCCCTGGATTTAAAATTGCGAAGGATAAATTACAATGTTCGACAAGGAGATTGGGGAGAGGTACTGACAACATCTATCGCTTTAGACATACGTAATGTTAATGCACCAGTTAAAAAACTTAGATATAAAATGAATAAAGAAAAATCTTTATTCGGCATTGATGTACTAGCTTTTGAAGAAGATGGAGATAAAAACCTTGTAAAGGCAATTCTATTTGAATCAAAAACTCGTCGAACTTATAAAAAAGAAATAGGAGTAGAGGCTTATAACAGTTTATGTAAAAATAGCGAAAAAGCATTTATAGATATGCTCAATTTTCTTTCAACCCTGTTCTTTGACAAGGGAAACTTTGAATTGGCAGATAAATATGATGAATTAGTAAAAAATCCAAATTCAATTATTAAGGAGTATCACTCATTTATTATTATGGAAAAGAATGTTTGGAGAGAAGCAATTCTTGATTGTTTGGATAATGAAACTGTTGATTTTGAAAATGTATATTTTAATATATTTTTAATTGACAATTTGAAGGATATGGTTGCAGAAACTTATCGACGGACTGAAAATATAGCCATAGAGGTTGTTTATGAAAAGTAGCATTTCAAAAGCTGAGTATCTGAATAAGAAAAAAGTAGAAATACACGATATTCTTACTGATAGAACGCTATCAAACTTTTTTTATCAAGCAAGTGCACAAAAAATAGGAGCAAGATTTACTCCTACTTTTAAAGAAGAATATCTATGGAAAAAAGCGCTTATTTTGTCTTCTCACGGAGGCAAGATACTATTAACTGAACCTGACTATTTAGAAGCATCTAAGGCTGTTCATATTGCTGCACGTATCTATGAAATATTGCACTACATTTCTGAGGAATATGATACTGAGTATTGTGTAGTATTATCATCACTATGTTATGATATTGCAGGCTATCATGCTAATGCACTGTGCCTTATAAAAAATTTATATCATCTGGAAACAAATCAGGACAATTATGAATATGAAAATCAAATTCTTGATTTTATTCAGTTGTTTATGATAAGAAAATTAAGCATTTTATCCGAATTAACTTCACAATTTGATTCTAATAACGCTGACAATATCAAAGAAATTTTTAAAATACTGTCTGACTTTTTCCTAAATGGTACATACGTTAAAAGCCTCGATGAATTAAATGACTTCGATAATATGATTGAAGAAAAAATAGATGTAGTCTTTTCAGAATATTTATATGTCGGAGATATCATGTTCAGCAATCTGTTCTTTCTATTTAAAGTAAAGTATAAATTATTTGTACGTAAAAGCATTTGGCATAATTTTTATAAATATGAGAAGCTGCCAAATAAAATATGGGATAGATACGCAAAGATATTGAGTCACAACATGTACAGTGATGGGAAGGTCATAGCTTCTGGTCAACGTACATCTATTATTGAGTTTTGGAATTCCCAAGTGAATGCTTTAAATAAGGGCATTTTAAATACAAATGATAATTTTATTATACAGATGCCCACAAGTGCAGGAAAAACTTTTATTGCAGAAATGATTATACTAAATAATCTAGTCCAATCTCCAGGGAAAAAATGTCTTTATATTGCTCCTTTCAAATCATTGGTCAGTCAAGTTGAAGAGACTCTTTCTGACCATTTAAGTAGAATGGGTTTTGTAGTTTCGACAATAATAGGTAACTATGAACTTGATAGTTTTGATAATCTACTTATACATGAGGCAGATGTTTTGGTGGCAACACCTGAAAAGATTGATCTCTTATTTAGATTAATGCCGGAATTTTTTGATAATGTATCAAACATTACGTTTGATGAAGGACATGTTTTAGGTAATTTGGATACCCGATCATCTTTGATGGAATTCTTAATTACAAGGCTAAGACAAAGACTTAAAGATAAAGTTTCATTTATTTTTATTTCTGCAGTGATGCCGGATATAAGTGTTGCTCAAATCTCTCAATGGTTGTCAATTAAAAGCGAAAATAAAATTACATCGAAAAATAGTAACGGTGAAAAATGGCAGCCAACTAGGAATTTGATCGGAAAATTTGAGTGGCATAGCAGTTCAGGCTGGCTTGAATATCCCACACTTCGAATATCCGCTAAAGCCAATGCATTTGTGCCGAGTGTAATCGAAAGTAAACGATACAGTTATATAAACTCTGAAACAAATAGAACTAATACTGTTTCTTTTCCAAAGACTACAAGTAAATCTGAGACAGCAGTTGAATTGGCATACAAATTCTCAGATCAAGGGCCTGTCTTAGTATTTTGTGGGCAACCTAGAAACGCTAATAGTGTTGCAAAAGCATATATTGATATGATTCGAATTAAAACAATTTCAAAAACTATTAAACTGGAGAATAGAACCAAATACACTAAATTAAATAGCTATGAAATAGCATCTAAAGTCTTAGGAAAAGAGAGCGAGACAGTATTATATTTAAGTCATGGAATTGGTGTACATACAGGTTCATTACCTCAAGTTGTTAGAAGAGCAATAGAACAAGATTATAAAAATAAAAGATTGAAGCTCCTAATAGCAACAAATACACTTGGTCAAGGAGTAAATCTTCCAATAAAGACTATCATTATTCATTCTGTTAATATTGCTCAGGGTCAAATTGTTTCAAATCGTGATTTCTGGAATATCATTGGGAGGGCTGGGAGAGCTGGAAAGGAAACAGAGGGTCAAGTGTTATATTTGTGTAACTCTGATAAAGATAGAAATCTATTTTCAAATTATGTTGATGAATCAAAAATTGAACCAATAAACAGTATCTTCTATCAAATCGTCAAGGCTCTTAGTGATAAAAGAATTGATAGTGATCAGTTAAGAGAATTATTAGCAGAGACAATTGAACCCCAACTATTTGCTCTTCTTGTTGAAGAAATGGTAGATTCTCCCGATGAACAAATTATTAATAAGATGATAGGGACTACACTCTTTAACATCCAATTGGCAGATGAGCCACATGTAGATGACTCAGAGTTAGCCAATGAACTTGTTAATATTTCAAATAGATTTTACATTGCTGCTCCAAATTACAAGAAACGTAATGCTTTTGCAAGAACAGGGTTTTCTTTATCTAGTTGCATTAAGTTACATGATTATATAGAAAATGTTTTTGATAATCTGTACGAAAAAGTTCAGATAAGCATAATTGATTTTATTCTTGACGTTTTGAACTATATTAAAGGGATTCAGGAAATGCAGTCATATAAAGATTCCATAAATGAATTGTGCCAGAAAGAAGATATTTTCAACACAATTATTAGTATGTGGTTGAAGGAAGACAATATTACAGAAATACGATCGTTTATAAGAAAACATGACGTTCAATCAGCTGTATTATTAAACGAGTTCATTGAATCAATGCTTTCGTATCGTTATTCCTGGGGAGTAACGTCTTTTATTGTAATTTTTAAATATGAAATAGAAGAAAGAGGATTAACTGATTTAGACTTGTTGAATTATATTCCGTCATTTGTTAAACATGGGACAAATGAAATATTAACATCAT
>Ga0209347_1006006_pt1 | contig 11109 bp, 8 predicted proteins | sample AutmiccommuBRH23_FD_187382 | JGI IMG/M metagenome (GOLD analysis project Ga0209347, IMG submission 187382) | Deep subsurface microbial communities from Mt. Terri, Switzerland - Autotrophic microbial communities BRH/23 (SPAdes) (version 2) | ecosystem: Environmental > Aquatic > Deep subsurface >...
CGGAACCCAATTCCGGGTACAGCAAAATAAAGGACCGGTCCAGAGTTGTGGAAATTAACCGTGACAACGCCATAATAACCGTCAAAAGCGGCAAAGCGGATACTGTTCTGGATGCGGGGGAAAACCGGTGGTTCTATTACTGGTGTGGCATCAGTCCTCTGGAAGAGTTCCTGAAGCTTTTTTATGAAAGCGGCATGAAGATACAGGCCGGCGATACCGGGCTGCACACCGAGAGAAAGTACATTGAGCTGCTGGCTCTGTCCCACGCCCTGCCGGATCAGGCCAATGAATCCTTTGAAAAGTGTTTTCCGGCCATGTCAGCGGTTTATGGGAAGGACCTGTCCAGGCCCGGCGCCAGGGTGAGAAACCTCATGGTAAGGATTCTGGTAAACAGCCTCACCTCCATGCCGGACTATATCGAAACGAAATTTAATGTATTCAGCGGGGAAAACGAATTTATCTGTGACTACATGCAGAATTCCAGGCTGCTGTACTAAATACCGCCCTGCGGGCGGTGCCGTCCTTACAGACGGCGGGGAGACAGTAGACAGGAGACTGCTCAATAGTATGACCCCCGGTCAGGAGACAGGAGGACCGGGTATTCCTTATAAGAACCCAGAATGAACAAATATTTTTCTACGCTCCTTACACCTCAAAGCAGGGCAAAAAACTCCTGTATTCTGTCTCCTGTCTCCCGACCGGAAAGTAGTGTCTATAAGCATCGCTACTCCTTATCCCGGTTGACTCTGTCCGCGTCAATAATGGCCATGGTGCAGCGGGAGATGCAGATAAGCTTCTCCTTTTCATCGGTTATCTTTATTTCCCACAACATGGTGGTGCGCCCCTTGTAAATAGGCAGCGCCCTGGCCCGGACCATTCCGGAGCGCTTTGACCGCAGGTGATTCGCGTTTATTTCAAGTCCCACCACCAGCTGCTTTTGAGGATCTACATTAAGAAATGCCCCGGTGGAGGCGGCAGTTTCCGCCAGGGCCACTGAGGCCCCCCCGTGCAGCAGTCCGTATGGCTGGTGGGTCCTCTCATCCACCGGCATGGTCATCACCACCAGATCCGGCCCGGCCTCCTCAACCTCTATGCCCAGCACATTCATCATTGTTTTGCCGGTGTCAAATCCGCCTGTCATAATATACATCTCCTTTATAAAGCATAACCTGCACCTCTTTTTTACACTTCGGCAAATAGATAGCTATTCCTCCCTGTTACCAGGCAAGGGATTTCTACCCACATATAAAAACAAAGCACCGGAGTAATTCTCCGATGCTTGTTTCTGGTGGGCGATGACGGGCTTGAACCGCCGACATCCTGCTTGTAAGGCAGGCGCTCTCCCAGCTGAGCTAATCGCCCTTATTTCGAAAGTGGTGACCCCTACGGGATTCGAACCCGTGTTACCGCCGTGAAAGGGCGGTGTCTTAGACCGCTTGACCAAGGGGCCATAATCGGTAGTCGGACGTCAGACGTAGGACGTCAGTTATCCCTGCACAAACTTAGGTGAAATGCTTTCTTCCCGACGACTTATGTCTGACGACTGACGACTGAATTGGTGGGCCCACCAGGATTCGAACCTGGAACCAGCCGGTTATGAGCCGGATGCTCTACCGTTGAGCTATGGGCCCGTTTGGCTCCTCGAGTAGGATTCGAACCTACAACCTACCGGTTAACAGCCGGTTGCTCTACCGTTGAGCTATCGAGGACCGCAGCGCAATATTTATTATACCTAAAAGAGATGCCCCGGTCAACCTCTAATTCTCAAGCAATTAGTGCCGGGGCAGTCTTTTTAATCCAGGTAATCCTTCAGTTTCTTGCTGCGGCTCGGATGCCTCAGCTTGCGCAGAGTCTTGGCCTCAATCTGCCTTATCCGCTCCCTGGTAACCCCGAATTTCTGACCCACTTCTTCCAGAGTCCGCGCCCTGCCGTCATCCAGCCCAAATCTCAGCCTAAGCACCTTCTGCTCGCGGTCGGTAAGAGTTTTCAAAACCTCGTCCAACTGCTCCCGCAGCAGTGTGAAGGAAGCTTCTTCGGCCGGCGCCCTGGCTTCGTGATCCTCGATAAAGTCTCCCAGGTGGGAGTCCTCCTCCTCGCCTATGGGCGTTTCGAGGGATACCGGCTCCTGGGCTATTTTCATTATTTCCCTTACTTTTTCCTCGGTGATATTCATTTCCCTGGCTATTTCATCGGGACTTGGCTCCCTCCCATACTCCTGCAGAAGCTGCCGGGAAACCCTGATCAGCTTGTTGATGGTCTCCACCATGTGCACTGGGATGCGGATGGTCCGGGCCTGGTCCGCGATAGCCCTGGTGATGGCCTGCCTAATCCACCAGGTAGCATAGGTGCTGAATTTAAAGCCCTTGCGGAAGTCAAACTTTTCAACTGCCTTTATGAGGCCCAGGTTGCCCTCCTGGATGAGGTCCAAAAAAAGCATGCCCCTGCCCACATAGCGCTTGGCGATGCTTACTACCAGTCGCAGGTTGGCTTCGGCCAGCTTTCGCTTGGCCTCCTCGTCACCAAGCTCCATGCGCTTGGCCAGCTTTACTTCCTCCTCGGAGGAAAGCAGAGGAACCCGGCCGATTTCCTTAAGGTACATGCGGACAGGATCGTCAATACCCACACCCTCGGGTATGGTAAGGTCAATATCGACCTCTTCGGGCTGAGCTTCTTCCAGGGCGGCCCCTTCATCGAGAGGCTCTATATCGGCCACTTCGGGAACCACCTCAATACCCATTCCGCTGAGTTTTTCGTATATTTCATCTATCTGTTCCGGCGTCAGATCTGTACCCTGCAATATGTCCATTATCTCGGTGTAAGTAAGTACACCGTTTTTCTTGCCTTTCTCTATAAGATCTTTGACGCCCTCGGCCTTCAAATGCTCGCTCATTGCCTTCACCCTTTCCCGGGCCATGAATATTTTGCCAGGATCACATTTCCTGCAGCTGTTTTAAAATACTATTTACTCGTTCAATATCATTATTCTTTTCTGCCGTGGCAAGCTCCTGCATAAGAATCATTCTTTTTCTTGCCTGCCGGTTTCTTTTGATAACATTTATATAATCACCGACAACCCTGTCAGGGTCCTGCACCCCTTCATACTTTTCCATTATGAGTCTGCTCAAAAGGCCGGCGGCCGGCTCCTCCAACTGGTCCAGCAGTCGGGAAGGATTAAATTCGCCTCTGTCAATATGCCGGGATACTACTTTGTATATCTCGCAGCATAACGATTCCTGCAGGAAATCATCCCCCAGGACTGACCTTATAAATTTTAGTTTTTCAGGATTCTCCACCAGAACTTTTAGTATTCCCAGCTCAGCACCGGACAAAGCGTCTTTAGGTTTACCGCTTTTAATTATATTATGCGTATTTTTAACAATTTTATCCGGTTTTACCCAAATTTTTCGCATGTCTTCTTTATATCGCCTTATTTCTCCCCATACTGCCTCCCAGCTCAGGCTCAGCCTGGCAGCCACTGTTTTTACCCCTTCTTCAAGTTCTATATCACTCTTTATCTCGGCTAGGTTGGGAAGCACCTCCCCGATTACATCGGATACGTCTTTCTTGCTATTCTGGGCCATATTAAGTTTATATTCCAGAAGGGACTGGGCGCCGGCGATAGATTTATGCCATCCTTCCAGCCCTTTTTCCCGCAGAAACTCGTCGGGGTCGGTCCCCTTCGGCATACTTATTACCTTCATCCGGCACCCTATCTGCTGCAGTATATCCAGTCCCCTGGAGGCGGCCTTAATCCCTGCGGGGTCAGCATCATAAGCAATGTATACATCCCGGGAATATCTAAGGAGAAGCTTTCCCTGGTCGGCGGTCAGGCTTGTGCCCATGGAGGCCAGGGCGTTCTTGACACCAAACTGGTGAGCGGTAACCACATCCATATACCCTTCCATTATGACCGCATACCCTGCCTCTTTAATGGCCTTCCGGGCCTGTTCCAGCCCGTACAGAATCCTGCTCTTGTTAAAGAATTGGGTTTCCGGGGTATTTAAGTATTTTGGCTGGTTTTCAGCGGGCCCCAATACCCTGCCGCCAAAAGCAACAACCCTTCCCTGAGGGTTTGTAACCGGAAAAATTATTCTTTTTCTGAACCTGTCAAAGCTCCTCCCACTGTCTCCGGTCAGCAGGCCGAAGTCTATAAGTTCCTCCGGGCTGTACCCCAGTCCTCTCATGTATACGGCCAGCGAATCCCATGCAGCCGGCGCGTAACCTATTTTGAAGGACTTTATAATCTCTTCAGACAGCCCCCGCCCTGTCAGGTATTCCCTGGCTCCGGACGCCTCGGGACTGTTGAAGAGGTAGCTGTGGTAGAAGTCTCTGGCCTGGGCATTGGCCTTCCAGGCTTTTTCCTCCCTGGCCGCCCTTTTATTATCGATGCCCCTTTCAATGTCCGGTATATAAATACCTGCCCGTTCTGCCAGCCTCCTTACCGATTCAACAAAAGTAAGGTTCTCTATCAGCATTAAAAACTTAATGGCATTACCGCCAGTCTGACAGCCGAAGCAGTAAAATATCTGCTTATCGGGGCTAACCGAAAATGAAGGATCTCTCTCCTGGTGAAAGGGGCAGTTGCCTGTATAGTTCTTTCCCCTTTTTTCAAGTCTTACATATTCACTCACCAGGCCGACTATATCGGTTTGTATGCGGACATCCTCAATAATTTCAGGAGGTATTAATCCCAACTGGTTTCACCTTGAAAATCCATTTTTGTATATTACGAGAGTATCGCTATGATTATTAATTTTTCTACAATTAATGAATTTTTCCTTCTGCATTTAAGATTATGGGAAAATTATATTTATAAAGTTATATAATCCTTATTGACTATGATCTTTACATATTCTCATCAAATATCAGTCTATTGTAAACGCCCTGGGCACAAAAAGTCGTGTAAACTGGGTTATAGCATAACGATCGGTCATTCCGGCTATATAGTCGCATACAACCCTTTCCACGCCACCTGCCGAATCAACCCTTCTTAAGTATTCAGAGGGCAAAGCCTCCGGGTTTTCCACCATGTACCGGTACAGGTATTTGATTACGTGCCTGGCCTTTTCTTCTTCCCTCTTGGCCTCGGACCCTATATAAACATTTTTGAACATGAAATCCCGCAGCATGTCGGTAGCCCTTCTGAAATCCCCGCTCATACTAATTTCCGGCCGGTCCCGGCTGGCGGTAATCAGGTCGATAACCATATTATTTATTCTTTCCCTGTGTGAAAACCCCAGTATTTTTAGGCATTCCTCCGGCAGGTAATCCTCCTTCAGTATCCCCGCCCTGAGTGCGTCATCTATATCATGGTTTATATAGGCTATACGGTCACATATCTTTACTACCTGCCCCTCCAGGGTGAAGGGAGCGGTCTTCCCGGTATGGTTTAATATACCGTCCCTGACCTCATAAGAAAGGTTAAGCCCCTGCCATCCCTCAAGTTCATCAACCTGCCTGAGACTTTGCTCATTGTGTCTGAAGCCCGGGGAAAACACCTCATCAAGGGCCTCCTCACCGGTGTGGCCGAAGGCAGTGTGACCCAGGTCGTGGCCCAGCGCTATGGCCTCGGTAAGGTCTTCGTTGAGCCTGAGCGCCCTGGACACCGTTCTGGCGATCTGGGAAACCTCCAGGGTATGGGTAAGCCTTGTTCTGAAATGGTCCCCCTCCGGGATTATAAACACCTGGGTTTTATACTTCAGCCGGCGGAAACTTTTTGAATGTATTATCCTGTCCCTGTCCCTCTGAAACACCGTGCGCACGCTGCAGGGGTCCTCCGGATAAAGCCTTCCCCTGGAGGAGTCACTGAAGCAGGCAACTGGAGACAGTGTCATCCTTTCAATACTTTCATATTCCACTCTCAAGTTCATTATATCTCCCACCCGGTAAAAAATTATCCCCGGCAGGACTGACACCGGGGAAAGGCAATCACTCTTCGGGGAACTTCCTCCTGATATGACTGGTTGCCCCGGCCACCTCGTATATCCTCCTGCCCAGTATAGCCGCCCTCTTCAGGCCCTCGGCATCTTCGGAGGAAGGTTTCTGGGCGCACCCTCCATTGTGCCCGCAGTCCGCATCGTAATAACCATCTCCCACCACTGTCATCCCGTGGCAGAGCATGATATCGTGCAGTGCCCGCACAGTTGTTTCCTGTCCGCCGAAACGGGCGGCCCCCACCGTAAATGCCCCTCCCACGGTATTTAAAAGGGCTTTCCCTGTGCGGAGAAGCCTGGTTTTGTCCCAAAAGGCCTTCATCTGCCCCGAAACGGTGCAGAAGTACACCGGGCTGCCCATTAGAATGCCATCGGCCCTGGAAAGAAGGCGGTACACCTCCTCCAGCCTTGTGCCAGCGTAGCAGTTGCCGCTGCAAGGGTTTGAGCAGGCCATGCAGTAGGGCTGCCTGGCATCACCTATTACTTCAGCCACATGGACGAAGATGCATTCTCCCCCCAGCGATTCGATGGCACTGCAGGCCGCCTCCAGTAAGGCAACGGTATTCCCTTTTTTATGGGGACTTCCGTTTAAAGCTACAAAAAGCATAAACATAACCTCTTCCAAAATATATTCAAAGAATAATTATGCAAAAGCTGATTAAATATACGAAGAAAAAAGTCATATACTGTAATTATAGCAGTCAGTCAAGTTTTACCCGGGCAATGGGCCGATATACCGGACCGCTTCCGGTAAGAGTGCTGGACATTAGATCTACCGTATGCACATCAATAACCCCCAGGCCGGCAATTCCGGCGGCCTCGGCACGCACCAGCGCGGCCAGCCTTTCCGCATTCCTGGGGGACCTTATCCTGGCCAGGGTGAGGTGAGGTGTAAACCTTCGTCCCTCCCGGGGGTAGCCCAGTTCCTCCATGGCATCTTCCACCGCCAGGGCAACTTTGCCCAGTGCACCGACATCACCCCCCAGGCCCACCCAGAGCACCCTTGGGCTGTGGGCTCCCGGGAAAAATCCCATCCCCTCGGGCTCCAGCCTGAACTTCCCCAGACACTTAAGCCGGCCGGAAACACTTTCAGTGATGCGGGCTACCCTGCCGGGGTCGGTGTCTCCAAGGAATTTCACGGTCACATGCAGGTTATCCTCCTCAACCCACCTGGCATCGGCCCCGGCCTCACGAAGCCGGTCCTCTATATAACAAAGCTTCGTTCTGGTATTCAAAGGCAGGTTTACCGCCCAGAAAAGCCTTATTTTCTGCATTAGTTCATCCACCTGGCGTCCGGTATTTTCTATATCCTACCCGCTGGGGCACTACCGTACCTTATTATTTCCATTATCTGCTTAATTCGCTCCTTTATTCCGATTTCCTTTTATTTGATAATATTTTCATACTGAAAACAATATCAAATTTAGCTTTGAAGCAGCATTAATTATTAAAACCCCTTTTCAGGGGTTTTAATAACTATTTACCTGTCTATTTAGTTATTTATTCTTTATCCTGGCCTGGGCCGCCGCCAGTCTGGCCACCGGCACCCTGAAGGGGGAGCAGCTTACATAGTTTAGACCGATAAGGTGGCAGAACTCTATGGACTCGGGCTCCCCGCCGTGCTCGCCGCATATGCCTATGAGCAGGCCGGGCCTGGTCTTCCTCCCCAGTTCCACGGCCATCTTCATAAGCTTGCCCACTCCCCTGCGGTCCAGCACCACGAAGGGATTTTCTTTCAATATCTTTTTGCCCAGGTATTCAGTCATAAATTTGCCTTCGGCATCATCCCTGGAAAAACCAAGGGTGGTCTGGGTAAGGTCGTTGGTCCCGAAGGAGAAGAAGTCCGCCTCTTTGGCAATCTCATCGGCTAAAAGGGCTGCCCTGGGCACTTCTATCATGGTCCCCACGGTGTATTCAAATTCCACGCCCATCTCCCTCATTACCTCCTGGGCTACCCTGATGACCATTCCCTTAAGGTAAATCAGCTCGTTGACATCTATTACAAGGGGTATTTCCACCTCTGGTATGACCGTGCACCCTTCCTTCACCAGCAAGGCGCTGGCCTCAAAAATAGCCCTGGCCTGCATGGCGTACACCTCGGGGAAGGAGATGCCCAGGCGGCAGCCCCTGTGGCCCAGCATGGGGTTGAATTCCGACAGCGACCTTACCTTGCGCAGCAGATCTTCCTTTTCGGTCAGCTCTTGGGCACTGCCGCCGGTCAGGCGCAGGCGGGTTATTTCTACGGCCAGCTCCTCGGCGTTGGGCAGGAATTCATGCAGGGGCGGGTCTAAGAGCCTTATGGTTACCGGCAGCCCTTCCATGGCCTTAAATATTCCATAAAAATCTCCCCTCTGCATGGGAAGAAGCTTGTCGAGGGCTGTCTGGCGTTCCTCCACCGTGGTGGCCAGTATCATCTCCTGCACTATAGGCAGGCGGTCCAGGGCCATGAACATGTGCTCGGTCCTGGTAAGGCCTATGCCTTCGGCGCCGAATTCCCTGGCCTTGGCCGAGTCTTCGGGGTTGTCGGCGTTGGCCCTGACCCCCAGGGTGCGCACATCGTCGGCCCACTGCAGAAGGGTCCTGAATTCATCGGAAAGCTCCGGGTCGATCATGGGGACTTCGCCCCGAATCACCTGGCCGGTGGCCCCATCTATGGAAATCTGGTCGCCTTTGGCAAAAACCAGATCCCCCACCGCAAAATTCTGGGCCTCATAATTAATGCGCAGGGCCTCACAGCCGCACACGCAGGGTTTGCCCATACCCCTGGCCACCACCGCGGCGTGGCTGGTCATGCCCCCGCGGGAGGTCAGTATCCCCTGGGCCGCCACTATTCCGTGTATATCATCCGGGGTGGTCTCAGTCCTTACCAGTATTACCTTTTCTCCTTCTCTGGCCAACTTTTCGGCCTTGTCGGAGTCAAATATAACCTTGCCGGAGGCGGCCCCCGGTGATGCCGGCAGACCCACTGCTATTATGTCAAGCCTGGCATTGGAGTCAATTCTTCTGTGCAGCAGCTGATCCAGATGGGAGGCCTCCACTCTGGACAGGGCCTCCTCTTTGGTAATAAGCCCCTGGTTGACCATGTCCACCGCTATCTTGATGGCAGCGGCAGCGGTACGCTTACCATTCCTGGTCTGGAGCATGTAGAGTTTGTTCCGCTCAATGGTGAACTCTATATCCTGCATGTTCCTGTAGTGTTTTTCCAGGAGCTCACAGGTTTCCACAAACTGCCTGTATACCTTGGGCATATCCTTTTCCAGGGTGGCAATGGGCTGGGGTGTTCTTATCCCGGCCACCACATCCTCGCCCTGGGCATTGATAAGATACTCGCCATATAGCTGGTCAGCTCCTGTTGACGGGCTTCTGGTGAAGGCCACGCCGGTGCCGCAGTCACTGCCCATATTTCCGAAGACCATGGTCTGCACGTTTACCGCGGTGCCCAGCTCATCGGAAATTTTATTTATTCTCCTGTAAATAATGGCCCGGTCATTATTCCATGAGTTAAAGACGGCATATATGGCCATGAACAGCTGCTCAACGGGATCCTGGGGAAATTTGGTATGTGTTTCACGCTCTATCAGCTTTTTATACTCCTGGATGACCTCGGCCCAGTCGGAGGCTTCCAACTGGTTGTCGAAGGAAACGCCCTTTTTATCCTTCTGAGCGTCCAGTATACGTTCAAATTTGTGGTGATCTATGCCCATCACCACATCGCCGAACATATTTAAAAGACGCCTGTAGCAGTCGTAGGCAAACCTTGGGTTTTCGGTTATCCCGGCCAGCCCCTCCACTGTTTTATCGTTGAGCCCCAGGTTGAGCACTGTGTCCATCATGCCCGGCATGGAAATGGGCGCTCCGGATCTTATGCTGACCAAAAGCGGATCTTCCGGGTCGCCAAATTTTTTGCCTGTTTTTTTCTCAATAACAGCCAGGGCATCCTGCACCTGGTCCTTCATCCCCGGGGGAAACTTCCTGTCTTCTATGTAAAACTCCTTACAGGTCTCAGTGGTGATGCAAAAGCCTGGCGGAACGGAAATGCCCAGGTTGGTCATCTCGGCCAGGTTGGCTCCCTTCCCCCCTAAGAGATCCTTCATGTCGGCCTTTCCCTCTTCGAACAGGTAGACATACTTTTTATTTGCCATATCTTTCACCCCTGTAATAGATTTCCAGGACCCTGCTTGCGGTTTCCTCAACAGCCTTGCTGGTTACGTCAATCACGGAGCATCCGGCCTTTTTCATAATTTCCTCCGCGTAATCCAGCTCTCTCAAAATCCTTTCCATGCTGGCATAATCGGCATGGGAGGTGAGGCCCAGTGTCTTTAAGCGCTCCCTCCTTATTTCGTTGAGCTGCTGAGGGCGTATGGTCAGCCCGATAAGCTTGTGCGGCGAGAGTTTAAATATTTCCTCGGGGGGTGCTACCTCGGGCACCAGGGGAACATTGGCCACCTTAATCCTTTTATGAGCCAGGTACATGCAGAGAGGGGTCTTGGAGGTCCGGCTCACCCCTATGACTACAAGATCGGACCTGATTATGCCCCGGGGATCCTTGCCGTCGTCGTATTTAACCGCAAACTCAATAGCCTCCACCTTACGGAAGTACTCTTCATCCATCTTTCTGACGAGGCCGGGCTCCAGCTTGGGAACGATGCCGGTAACCCGGGTAAGGGCATCCAGCATAGGTGTCATTATATCCACTGTAATTATGTTGTACTTGGCCGCCTCTTTCTCCAGGGCCTTTCTCAGCTCCGGCAGAACAAGGGTATACGCTATTACACTGTTGAAAACGCTGGCCTCTTCCACAATCTCGGTGATTTCATCTATGTCATTGACATAGGGAACCCTTCTTACATCCACCGAGGCCCCGTTGAATTGGCTGGACGCGGCCTTGGCCACCAGCTCAGCGGTTTCACCTATGGAATCGGATATTATGTACACCACCAGATTGGATTTATCTCCAATGTTAATGAGAAACCCTCCCTTTCAATATCAGACGTCGGATGTCAGTAGTCCAATTACTGATAACCTTATTGGCCGTCTTCTCCTAGTTCCACAAAAACCCTGGCAATGCTGGTTTTGCTGAGACGCCCCACCACTTCCAGACCTACCCTGCCGTCCATCTCTTCCTTCTGCCTGACCACCGGAAGGGCGTCAATCTCATGATTAAGTATCTTTTTAG
>Ga0209347_1006008_pt1 | contig 11101 bp, 12 predicted proteins | sample AutmiccommuBRH23_FD_187382 | JGI IMG/M metagenome (GOLD analysis project Ga0209347, IMG submission 187382) | Deep subsurface microbial communities from Mt. Terri, Switzerland - Autotrophic microbial communities BRH/23 (SPAdes) (version 2) | ecosystem: Environmental > Aquatic > Deep subsurface >...
TACCCAATCCACAGCCAGGGTAAACTTGGCCACCGGAATGCCGCCTGGGGTAAACCTGAGTTCCGGGTCTGCCGTCAAACGGCCTATCAGTATAACCTTATTGTACATACTTGCACCGCCTTGGTCTTTATATATCTGATCAGGCAGCCGGTAAAACAGCCGCTTCCAACGGTCTGATCCACCTGTCATAACGCCGGTGTCTGTCACTGCTTCCATCCGCCCAACGGGCAGCTACTCGTCTTCCCGGATAATAATGTGGCGCAGCACCTCGTCGGAAATTTTGAAAATCCGGTCAAGTTCACTGGCCGCGGCGGGATCGGAGTTGAATTTCGAAATAATGTAGATCCCTTCCTTGGTATCCTTGATCTCATAGGCGAGTCTTCTTTTGCCCCACTTATCGATGCTGGCAATCTCTCCGCCGTTCTTCTCAATCAAAGATCTGTACTTGTCCAGAGCCTCCGTTGTCTTTTCCTCATCAAGTTCGGGACGAAGAATAAAGACAGTCTCATATTTGCGCATCCCTTTCACCTCCTCCCCTCGGACTAAGGCCCTACCACGAAGGTAGAGCAGGGGGATATTAAGCCACAATTTGGCTAAAAAATTATAGCATAACAACAACCCTTTTAGCAAGAGCATAATAATCCGTCGGACGATAGCTGTAGGCAGTCAGCTCTCAGGTAGAGGCCGGCTGGGCCGATGAAACAAGGGATTTTACGCTTTTTTCAAATTTTGGCCTGGGCAGCATCACAACCCGTCCGCAGGTAATACACCTGATGCGAAAATCAACACCCGTACGCATGATTTCCCAGGTATCACCTCCGCAGGGGTGTCCCTTTCTGGTCTTTACGACGTCCCCCACATTGAACTTCACCTGCAAAGACATAAAATTCCCCCCTCAACTAGCGGTCAACCTCAGCTATCCGCCGTCAGCACTCCCTGCCGGAAAAAAATTCTTAATAGCCTGTAGCTGATTGCTGACAGCTTTTTCAGATATACTGCAAAAAAGCCCTGTATGCCCTGTAAGTCATTAAAATGTCAGCCTTGCTGGCCACCTCGAAGGGCGAGTGCATACCCAGAATTGCAGCTCCGCAGTCCACCACATCCATGTTATATGCCGCCAGCAGGTATGCTATGGTGCCCCCGCCGCCCTGGTCCACCTTGCCTAATTCTCCGGTCTGCCAGTAAACACCCTGACTGTTAAAAAGACTCCTAACCCTGCCCACGAACTCGGCCCCGGCCTCGCTGGACCCGCTTTTGCCCCTGACACCGGTGTATCTGGTCAGTACCACGCCCTGGCCCACCCTGCTGGCGTTGAGTTTGTCCATAACCTCTTCATAATTGGGATCCAGCGCCGCGTTAACATCGGCTGAAAGGCCGCATGAAGCCGCGAGGCACCTCCTTAGAGACAAATCACTGAATATATCGTCCCTTCGAGCCACCAGTTCGGCCATAAAGTTTTCCAAAAAAGCCGATTGCATCCCGGTATTCCCCGCACTGCCTATTTCCTCCTTGTCGGCCAGAAGAACAACCGCAGTCCTTGTGGGTGTTGTATCCAGATCAATAAGCGCCTTCAGGGCGGCGTAGGCGCATACCCGGTCGTCCTGCCCGTAAGCCCCCAGAAGGCTTCGGTCAAACCCTACGTCCCTGGCCGGCCATGCCGGCACAACCTGCAATTCGGCGCTGATAAAATCCTCCTCACAAATTCCATACATATTGCCCAGAAGGTTTAAAACCCCCTGCTTTATTCTTTTTTTAACCTCCCGGTCCTTTACCGGAATGCCGCCCACCAGTATGTTCAAAGCCTCTCCGGCTATCCCCTCTGACATTTTCTTTTCCATCTGGTCCTTTGACAAATGAGGCAGAAGGTCGGTGATGGTAAACACCGGGTCACCGGGGGCGTCACCAAGGCTTATCTCCAGCGAGGAGCCATCCCCCTTTGCCACAAAACCATGAAGAGAAAGGGGGATGCCTACCCATTGGTATTTTTTTATTCCTCCGTAATAATGAGTTTTCATAAGTGCCAGATGGCCATCATCCTCATAAAGAGGCTCCGGCTTGAGGTCCAGCCGGGGAGAATCTATATGCGCCCCCACCAGGCGGATGCCGTTTTCCATTGGCTCCTCACCCATCACCGCCAGAACCATTTCTTTGCGCCTGTTCACTGAATATACCTTGTCGCCCGGCTGAAGCCTGGTCTTTTCACTCAAATCTAAAAAACCCTTTGCCCTGGCCATGGTAACTGCAAAATCCACTACTTCCCTTTCTGTCTTGCCCCTGTCCAGAAGTTGCCTGTAACCCTCACAGAAGGCAAAGGCCTCCTCCCTCTGGGAATCGGAAAGCGTGTCCCACACCGTCAGCCGGGATTTTTCGTTTTCCTTTTCAAATTTAAGAACAGCCACGGTTTAACCTCCAGTTTAGGATGAAATCAATGTCAATCTTAGTATTACCCCAAAAACCCGGTTTACGGCGTAGATTCTCACCAAATAACCCAGCCGGGAAAGTTCATATTAAAATATGCCAGGGCCTTGACAAAATACGGTGCCAGTATTGACTTCTGTAGCGCCAGGCTTAGAATGGAGGTTTTTTCAGCGCCTGAAATAAATGCCGCGGGTGCCTGGAAAGATATGGCAAGACCCGCCAGCAGCATTGCCAGAAGGAACCCTTTGGAAGTCCCCAGAATCAGGCCGGCCCCCCTATCCACCGGTCCAAGAAACATAAGCTTGGCCGCCTTTCCCACCATGCCCCCCAATATAAAAATTAACCTGGATATGACCAAAAATATTAATATGAAGCAGATTATGTCTAGTATACCCGAGGCCAGCACACGGGTTATCGACTCGCCTATCCCCTGTAGTCCGGTTAAGGCTGCCTTTGGGACTGCGGAAGACCCGGCCGCCCCAGGCTGCCCCATAATGGGGTAAAAAAGTTCCCCGGGCCCCGGCAGCTTCCCTGCCACTGAGCTGGAAACTCCGGGCAAAAGCCCGCCGATGGTGGAAATAAGATTCCATTTAAGGTTGACAGCATCCGCCAGGGGCCGGTAAAACTCCAGGGCGGCACCAAATCCGGCCAGCACACCAAATAGCCTGGCCAGCCCGACCACCATTCCCGTTTTTAGTCCCATCCAGGCGTTCCACCCGATAATAAACGTGAAAAGGATATCTAACCAGTTCAAAAGCAACATCCTTTCGGGTTTTATTACTACTAATATAATTTAACTTTTTCAGAGGATTTTCCTTCTTATAAATTGCACAGGAAGCGCAAATAAAAGGGCAAACAGTAATATGAGGCCGGCATAACCGAAAAGGGGATATAAAACCTTCACCAGCACTGAGAATTTAAAACAGGAAAGGGGAACAGCCAGCAAAACAGCCCCTATGCCAATGATCCTGTATTTCCGGGTATGGCTGGGGGCAAACCTGGAGGCAAAGCCATGGGCATCTGCAATGGCTGTAGTCAGTATGGCCAGCCAGATTAAAGACCCCAGCCCGGTTTTGACAACAGCACCCAGATTTCCCGCCATATATAGCATAGGCACCTCATACCCTGTTATGGCAGGATAAAAGCAAAATCCCGTTACAATCACCACACCGGCCACCACCCCAAGGGTAAGGCCTCCCAGCAGACCTCCCAATACTCCAGCGGCCGGATTAATGGTCTTACCCAAAGACGATAGCACAGCCACCGGAACGACCATGTTATACGAAACGTACAGAAGGGCGGACCAGGCCCAGCCCCCTCTGTAGCCGGAGAAAACCTCCCCGGACGGCCATTCACCGGTGAATCTCCCGGTATATGTCAGGGAAATAATGCATATAAGCAAAATAACAATCACTTTAAGGGGAACCAGTATGGAGTTAACCGACACAACCCCCTGCAGCCCCCTGGATATTACATACATGGTTATTGCAGCCACCAAAAGTGTGCCCCATAACCCCGGCAGGCCCAGGTGTTCGGAGAAAACGGCCCCTCCGCCGGCCAGCATGACCACCAGCCCGCCCGGAAGCATAATGAGGCTAAGGCAGTCCATCATGCGTCCCGGAATATTCCCAAGTATTTGTCTATATATATCATTGTAGCAGGAGGACCTCAGTTGTACAGTCAGCAGCATTACCACGGCGCCCAGATAGGAAAATAAAGCGGTGGCCAATATAATTCCCCATAAGCCCCGGGGCCCGTATATTATAAAAAATTGCAGTATTTCCTGCCCGGAAGCAAAGCCCGCCCCTATCACAGCCCCTACATAAAGGACAATTATTTTATAAACCGACCGGGCATCACAGCTCCTATACATAATCGTCCACCCCCTGTATAACACTTTATGAGAGTGGAAAAAGTTTTATCCGAAAATATGTATAATGTTTTTGATTAAAGTATGCCCGGACTGGAAATAACTATATTGGTAGTTGCTTTTTTGGAGGGATTATATGACGGCCATCAGCTATGTTGAAGATGCCGTGTATCCGGCTAAAACAAAAATACACCTGGAAGACCCCCTGGCCGAGGCTAAATTTTGCTGGGATTTGACCGCCCGCCTTAAAAGGGCCGGGTCTACAAACGAAAACAACAGGATTCTGCTTTGCATAGGCACAGACCGGTCTACCGGAGACTGCCTTGGACCCCTTATCGGATCGAAGATACAATCTGCGGCCCGGGACTATTTCCATGTATACGGAACGCTGGACAATCCGGTCCATGCCAGTAACCTGAAAGAAAAACTTGAAGAGATATATTCAAGGTTTGAGGACCCCTGCATAATTGCCGTGGATGCCTGCCTTGGAAGCATAGAAAATGTGGGCAATATAAATATTGGGGACGGATCACTTCAGCCCGGCGCCGGGGTGCACAAAGAACTCCCCGCCGTGGGAGATATACATATTACCGGAATTGTCAACGTGGGCGGCTTCATGGAGTTCCTGGTGCTTCAAAACACCCGCCTTAATATAGTAATGAAGATGGCAGATCTTATTTCCAGCGGACTGTCCAGAATGATAAATGAAAACGCCCAGCTTGATGCGGTATGATGTGACATGAAAAAGGCTATAAGCGGTAAGCTGTAAGCTGTAAGCCTCTAAATTTAACGCCTTTTAACCCCGGCCAGAGGCCGGGGTTAAAAGTTTATCTGATGCTCAAGACCCCAACTGCTACAAGTCTACTTTTTACTTCCGGTAGGAGCCCCGATGTTTAGCGCAAGCTAAACCAATTCACTGAAGTTTGTGGCACTTGCCGCCAGCAGCAGTGATAAAGTTAGTCACTGTGGACGATTAAATATACTGCTTACAACAGCTTACAGCTTATAGCTTATAGCTTATAGCTTTTTAATGAAATCTCAATTCTCTCAGCCTCTGCACAATGTCTTGCGGAGTTTTTCCGCTGGCGTCTATCACAGGCGCTTTGTCCTTAATATCCTGCATGTTCATAAAATTATTGTCCATTCCAGTAACAATAAATGCATCAACACTCTGTCCCCGGTAGGGTGAAATAACCTGATATCCTTCTCTTTTGAGCATTTCCTTGATTCCGGATGCCGAAAGACTTTCATCCATCGCCACTCTTCTCAATTATCCAACACCTCCCGTAATTGGCCATGTTTTTTCCCCTTGCCTATTTTTTGGCGCAAACAGGTATTTTATTCCGATGTCTTGCTGGTAGTTTACCCCATTTCTGCAGTGCGGGGATGCGTACGTCTGTTACGTCCGAAGGGCTGGGCTCCTTTTAAACCGGTAAGCGGCGTTTTTTTAATATTAATAAAACCTCGCTGTCACTGGCCTGGCTAAAATCGGTATAGAACTGTCCCACGGCATAGAATTCCTCCGGAGACTCCAGGCAAATAACCTTATGGGCCTCCTTTTCGAACAACTTCAGTGTTTCCGGCGGGGCAACGGGAACGGCTATTATCAGAAGTTTCGGGCGAAGAGTTTTTCTTGCGAACCGGGCGGCCGCCAGCATGGTATAGCCGGTGGCCGCCCCGTCATCCACCAGCACAATGGTTTTTTTGCTGAAATCGGGATACTGAGCGATACCCCTATACCCTGTAATTCTCCTGGATATTTCCCTGACTTCTTTTTCTATCATTTCCTCCAGCACAGCGTCGCTGATTCCTAAAAATGAAATCAACTTCCGATTTATGAAAGTGGACCCATCCTGGGCCACAGCACCCACGGCCACCTCAGGGTTAAGGGGAGATCCTATTTTTCTGGGCACCACCAGATCCAGAGGAGTTCCAAGCTCATCCGCCACTTTGGCCCCCACCACCACACCGCCCCTGGGGATGCACAGCACAACAGCATCTTCAATGCTTAATTTTTTTATCTCCTCTGCCAGATGTGATCCAGCATCCTCCCTGTCTTTGAAAATCATCTTGATCCCACTCCCTCTATTAGCTTTAAGCGGTAAGCTATAAGCTGTAAGCTTTATTTTCACTGCGGTGGCCCTGCCATAAGCGGCGGTTGTGTTTTAGTAAAGCTTACAGCTTACAGCTTTAGTATACACAAATTTGACAGTGTACTGGCGTTGGTATAAAATTTTCAGTGTGAGCGAACTTTTCCATATAACGGATAGTGATAGTTTATACTGCCTGGGGGTTTACAATTTGGATAAGTCCTATATAAAGAAAATTATTGAGAAGGTTTCCCTTGGTGAGGAGTCGGTGGACTCCGCCATGCATCAACTTCAGCATCTGCCGTACACCGATCTCAGCTTTGCCAAGGTGGATAATCACAGATCCATAAGGTCGGGGTTCCCCGAAGTAATATTCTGCCCTGGAAAAACCACTGATCAGATATCCACTATTTTCAGCCATCTGGCCCGGGTTTCACCCCACTCCCCGGTACTTGCCACCAGGGCAACCCCGGACATGTATTTGGAGGTGCAAAAAGCCGTTCCAGGGGCCTCCTATTATCAGACAGCCCGCTGCATAGTCAACGAAATGCCGGAAAAACCCCTGAGGGAAGGTATTGTGCTGGTCATCTGCGCCGGAACTGCAGATCTGCCGGTGGCCGAGGAGGCCGCCGTTTGCTGCCAGGTGATGGGCAACCGGGTGGAAAGACTTTTCGACGTAGGGGTGGCGGGAATACACAGACTCCTGGACAACCAGGAGTATATTCACAGGGCCAGTGTAATAATAGTGGTGGCCGGCATGGAGGGCGCCCTGGCCAGTGTGGTGGGAGGATTGACAGACAAACCCCTGATAGCCGTGCCCACCAGTATTGGATACGGCGCCAGCTTCGGCGGCCTGGCCGCCCTGCTTACTATGCTGAACAGCTGCGCGGCAGGCATAGGGGTGGTCAATATCGACAATGGCTTCGGGGCAGCCGCCCTTGCCAATTCCATTAACAGGCTGCAATGTCGTCCTGGAGGCGTTAGCCCCAACCCTTGGCAAAAAGTATAACCAGGTATTACGTTAGTTTTTCAATTACAGTATCCTCTGGATAATCACTCATCAGGCTTAAAGCTGAAGGCTACTGGCTGACAGCTTTTGCAAGAAGGAAGGTCTTAAATGAAAATATTATACTTGGACTGCTTTTCCGGCATTAGCGGGGACATGTGTCTGGGAGCCCTTGTGGATGCCGGGGCAGACAGCCAGCGGCTGGAAGAGGACCTTAAAAAACTGCCTCTGACGGGCTGGGAAATGCAAGTGTACTCAAAAAGCAGCCACGGCATCACCGGAACAAAGGTTGATATACTGGTGCAGGAAGACCACCAGCCCCACAGACATTACAGTGACATCAGAGAGCTGGTGGAGAAAAGCCCTCTGCCGGAAAAGGCCAGAAAGACAGCCCTAACTGTCTTTCAACGTCTGGCCGAGGCCGAGGGAAAAGTTCACGGCGTACCTTCCGACCATGTGCACTTTCACGAGGTGGGGGGAGTAGACTCTATAATTGATATTGTAGGCACAGCCCTGGGTATATATTATCTGGAAGTTGACAGAGTAATTTGTTCCCCGGTGCCCCCGGGAAGAGGAACGGTAAAATGCAGGCACGGAATACTGCCTGTCCCGGCCCCGGCCACGGCCCATTTATTAAAAGGGGTTCCCCTTGGCGGTCTGGATGTTGAGGGTGAATTGGTAACTCCTACCGGTGCGGCCATTGCCTCTACAGTGTCTCAAAGCTTCGGATCAATGCCTCCCATGAAGATCAGTTCGGTGGGATATGGCTTCGGCAGCAAGGATTTCGGAATCCCCAACTTTCTCCGGGTTTTTCTGGGAGAGGTAACTAACGAGACCTCATCAAATAATGCCGACACCATCATAGTGCTGGAAACCAATATAGATGATATGAACCCCCAGTTCTATGGACTTGTCATGGAAAAATTGCTGGATAACAGGGCACTGGATGTTTTTATAACACCGGTTTATATGAAAAAAAACCGGCCTGGCCAAATACTGACGGTACTGGCCCAACCCAGGGACAGGGAAATACTTGCAAACATAATTCTACACGAAACCAGCACCCTGGGTGTCAGATGGCGCGAAGAGCGGCGGTCCATATTGGGAAGACGCATAGAAGAGGTTTCAACCCCTTATGGTACAGTAAGGATAAAATATGCCCTGGCCGCTGACGGTACTTCCCTTAAAGTAGCACCTGAATATGAGGACTGCAAAATAATAGCCCGGGAGAAAAACCTCCCGGTTAAAGAAATATATGAGGCCGCTTTACTGGCGGCACGGAAAAAGGACATGGAATTGCAGTAAGCATCTTACCCCTTCAAAAAAGAAACGGCCTGTTATAAACAGTGCCGTTTTTTGTGTTTGTTTCACGTGAAACTTTTTTATAAACTTCGGTTATCCTTGCCTTCCCTGAGAATATTCAAAAATTTTATCATCTCCTCAGGCTTGCTGAAATCCATTATAACCCTGCCCCCGCCATTCTTTTCTCCTACCTTCACACTGGCAGCCAGCGATGCGCTGAGGTCTTTCTCCAGCAATCTGTATTCCCGAACTCTGCTTCTGGCCTTTCTAACCCTGGTTCTTACCGAGGCTATGCTTTTCACCAAACTCTCCGCCTGTCTTACATTCATCTGGGTTTTAATAATCCTCTTGGCGGCGCTGATTTGTCTGTTTTTTTCAGAAATACCCAGTATTGCCCTGGCATGTCCCGCGGATAACTGATTCTCTAATACCATCTGCTGGATTTCACCTGGCAGACTCAGCAGTCTTACCATATTTCCCACAAAGGGCCTACTCTTCCCTACCCTCCGGGATACATCCTCCTGGGTCAACCCAAAATCCTCCATCAATATCTTATATGCGCGGGCCTCTTCCAGGGGGTTAAGATTTTCCCTCTGTACATTCTCTATAAGCGCCACGGCGGCGGCCTCCAGATCGCCATAATTCCTTATTACAGCGGGTATCTTATTCATACCCAGACTCTGGCAGGCCCTCCATCTTCTTTCTCCGGCTATCAGCTCATACTTTCCGTCATCCAAAGGCCTTACCACCACAGGTTGGACAATGCCATGCTCCTTAATGGAACCTGCCAGCTCGGATAACTTTTCATTGTTTACAACCTGCCTGGGCTGCCTTGCATTGGGTATAATATGGCTAACTTCTATTTCCTTCAGACGATCGTCAGCTTCTCCGGAAGTTCCGGGAAGCAAAGCCTCCAGTCCCCGGCCAAGACCTCTTTTTTTGCTATTCAATGCCTAACACTTCCTTTGCCAGATCGTGGTATACCTCCGCCCCCTTTGACCTCCTGTCATAAACCATCACCGGCTTACCGTGACTGGGCGCCTCGCTGAGTCTGACGTTACGGGGTATTATGCTCCTGTATACCTTGTCCCTGAAATGTCTCTTAACCTCATCCACCACCTGGATGCTAAGGTTTGTTCTGCCGTCAAACATGGTTAAGAGTACACCCTCAATGACTAATTCCCTGTTTATGCCCTTTTGCACCAGGGAGATGGTATTGATCAGCTGACCCAATCCCTCCAGCGCGTAATACTCGCACTGTATGGGTATCAGCACCGAGTTGGCTGCCGCCATGGCGTTGATGGTAATCAGCCCCAGTGAAGGCGGGCAGTCGATGATAATCATATCAAACTCTTTCTCTATCCCGGGTATTGCCCTCTTTAAAAGGTACTCCCTTCCCTCCAAGCCCACCATTTCTATTTCCGCCCCCGCCAGATCTATTCTGGAAGGCAGCACAAAAAGATTTTCAACAGGACTCTGGACGATAACCTTTTCTGCTTCAACGCCATTTATTAAAACATCATAAATGGTGTATTCCAATTGATCCTTGTCCAGACCGAGCCCACTGGTAGCGTTTCCCTGGGGGTCGATATCAATTAGCAGCACCCGACGGCCCATCAGCGACACCCATGCCGACAGGTTAACCGCAGTTGTGGTTTTAGCCACTCCTCCCTTTTGGTTGGCTATGGCAATTATTCTTCCCATATTAACCCCCTGACTACACCGTTATATCTCACGGCCCGGCTGTGCCGGCGACCGCCTCTGCAAGAGGTAATAGCTCCCTCCTGCAAATTGTGGCAATGAAATCTATTCAACGAAAATAATATGCGTTCCTGCTTTTGACAAAAAAAACACTGACATGAGGAGTCAGAATGTTGGAGTATTCCTTATTTGCTTGACTAATTGATAAATAATTGGGACTTGAGATATACAATGCTTGATAATTATAGGAATTAACTGCCTGTGATTTTCTTGTCCTATTATTTCAAACATCTTCTGCCTTCTAATTACTTAACGGCTTCTTGGCCGGCATACCAGGTCTTCTGGGATAGCCCTTTGGGGTATTGCCAACCTTTCTTATCAGTACCAGTATTCTTTTTTCATGTCCCCTGGGTAGTATTATTTCTTCGGTTTTTTCCAACTGTCCCCCCATCAACTCAACTGCCCGTTTGGAGGCTAAAAGCTCCTCACCGGCCCCAGGTCCCTTCATGGAGAGAAAGAAACCTCCGGGCCTCACAAGGGGAAGGCACAGTTCCGCCAGTACATTTAAAGGAGCCACCGCCCTGCTTACCACTATGTCCGCTTTTTCCCTGAATTCTTCGGAGTTGCCCATTGTTTCTGCCCTGTCCCATCTTGCGGATGCCCCTTTGATCCCCAGCCTGTCCACCAGATACTGTAAAAAGGCAACCTTCTTTT
>Ga0209347_1006009_pt1 | contig 11101 bp, 4 predicted proteins | sample AutmiccommuBRH23_FD_187382 | JGI IMG/M metagenome (GOLD analysis project Ga0209347, IMG submission 187382) | Deep subsurface microbial communities from Mt. Terri, Switzerland - Autotrophic microbial communities BRH/23 (SPAdes) (version 2) | ecosystem: Environmental > Aquatic > Deep subsurface >...
CCATCCGCGATAATGGTTCCTGTGTTGGCAATCGAACCGCTCCCGTCGGCGTAAATGCCATAAGCTTTATTGGAATCCCCGTTCGCCAGGGAATAAATGGCGCCGCTGTTGGTTATGGTGTTCTCGACCGTAATATTCCCATCGCCGCCGGCATCCGCGGCAACAATGGAGATCATGCCGGCGGCCCTCGCGGATTCGCCATCCGCCTCGACAAAGATCGTTCCGCTGTTGGTTATTGCAATATGGCTTGAGACATTTCCGCCGTCACTGGAATCCGCGTCTATAAGGGAATAAATGCCGCCTGCACTGGCGGAACCGCCATCCGCCTCGATATAGATCGTCCCGCTGTTCTCCAGGAGATTCGAGATAGTGGTATTGCCGCCCCCAGCCGCATCCTCATAATTCATAACAAAAAGATCACCGACGGCGTTCGCCAGAATATCCGCGTAAATCCCATAAGCTTCGGCGCGATCGCTGCTTTTCCCGGCATAAAGGGTCCCGCTGTTGCTGATACGACTGTTTACAAAAGCATTTCCGCCATGCGACGCGCTGGTCCGGAAATCGGATGAAATCCCGGTGGTAAATCCAACGTCTCCGGAAACAGACGAGGTTTCCGCATGTATCGTCCCGCTGTTCCCGATGATGCTTATGGCAACGGCATTGCCGCCACCCATCGCAACCGCGATGTTCTCGGAGTAGATCGCATCGACCATGGCTTCAGCCCCGCTGGCCACGCCATAAACTCTGCCGCTGTTCGTGAATAGATTTACACTTTCGACATTGACGCCATCCATTGCCGCCGAGCCGACGCGAGCGTGCGCGCCGATGGCCCAGGCCTCATCCTCTCCAGTCGCCGTTGCATGGATGGTCCCACTGTTGACCACATTGCTTTCCGCAACGGCGGCAAGTCCTTCTTCGGCCGTCCCGAAGGCTGTGACGGTGGTGGCAATCCCGGTGGCCCTGGCCTCGGCGTCTTCCATTGCGGCCGCCTCGGTATATATCGCGCCGCTGCTCGTTACCTCTCCGATGACTTCTCCCTCGGTCCGGGGCCCGGCAATAAAATTAATCAAACTGATCCCGTCGGCCCGGATATCGATTCCCGGACTATCCCCTTCTGCCAGATGGCGCACAAATCCCCGCATTTCAATTCGATACGTTTCCATTGGAGACCCGAATATCACGGCGCCTTCTTCGTTCAGAACACTGACATAGGTCCCTTCATCCAGGGTTGTGATCGGCTCGCTGATGATCACCGGGCTTTCAGCCGGGTCGCCCGCCGGCCCGGAAATCCCCTGCATCAGCCATTGAAGACTTCCCGATTCGCCAAAGAGCGCGTCCCGGTCGGCTTCCACCTGGCTCTTTTCAGACTCGGCCGCCGTTCGGATATCGTCGGCGCCGGCATGTGCGAGACCCCATCCGCCCATCAAAACACCGGCCACGGCAAGCAAACGAACGGCGCAAAGAAATTTTTTACAGGTGTACATCGATTTTCCTTTCTGTCGGATTCCTCGAATTAGTAAATCTCGAAATTTAAGTGGGTTCCCAAGCTGGAACTTGAGAACCAGCGACTAAGAGTGATCGTCTTGTTTCATGCAAGCCCAGCCCTTGGCGGGCCTGCCCGTCTGATCCATGAAGAACGTCACGATAACGATGGTCTTCTCCTTTTCCTGCCCGCGATCGTATCCGCATTCTTCTAATCGGCGGGTCGAACGGATTCTTTATCTAAAAAGCGCTCCTTAGCGCTTTACCGCTAAATTTTTTTTCTCTTCGGTCGATAAGCAGCCAAAGAAACAGGCCTGGAACGCGGGGTGCAAACAACGGAAAACAGCCACGCAACGGGCGTTGAATCATCATTTGCGGAAAGGTACCTTCATGTTCAAGAAATTTCCGATCCTGGTATGCTGTCTCGTTGTCATTCTGGTTGCCGGGTGCGATTTTTTGGAATCGAATTCCAATTCCACCGGCATAACGCTGAACACCCTGTCTTTTCCGGAGACTCCGGAAGCGCTCCTTGCGGAGTGCGATGCGGCCATTAAAACAGCGGATGAAGAAATTGCCGTCATTCTCGCCACTGAGCGGAAAACATTCCGGAATACGGTTCATGCCGTGAATGACGTTCTGCATGGCCAGGACAAAAGGTGGGGGCTTTCTTTCACTGTCAGCGACCTGTCAACCGATGCGGCGCTGCGCGATGCCGCCCGGGAGGCTTCCCTGAAATACGCGGCGTGGAACCGGCAGGTTTTTTATAATGGGGAACTGTACGATGCGCTACGGAAGGCGGCCGCCAACACCATTACACTTGCCGGCGAAGACCGGCGGCTGTTCGAAAATATCATCAAGGAATTTGAGCGAAACGGCATTGCCCTGAATTTCGCCGATCGACGGGTGCTGGAAGAAATCGAGAACCGCATTGAAGTGCTGGAAACCGAATTTCAACGGAATGTCACCAATTTCAACCAGCCGGTCCATTTCTCCGCGGGCGAACTGGAAGGCCTGCCGTCTTCAGCCCTGAACGCGCTCGACCCAGACCCGGAGGGCGGCTATTGGATGGATCCCCGGCTCGATTCGCACTATGGGCCAGTTATCGGGTTCGCAGTAAACGAAGCCGCCCGCCGAAAGGCGTATGTCGCCTATTTTTCCGTCGCCGCGCGGGAAAACCCGCCGATCCTGGAAGAACTCGTGCAGCTGCGGGCAAAAAAAGCCGGAATTCTGGGGTATGATACCCATGCCGATTTCGTCCTGGCCAACCGGATGGCCAAAACCACGGACACCGCCATCGATTTCCTCCAGAATCTGTCCGACCGTCTGGAAGGCAAATTTCAGCAGGAAAACCAGACTCTGCTCGACTTGAAAATCATCGATACGAACAATCCCGATGCCGTGCTCCATCCCTGGGATCTCGATTTTTATAAACGTCTGTACACGGAAACCCATTTTGATCTCGACGAAGAAGCCATGAAAAAGTACTTCTCCATGGAAAACTGCCTGGAGGGGATGTTTGACATCTTTGAAGAGGTTTTCGGCCTGGTGATCGTTGCCCGCAATCTCCGGCCGGAAGAACTCTGGCATGAAGATGTGCGGCTCTTCCAGGTGAACGACGCGGCCACCGGCGATCCCCTGGGTCTGTTCTACCTCGATCTTTATCCCCGGGAAGGAAAGTACACCCACTTTGCCACATCGTTCACCTACCTGGGCAACACCTATTCCGACGGCCGAAGCGAACGGCCGACAGCGGTGCTCTTCGGCAACTGGCCCGAACCGAAGGACGAGACCCCATCGCTTCTTTCCTTTTACGAGGTGGAAACCCTGTTTCATGAATTCGGGCATGTGTTGAACATGATGCTGATGCAGCCGCGCTACTCTCGGCTGTGGGCGAATGCCTGGGATTTTGTGGAAATTCCCTCCCAGATGGCCGAGCAATGGGTATCCGAGCAATCGGTGCTCGACCGGTTTGCCGTCAACTACCAGGAGCGGGCGGATCGATTGCCGGATGATTTTATGGAAAAAAAGAAGGCGGCTCGTCAGGCGTTTATTGCCAACTGGCCCCGGGGCATTTTAAGTCGCGCCATGACGGATCTGGAACTGCACACCCGGTTTACCGAAAATGACGCCATCGACGTGGTGCAGGTCGGCAACGACATACGGGCGAGGTATTATCTGCCCATACCCGGGGACACGGCCTGGATTGCCCGGTTCACGCACCTGGTCGGCGGCTATGATGCCGGGTACTACAGCTACCTCTGGTCGCTTGCCATTGTTTACGATCTGGCCGACGCGTTTGAACATTCCTCGCACGGGTTCATGGACCCGGCACTGGGCCTGCGGCTGCGCCAGGAAATCTATGAACCGGGCGCCGGCCGGGATGAAGCCGATTCCGTTACCGCGTTTTTGGGGAGGGATTGGAACATCGATGCCTGGCTGAAGCATCTGGGCATTTAGCTATTCAGACGGGAGGATACTCAATTTGCACGATTGCTCAAAGTCACGCGGAGTCACGCTGGTTCCCAAGCTCCAGCTTGGGAACCCAATAATCGGAATGGGGGCAATTTTATACCCCCATCCCAATGTCATTAAGTTAAGCATTTGTGGTACTGGTTCGGTTTCAGGCCGTCGCGGACGCCGGTGAGTATAAGCGGCGTAGCGCCATTGGCGCGGCCAATTCCAGCCTGGGGCAACGCCCCAGGTACAAAAGCCGAAAATAGAAGAAGGAGGGCTGAAAGCCCGCTCCACCAATGACAATGCCGCGGACACCGCGATCCGTCTTCACGCAATGAATTAAATGGTAAGACGATCGGGCCTTCAGCCCTATAGGGAGGAGAATGTTATGTTGACCTGGGGCGTTGCCCCAGGCTGGGATGGGTTGCGCCGTTGGCGCGCGCTGCCATTTTAAAAGTAAGAGGCGCAGCCGGAATCCGTGGCTTTTCCAGACCCGGCGGCCTTGTTTGTTTCATTTTTCCCGTCACACCATAATCCCCGCGTCGGTAAAAATCCGCCGGCATTTTTCGACACCCTCGGGTCCCATGAACCGGTCGAATACCGGATCGGAAAATCCGGTGGTCCGGCGGCCGATCTTTTGTTCCTTTTCCCGCCAGAGGGGATGATAGGCCATGAGCGCGGCCCGGTCGACGCCGGTCTTTCCAAGCCATTCGGCAATCCCAGTCAGGTTGGGGGCTGTTGCGGTGATTTCCGGGATCAACGGGATCCGGGGGAGGATCGGAACGCCCCCCTGTTTTGACTGTTCATGGAGCGCCTCGAAGTTCCGCAAAATCATTTCATTGGACACCCCGCAGTACCGCCGGTGCATCACTGGGTCGATCAGCTTGATATCCATATAGATCATATCGAGGTACGGGTAGACGGTCCGGTCGAAGCGGTCGAGCGAAAAAAGCCCGCAGGTTTCGAGCAGAATGTGAATCCCTTCGGCTTTCAGGGCGGACAAGAGCGGCGGCAGGCGATCCATGAACAGGGTCGGCTCGCCCCCCGACAGGGTCACTCCGCCGCCGGACGTGGTAAAAAACGGTTTGTCCCGTGCGATCATCCGGACGATTTCCGCCACCGGCCATTCCCGGCCGATCCGGTCGAGGGCGCCGGACGGGCAGGATTCAGCGCATTGGAAACACCGGTCGCACCGTTCGCGGTCGACAAAAAGAGGGTTCTTCCGGTCGAGCGCTTTCTTCTCGCAGATCCCGATGCAGGTGTCGCACCCCACGCAGGCGGCGGCATCGAAGGCCAGTTCGGGCTCTGTCCGTTTCCCTTCCGGGTTGTGGCACCAGGTGCAGTCAAGCGGGCATCCCTTGAAAAAAATCACCGACCGGATCCCCGGTCCATCGTCGAGCGAATTTCCCTTGATCTCAAAAATGACGGGCGTCAGGTCAGGGTTCATAGGCCGAATTGGGTCCTTTCGATCAGTTCGATCTGGATGTCGCGGTTGAGGGTGACGAAATAGGCGTTGTAGCCGGAGATGCGGACCATGAGGTCCCGGTAGTTTTCCGGGTGGGCCATGGCGTCGCGCAGGGCCTCGGAGGTGACCACGTTGAACTGCATCTGCATGCCGCCGAGCTCGAAATACGCCTTCACATAGGCGTGCATCCGGTCGACAATCCCCTCGCGGGTATCGTCGGGCGAGGGGGTCAGCTTGACATTAAAGGCGAGGTTGTTGTCCATGTTTTCAGGCGACATGGCGGCCACGGCCCGGATATTGTCGAGAAAGCTGTTGGAGGCGAGCGGGCTGGGGGTGAGTCCCGGCGTAAACGCCTTTGCCGCGAGCCTTCCCGAGGGGAGGGGGCCGGAAAGCGATCCATAGGCCACGTGCTGGGACATGGACCAGAACCCGGTGGTGTATTTTCCGCCCCGGCAATTGGTTTTTTTGCGCCAGCAGTCGGCCACGGAGGCCGCCACCCGGTTCCCCATGGCCGCGGCCTCCGGATCGCCCGAACCGAACAGGGGAACCCGGCCGCGGATCAGGGCGAGCAGGGGGAGATCGTTTTCAAAATTGGTGTCGATGGCGGCTTTCAGGCGTTCGAAGGAGACCTTCTTTTCGTCGAATACCAGTTTCTTGATCACCAGGAGGGAATCGGTTACGTCCGCCAGGCCGATGTTCGATGTGCCGGAGGTATTGTAACGGGCGCCGCCGTGGACCACGTCCCGGCCCCTGTCGATCGCCCCGTCGATGAGGGCGGAGAGGAGCGGGGTGGGCCGGTATGCCTGGTGTGCTTTTCCGTAGAGGTTATTCAGTTCCACAGCCCGGTCGATGATGAACTGCTGCTGCTCGGCCCAGGCATTGTAAAATTCCCCGAAGGTCTCGAATTCGCCCGTCGCGACCCGTCCGGTCTCCGGCCCCACGGCCCAGCGCATGACCGGGTGGGTCCCGTTGTGAAGCGCCATCTCCATGGCCGCCACCAGGTTCAGGAGGATCGACCCGGTATGGCCGAAGTGCCGCCCCTGGAGGGTCGGCTCCACGCAACCGGTGGCCGCCCAGTCCCGGATCTCTTCTTCCGGGTACCCGTGGGGCCGAAGGGACGCGAATACGGCGACATCGTTATGCATGATCGGCGTGGCCGAGGTGATGACGTTCACCTCGCAGAGCCGCTTGAGGTACTGGTCGCTGTTGATTCCCGGGTGGAAGCGGGCGTTGACGTTTACATCCCGGACGCCGAGCATCTCGGTGACCTTCAAAAGGAGATACGTCATGTCGTTGACCGCGTCGTTTCCTTTCGGGGTGACCCCGCCGAGGGTCAGGGCCTGGGTGGAGGAGGCGCCGCCGAAGAGATAGTTGCCAATATCCGGGAGAAGCGGCACATGATCGCAGAGGCGGAGGAACAAACACCCGCACAGTTCCATTGCGTGATGGATGTACGCCTCTTTTTCCGCGGGATCGGTGAGCTTTGCCAGGTCGCGTTCAAAATACGGCTGGAACAGCTGGTCGAGCCGCCCCAGGGAAAGCCCGGTGTTGGAATTTTCCATGTGGAGGGCCACCCAGGCGGTCCAGACCGACTGGACCGCTTCGTCCAGGGTGTCGGCCGGGGATACGGGGACCTTGGCGCAGGTGCGGGCGATCCGTTCCAGTTCGTTTCGCCGGACCGGATCGGGCTCTGATTGGGCAAGGCCCCGGACATGGGCGGCGAGGCTGGCCCCGTAGGCGGCTGTCCCTTGTAAACCCATTTTCATGGCGGAAAGGGCGTTCCGACCGGCATCATCGAGGTCGCTCCGGTTAAGTCGCGCGTCAATATCAGCGATGATCCCGTCGGTTCCCCGTTCCAGGAGCCGCTTGAAATCGGGGATGGTGTGGGAAATGCCGACCGATTTCCAGACGAAGTAGGCGACGAACCGCTCGTCGAGCTGCTGGCACAAGGGGTTGTCGAAGGTGTTCCGGACATATTCCCGGAAATTGCGGTGCATCCAGAAGGGAAAAACCTCGTGGTGGAGAATTTCCGCGGTTTTCCGGTCGCACCGGAACGGGTTTAAGACGCGCCGATCGCCGTTGAAGAGTTCCCCCCAAATCATGGCCCCGTGGCCGTCGGGGAAAACGGTGACCCCGACCGGTTTTGCCGTGGAGGTCCCGGCGATCAGGTCGTTTTCCCTGATGATTAACGCCTTGCTTGCCATCAGGTGGCGGAAGGCCCCGGCCTGCCGCAGTTCCGGCACCCAGGGATTTCCAATTTGGTCGGTCTCGAAGCCGTTTTCCCGGAACCAGTCGGTCAGGAGTTTCGGCCGTTCCGCGCAGACCTCGGGAAGGGTGTCGAAATGGTAATCCCGAAAGGCCCGGAGCCGGGGGAAATCATCCAGGGAAAAGCGGGAAAGATACGGATCATCAAGATGCTGGACTCCGGGATCGATCCCGGGAACTCCTTTCATCCGGTACGCCCGCCGGGAAAGAATCTCGCCGGAAAGGGCCGGTTTTGCCGGGCCGTGATCCTTTTTCCGGGCCACCACATCGGCCGCGTGCATCCGGTCGAGCTTCTTCTGATGGACATTTCCCAGGACCAGGGCGATCAGAAAGTTAAACAGCTGGAGGACCGCCAGGTTCCCGTCGACGACCATCCGGTTCCGGAGGATCAGGTTGAGCATCTCGTTCGGGGTGCAGCCGGCCATCTCCTTGAGGACGGCATCGCCCGCAAGGATCATGACCACATCCGTGTCCGGCGGGATGGTTTTGGAAACGCGTGCCTTCCCCCCCCGGAACCGGATCGAGCGTCTGACGCTCCCCGATTCAGTCCGGATGCCGACGGAAAAATCGATCCAGCCGTCGGCCCCCTTCAGGTACTTTCGCTGCCCGGGACGCCAGTTGAAATGGGCCGCCAGGAGGGAAAGGGCCGCGCCGGTGAGCGCATCGAGCAGGCGGCCGCCCCGGGGGGAAGCGGGCGGGGCATCACACTGCGGGTTCGGTTTCATGGCGCACATCCTTGTTAATGGGGATGAATGGGATCATCAGTTCATCCATGAGGGATGCGACGATTCCGGAAATATCCGGGTCGACCTCCTGGAGGACCCGGCTGTTGACCAGGGAGACCATCCCGTGGAGCGCTGTCCAGAGCTGGATGGTCCGGAATCCCGCATTGCCGTCGTTCACGGCAGCCGCGATCGCCCGTTCGGCCCGGGCAGCCACTTTCATGGCGGTTTCCTTTTCGATCCGGGCGGCCGGCTCCATGGGTGTGCCCAGGTAATCCGCGAATTTCGGGGTATTGCGGGTGAACATGATGTCGTACTGGTCCGGGTTTTCCATGCCGAAATCGATATAGGCACGGATCATCCGCCGGATTTTCTCTACGGGTGTGAGCCGTGTTTCTTCGATCCGGTCGAGCTGCCCGCCGAGATGGGCGAACCCGCGGGTCTGAATGGCCAGGTAGATTTCGTCCTTGCCGGAAAAGTAGTTGTAGATGTTCGCCGCCGTCATGCCGGTCCGGGCGGCGATCTTCCTCATGCTCAGGTCGCGGAAGCTTTCCTGGTACAGGATATCGAGGGCCGCATCCAGGATCTTTTCCCGGATAGTCCCGACTTCCTCGGCGGAACGGGGGATCTTGGGCATCGGATTTTCCTTTTTGTTGAAGATAAACGACGTTAATTTAACGCCGTTCAATTAAATTGTCAAACCTGATTTGATTATTTGGGACAGTTCTGTTTCGTGCCCCGGTCGATATAGTACAGACAAGAAAAATCGGAGAGGGAAGGTCGGATGGGGGGTTAAAATTGATCCATTTCGATCTTATAGGTTCCCAAGCTGGAGCTTGGGAACCAGCAACACCGAATAATCGTGTAGTTAATGCAAGGGATTCTGGACCCCAGCCTCCGCCGGGGTGACGGCGGACAGCTTGAACCTTTGGCACTCTTTTTGAACCTGTTTCCACGAATCTTGCCTGGAGGCGAAATTTTGGATATGGTCGGGGAAAAGGTTTCGGGATAATTCCCACAATCAATCAAACGTTATACAGGTCCAGGAAATTGACGTTAAGTACCTTAATTCGGGAGGATGCAATGACAGAGAAGTTGGTTATTATCGGCGGCGTCGCCGGGGGCGCCACCGCGGCGGCCCGAGCCCGGCGGCTGAATGAAAACGCACAGATCGTTTTGTTCGAGCGGGGCGACTATATCTCGTTCGCCAACTGCGGGCTTCCATATTATATCGGGGGCATCATCAAGAAGCGGGAAAGCCTGCTGGTGACCACCGCGGACGCGTTCCGGAAACGATACCGCATCGACATCCGGCTGGCCGCCGAGGTGGTGGCCATCAACCGGGCGGAAAAATGCGTTCGGGTGAAAAATGTCATTACCGGAGAAAAATACGACGAATCCTACGACAAACTGATCCTCTCCCCCGGCGCCGCCCCGATCCGGCCGCCGCTTGCCGGCATCGATGGGGAAAACATTTTCAATCTCCGGAATATCCCGGACACCGATCGAATAAAGGCGTACGTGGACGAGAAACAGCCGAAGAGCGCCGTGGTGGTGGGCGGCGGGTTCATCGGGCTGGAAATGGCGGAAAACCTGGTTCTTCGAGGGGTGAAGACGACGATCGTGGAAAAACTCGACCAGGTAATGCCCCCGATCGATGCCGACATGGCCGGGATGATCCATGCGCACCTGGCGGAAAAAGGGGTAGGGCTCCTCCTGGGTGACGGCATCCAGGCATTCGAGAAGACCGGCCAACGCCTTGTGATCCGGACCGAAAAAGGAAAAACCCTCGAATGCGACATGGCGATCCTGTCAGTGGGTGTTCGGCCGGAAAACCAGCTGGCGCGGGATGCGGGTCTGACCATCGGAGAAACGGGCGGAATTGCCGTCGATGCGTCCCTGCGGACCTCGGACCCGGATATTTTCGCCATTGGCGATGCGGTTGAAATAGATGACCTTGTCGCCGGCATGAAGACCAAGATCCCCCTTGCCGGCCCCGCGAACAAGCAGGGACGGATTGCAGCCGATAACGCCATGGGGCGCAATTCCGTGTTCAAGGGAGTACTCGGGACCTCGATCGTCCAGGTGTTCGATCTGGCGGTCGCATCGACCGGACTCAGTGAAAAGCTGCTCAAGAAAAACGCGATTCCCTACATCGCCAGCTACACCCATTCGGGTTCCCATGCCGGGTATTACCCCGGGGCCGAGATGCTGGCGATCAAATTGCTGTTCGCACCGGAGACCGGCCGGATCGTGGGGGCGCAGATCGTCGGCAAGGACGGAGTGGACAAGCGGATCGATGTTCTGGCCACGGCCATTTTCGGCAAGATGACGGTTTTCGACCTCGAGGAACTCGAACTCGCCTACGCGCCGCCTTTCGGGTCGGCCAAGGACCCAGTCAACATCGCCGGGTATGTTGGGGCCAATATCCTGAAAAAGGACGTGGAAAACATCAACTGGGATCAGCTCGACGACATTGACCCGGAAAACGAGATCCTGCTCGATCTGCGGACGGATATCGAATTCAAAAACTCGGGGTCGATCGACGGGGCGCTGCATATCCCGATCGATTCCCTGCGCGACCGGCTGGGTGAACTCGATCGGGAAAAGACCTACATCCCGTTCTGCGCCGTCGGGCTGCGCGGCTATCTCGGGTACAGGATTTTGAGCCAACACGGGTACAAGTCGAAAAATCTCAGCGGCGGGTTCCGAA
>Ga0209347_1006012_pt1 | contig 11099 bp, 9 predicted proteins | sample AutmiccommuBRH23_FD_187382 | JGI IMG/M metagenome (GOLD analysis project Ga0209347, IMG submission 187382) | Deep subsurface microbial communities from Mt. Terri, Switzerland - Autotrophic microbial communities BRH/23 (SPAdes) (version 2) | ecosystem: Environmental > Aquatic > Deep subsurface >...
AGAGCACCATGCCCAAAGCGAAGAAGATGAAGTAGGTCCGCTTGCGGCCGATGTAGTCCGACATCGACGCCCAGAAGAATCGCCCGCCGGCATTGAACAGCGACAGCAGACCGACGAAGCCGCCCGCGATCGCCGCGATAGAGATCTTCTGGGCTTCGCTCAGAGCCTCGAACGACACATTGGGAAGCCCAATGAGCGAGCCTGCGAAAATTTCCTGCAGCATCGGAGACGCCATGGCGAGCACGCCAATGCCGGCCGAGACGTTCATGCACAACACGATCCAGATCAGCCAGAACTGCGGAGTCTTGTGTGCCTCCTCTAGATGCACATTGCCCTGCGTGATCATGGCATGCGTGCTCTCCGGCGGCTTCCAGCCGTCGGGGCGCCAGCCCTCGGGCGGCACGCGATAGCCGAACGCACCCGCCGTCATGGCGATGATGTAGATCGCGCCCATCACCATGAAGGTCTGCCACACGCCCACCGACGTGGCGGTGCGGAAGCCTTCGAAGCCGAGCTGCACAGGACCGAGGCCGGGCACGTCCCAATTGATGAAGTTTCCGCCGTTCATGAGGATGACGGCGAGCGGGCTGCCGATCATGGCGCCGCCGCCGAAGCCCATGATGGCCATGCCGGTCGCCATGCCGCGCCGGTCGGGGAACCATTTGATGAGCGTCGAGACGGGCGAGATGTAGCCCAGGCCCAGACCGATGCCGCCGATGACGCCGAGCCCGAGCCAGATCACCCAGAGTTGATGGATCAGCATGCCGAAGCCGGCGATGATAAATCCGCCGCCCCAGCACATTGCTGCGGCAAGGCCCGCCTTGCGCGGTCCGGCGCGTTCCAGCCAGCCGCCGAACACGGCAGCCGACAAGCCGAGGAAGACGATGCCGATCGTAAAGATGATGAGGACGCTGGTGACGTCCCAGTCGCAGGTCGTCGTGAACAGGGACTGGATGATCTTGCCGACGACGGAGTCGGGCGCATCCGGGCAGGCGACCGGCTGGGTGATGCCAATGGCCTGGGCCATGGGAAGCCAGAACACGCTGAGGCCGTAGACCATGCCGATGCACAGGTGGATGGCGACCGCCGCCGGCGGCACGAGCCATCGATTGAAGCCCGGCTTGGCGACAATTCGTTCACGCGAGAGCAGCCCGGGGGCTGCTCCGCCTGCAGTGGCACTGGTTCCCGTCATTGGGTACGTCTCCCCTTCCCCACGTCTTGACACGGGTGCCCCCCGCGGCGCGCTTGGCACGAACCGTGTCGGAACGCCCTTTTGGCTTGTTATTGAAACTCTTCTGCCATGGGTTAGCTGTCACGATCAATGCATCTCGCCCCACTGGTTAGCGGGGGGCGGGGCACAAAAAGCGCTGTAAGCGTATGGCGTTGACGGACTATTGCGCAGCGCACGATAGGCTTCAAAGCCGCTCCTTTGCTTGCTTTCGCTGAGTCGAGAGCGTATCGGAGTGGCGCGGCGCAGCCACTTTTCGTGCGCTGCGGCAGCGGCTTGTGTGGTCCCGTAGCTCAGCCGGATAGAGCATCTGCCTTCTAAGCAGAGGGTCGCAGGTTCGAATCCTGCCGGGATCGCCAATGATTTCAATGCCTTAAGATCTGCGCCCGTGCGCAGATCTTCGTTCGGGCTGGTTTCGGGCTGGTTTCGGGCTGGTATTTGCGCGCGGTACTGAGATGAATTTTGACTCGAAACAACCGAGCACTGCCAGTCTTGTGTGATGCACTGTGGCGAGCGTGCACAAGTGCATTGCTTGTCGATGGTACGCACGGCAAATTCATCTGGCGCCCAAGTGTGTTTGTTTTGCTGAGGCACCGTCTAATCTCTCTGCGTTTTCGCACTTGCCCTACGCCCGTGTGTGGGATTCAAGTGATGGTTAATGGCTGCCACCAACTCATTTGCGAAGTCATGGTCACGACGCGTTTGGAGGCGGAAGGGATCGGTTTCCGCTCTCTATCGGAAGCCATCGACACCACGACGGCCAGCGGCCGATTGCTCTTCCATGTGATGGGTGCGTTGGCGGAGTTCGAGCGGGCGCTCATCAGTGAGCGCACAGTGCCGGCATGGCAGCCGCCAAGGCACGCGGCAGCATCTCGGCCGGGAGAGAAAGGTCACGGAACGAGATACGCTGTGGGCACACGACGCCATCGTCTCCGGACGGCTGTCGCCGGAGGAGGTCTCCCGCACACTGCTCATCTCTACGCCGACATTGTACCGCACCTTGCAGCGGGTTGGGCGGGAGCAGATCAGCTTGGGAAGCTAGAACATGTCTGAGAACGATAGGAGCGCAAGGAGCAAAGACGCGCCTGACGTCCTTCGCCTGTCGCCCGCCGATGCGACGGCATTTGCTCAGGCTCTGATCTCGCCTCGAGAGCCGAGCCCCCGCTTGGTCGAAGCTGTGCGACGTTATCTGAAAACGATGCGCCGCTAGAGACGCGCCGTTTGCAGCCTACCGGGCCAGGTCGGCGACGAGGTCTCCGATACGCAAGAAGGCAGAAGTCGGATGCGGTCTCACAGATCAGGCAGAGTCTGCGTCAAGCGTTTCGACGACTTCCTAGCTCGAGCAGTCAACGGATTCGTTGACTTAGCCTGCAGCGCGGGGCGGACATGGACTGCGGGCGCAAGATGATACGCAAGGCCATCGACGGGTTTTGGCATCCAGAACATTCGCCCGACCCAAAGAGACGCTGACGATCTGGAAGAGTGCGGCCCGCGCTCGCCTGATACGCCAATTGACTAATGTCAATGCACGCATATGCGCTAAGGCGCATGTTGGGCATCTGGACAGAGCGCACAGATGACCGAAAACGACATTAGCACGCTGTTAGTTACCCTTGCCGATCCCACACGCCGCAAGGCTTTGGCGCTCCTCCACGAGCGGGGTGAGCTTTGCGTCTGCGAGCTGATGACCATGCTGGGCGCCACGCAATCGCGAATGTCTCGACACATGGCTGCGCTCAAATCCATAGGTCTCGTCATCGATCGTCGGGACGCGCAATGGGTCCGCTATCGCAGGGCGCCGAAGCTGGCAAAGGAAGCCGCGCGCATTGTCGAACTTGTCCTGGCTGCCACCAAGTCTCGATCCACAACGGTCACGCCTCGCAAGGCGTCGCGTGGCGAGCCGCGCCGAGGCCTTTCATCATGACTGACTCACCCCAAGCAAAGCCATTGCGGTTGCACGGGACCGAAACGCTCAAGTGGCTGAGCGGGACGCTGGTTCTGCTTGCTCTTTGGATCGTTCTCTACAGTCAGCTCGTTCCGTTCTCGCAATGGATGGTCTCGCTGCTCCCTGTCGAACGCGAAAGCCACCTCGGTGAAGCCATCGCATTCTTCGTCTACGACACACCCAAGGTGCTGCTCCTTCTGACACTGGTCGTGTTTGTCATGGGCGTCGTACGCAGTTTCTTCTCGCCGGAGAAAGCGCGGGCCATGCTGGCGGGCCGCGCGGAGGGTGTTGGCAACGTTGCGGCCGCAGGATTGGGCACCCTGACGCCCTTTTGCTCCTGCTCGGCCGTACCGCTCTTCATCGGGTTTGTGGGCGCCGGCGTGCCACTTGGAATTACGTTCTCCTTCCTGATTGCCGCTCCGATGGTCAATGAGGTGGCGCTCGGGTTGCTGCTTGCGCTCGTCGGCTGGAAGGTGGCGCTGACCTATCTGGCCTTCGGGCTTTCGGTTGCGGTCGTCGGCGGCTACGTCATTGGTCGGCTGAAGCTTGAGAATTGGCTCGAGCCGTGGGTGCGAGACATTCGCGCAGGCGCCGCCAAACTTCCTGCAGAGGAATTGACGGTCGTCCATCGCATTATGGCGGGCGTCGACTCAGTAAAGGACATCGTCGGGCGAGTATGGATCTGGATCCTCGCTGGCATTGCAGCGGGCGCCCTCATTCACGGCTATGTTCCGGCCAACCTGATGGCTCGCGTCATGGGGGCCGATGCTTGGTGGTCCGTTCCCGGAGCAGTTCTGCTCGGCATCCCAATGTATACCAACGCCGCAGGTGTCATCCCAATCGTTGAAGCGCTGATCGCAAAGGGCGCGGGTCTAGGCACGACGCTAGCGTTCATGATGAGTGTGATCGCGCTGTCCCTGCCCGAGATGATCATCTTGCGGAAGGTGCTGTCGATGAAGCTGATACTCGTGTTCGTCGGCGTCGTCGGCACCGGCATCCTAGTTGTGGGACACCTATTCAACGCTCTTTTTCACTGATCGGGGAATATGCCCATGAGAGAGGTCAAGATCCTGGGGCCCGGCTGCAAGCGCTGCCAGGCGACAGCGGATATGGTCAAAACCGAGGCCGAGAAAATCGGCATTGAGGTTTCGATCGAGAAAGTCACCGACTACGGGGCGATCGCGCAATACGGGATTGTTTCGACGCCGGGCATCGTGATCGACGGCAAGGTCGTGCACGCCGGCGGTTTGCCGAAGCAGGACGCTATTGCGGGATGGCTGAGTGAATAGTAGCGGGTTGTGCGGCCCATCGAACGTTCGATGGGATTTTGCGTCGAGGCTTGCGATCCCACGCGGAAAAGCCCATTGAGACGGCGGCGTATCCGCTACGGTCGCTCCTGGCGGATTGGTAGGGCAAGAACAGGGGCCTTCTCGGAAGGAAGGAGCCTGCGTGCGGTATTCGATCGAGAACCTCCGCGCTCTCATGTGGGCAGTCCCCGTGGGCCTTCGCTATCTGGCGCTTTATCTTCTTGCGGCTGGGCTGGCGCAAAGTCACGAAGCAGCAACGTTCCACTTCACGCCGTGGAACGCGGCTTCGGCATTGAGCCTGGCACTACTCATTCGCTTCAGCCCTCGGTGGTTTCCCGTCGCGCTGCTCGCCCCTTTGCTTGCCGGTCTAATCTCTGGGGACGTCCTCGCTGATTGGCCGTGGAGCCTTGTGCGCGCAAACGTCGAGGCGGCGTCGTGCGCCGGCGCAGCCGGCGTGTTCCTCTTTTTGGCAGGGAAGAGCCCGGATGGCGATCGTCTGCGGGCGGTCGCGTCTCTTCTGCTGTCGGCTGCGCTGGCGGCCGCGGGGATCGCGGCCGAGCGCCTCATCGAAGCGATGGCCAGCGGCTCGCCAGTCTTGAGCGAGCTCGACCTCGCCGGTCAGGTGTTTCTTGCCAATGTCGTCGCGATGGCCTGTCTGGCTCCACTTGCCATCGTCGGCGATCTTTCGCGCATGTGGCCGCACCGCAAGCCTACGATTCTGAGTGAGACCGCGCTGCAAATCCTATCGCTGGCGATTGTCACGTGGGAGGTGTTCTTCCGGTCCGTGAACGCCGAGAACCATTTCTTCTACCTGCTGTTCCTGCCGGTCGCCTGGATCACAATCCGCCATGGCCTGTTGGGAGCAGCGCTTTCCCTGGCGTTCGTCTACGTTGCTTCGGTTGCCGCCGATCTTGTCCTGCCGGGAGGCGTGCAGCTTACCGTCGAGCTTCAGGTTCGCCTTGCTGCACTGGCTGTTACAGCGTTGTTTTTTGGGGTGATTGTGAATGAGAGCCGCAAGTCGCAAGAGCGTCTTCTCGTCCAGCAAAATGAGCTTGCCCACTTCCAACGTTTGAACGTCGGATGGGAGATGGCTTCGGCTATGGGACACGAGCTCAATCAACCGCTGACGGCCGCCATGAATTACAGCCAGGCTGCGGTGCGATACCTCAAGGCGCCTTCGCCCGATCTGGAGCGCGCGAGCGATGCGTTGGCCAAGGGCATCAATCAGATCGAGCTTGCCGGTCAGACGATCCATGGGCTCAAGAACTTCATGCGCAAGAGCGATCTGCACCTAGCGCATGCCCGTGTGGCGGATATTGTGGATCATGCCTTCAGCCTCGTCTCCGCGGATGCCAACATAGCCAACGTTGCGTTGCAGGCCAGCGATATGACTGCGCTGCCTTCTGTCATGGCCGACCAGGTTCAGATCGTGCAGGTGCTTGTCAATCTGCTCCGCAATGCCGTTCAGGCGATCGCTTCGACCGGTATGGAGAGCGGAACGGTCATCGTTGAAGCATTGGCAAGTGCCGATAGTGTAGTGGTAAGCGTTGCCGACACCGGACCGGGGCTCGATCCGCAGATTGCGGCGCGCCTGTTCGAGCCCTTCGTGACAACCAAAGCGTCTGGAATGGGACTCGGGCTTGCCATCAGCAAGTCCATTCTCGACGCGCATGCAGGAAACTTGTGTGCTGAGATGTTTCGCAGCGGGATGAAGTTCAAGTTTACGCTGCCTTTGGCGCACGCCGAGGTGGACGATGCATGACGCGCCTGTTTACGTAATCGATGACGCTCCAGATGTCCGCGAGTCACTTTTGACGCTGCTGGATGCGGCTGGTTTCCGGACGCGGACATTTGCGTCGGCACTAGAGTTTCTTTCCGTGGCGCGACCGGGATGGAAAGGTTGCGTTGTCGCCGACGTACGAATGCCGGCGATGAACGGGATCGAGCTCATCAAAGAGCTCATACTGCGCGGCATAGACCTGCCCGTTATCGTGATCACGGCGCATTCGGATGTGCCGATCGCGGTAGCGGCGCTCAAGGCGGGTGCCGTCGACTTCATCGAAAAGCCGTTTCGCGACGAGGTGCTGCTGGCAAGTCTGCGCGCGGCGCTCAGATCCGTTGAGGCGCAAGCCACAGGCGCGCGCAAAGGCGTCGCAAGTGCACGCCTGTCAACGTTGAGCGCGCGAGAGCTTGAGGTCGCACAACTGCTCGCCTCTGGCCTCGCCAACAAGGTCGTAGCTGCGCGCTTAGGGATCAGCGTCCGCACGGTTGAGGTTCATCGCGCCAACGTCATGGAGAAGACCGGGTGCAAGAGCCTTCCCGATCTCGTCCGTTTGGTGTGCCTCTACGACGCTTCCGAGCGGGAACAGTCCTAGAACGCGACGCTAAGTAGAACCCCCAATAGATGTGCGCGAAGCGTTTCGCTACGTGCCTCATGCGGCTCGCGCTCAAGGCTGCGGGGGGCATACCACTCCGCCATCGATTCATAGGCGCTCCAACGGTTTAGAGAGCGTGTGATTCTTGCCAGTTTTTCGCCTGCTTCCGGGTACGGGAGCGGGCCAAACGATTATGACAACGGCTGCAAAAAGATACACCAAAACAATAAGTACTATTGTCACAAAACTTTTGCACAGCTGTGGGCAGGGTGCCCGCGGCTCGGGGCCTTGTGGCGTCGAGATCAGGGAGAGTTTCGGTTGCGGCCACTCTCTCATTTTTGCCAGTCCAGGACTGAGGAGATCTCAGAGTGAGAACCAAGCTTACGGCCCTCGCAGCGGCGCTTGCGGTCAGCGGTGCGATCGCAGCGACTCCAACGATGGCGGCCGACATTTCGGGTGCGGGCGCCACGTTCCCTTATCCGATCTACGCGAAGTGGGCGGATGCCTACAAAAAGCAGACCGGTATCGGTCTCAACTATCAGTCGATCGGCTCGGGCGGCGGCATCAAGCAGATCAAGGCCAAGACCGTCACCTTCGGCGCCAGCGATGCTCCGCTCTCGGGCAAGGACCTCAGCGAGATCGGCCTTGCGCAGTTTCCGATGGTGATGGGCGGCATCGTTCCTGTTGTGAACCTCGAAGGCATCAAGCCGGGTGAGCTCGTCCTCGACGGCGCCACCGTCGCGCAGATCTTTCTGGGCAAGATCAAGAAGTGGGATGATGCAGCGATCACGAAGCTCAATCCCGACGTCAAGCTGCCCTCCGGCGCCATCGCAGTGGTTCACCGCTCGGACGGATCGGGCACGACCTTCAACTTCACCTACTATCTCTCCGACGTGAGCGCCGACTGGAAGTCGAATGTCGGCACCGCGACGGCGGTCCAGTGGCCTGTCGGTATCGGCGCGAAGGGCAATGAGGGTGTTGCCAACAACGTCGCTCAGACCGCCGGATCGATTGGGTATGTCGAGTATGCGTATGCGAAGCAGAACAAGCTGACCTATGCCGACATGATCAACAAGGATGGCAAGAAGGTCGCGCCGACGTCGGAAGCCTTCGCCGCCGCGGCCGCTAATGCCGATTGGAGTAGCAAGCCTGGCTACGGCGTCATTCTGGCCAACCAGCCGGGTGCTACCTCGTGGCCGATGACCGCCGCCACGTGGATCCTTATGTACAAGGATCCGAAGGATCAGGCTGCCTCGCGTGAGGCCCTCAAGTTCTTCGCCTGGGCCTACAAGAACGGCGGCTCGATGGCCGCGGAACTCGACTACATCGCGATGCCTGACAACGTCGTGAAGAGCATCGAGGCCATGTGGGGCAAGGACATCAAGGGCGCCGACGGCGTCGCTAGCAACTGAGCCCGGTCGCATAGTTGACACGGGGGCGGACTACGTCCGCGCCCCGTGTCGGCATTGAGTTGCTCGCCTTGTGAAACAGCAGCCTAGCCGGCAAAGGCCACTCAGATTCAAATGGTAGATGTGACCTTACACCTTCCCACGCGCTCGGAAGTCTCCGAAGCCGAACGAACGCTCGTGCTCCGCAGAATGCGGCGCTCCGACATCGTCTTCCGCCGATTGACCTTCGGTTCGGCCGTCAGCGTCCTCGTCATCCTCGGGGCCGTGTTCGTGTCGCTCATCGATGGTTCATTGCCCGCACTGCGCGCCTTTGGATTTTCATTCCTGGTGACCGAGTCCTGGAATCCGGTCACCGAGAAGTTCGGTGCGTTGGCACCAATGTACGGCACCATTGTTACGTCGGCCCTGGCCATGCTCATCGCCGTGCCGATTGGGCTGGGCATCGCGGTCTTCCTGACCGAGCTCTGCCCGCCCTTATTGCGGCGCCCCATCGGAATCGCGATCGAGCTGCTCGCAGGCATTCCCAGCATCATCTATGGCATCTGGGGCCTCTTTTTCTTCGCACCCTTCCTGCAGCAGACGCTGCAGCCGGCGCTGGTCAACACCTTTGAGAATGTTCCGGTCTTTTCCGCGCTCTTTGAAGGACCGCCCTATGGCATCGGCATTCTCACGGCTTCATTTATCCTGGCGATCATGGTGTTGCCGTTCATCACGGCGATCAGCCGTGACGTGTTCGACACGGTGCCGATCGTTCTCAAAGAGTCGGCCTACGGAATCGGGTGCACCACATCCGAGGTGGTGCGCAGGGTCGTCGTTCCTTATACGCGCGTCGGCTTGATCGGCGGCGCGATGCTCGGCCTGGGACGCGCCCTCGGCGAGACGATGGCCGTGACGTTTGTGATCGGCAATGCGCACCGCATATCCGGATCGATACTCGCGCCTGGTACAACAATCTCAGCGACGATTGCGAATGAGTTCACCGAGGCCGTTGGCGACCTTTACACCTCGTCGCTGATTGCACTGGGCCTCATCCTCTTTTGCATCACGTTCATAGTGCTGGGTGCCGCCCGCTTTATGCTGATGATGCTCGAACGCAGAGCGGGGAAGTAGGCAATGGCCGTAGATTGGGCTCGCTACAACCGCCGCAAACGTCGCAACACTCGGACGACGTTTCTCTGCTTTTCGGCGACGGTGCTGGGAGTGGGCATTCTGGGAATTATTCTTGGAACGCTGCTCTACAAGGGCTTCAGCGGACTATCGCTGCAAGTGTTCACTGAGATGACACCGCCGCCTGGAAACGCTGGCGGCTTGCTCAACGCCATCGTCGGCAGTCTCATAATGACGGGAATCGGCGTGGCGATCGGCACGCCGATCGGCATTCTGGCCGGGACGTACATGGCCGAGTACGGACGGTACTCCAAGTTGACGATGGTCGTCCGCTTCATCAACGACATCCTGCTCAGCGCGCCGTCGATTGTGATGGGCTTGTTCGTCTACACCATCATGGTTGCCCCGATGGGGCACTTCTCGGGTTACGCGGGCGCCGTCGCTTTGGCGCTCCTGGTCATTCCAATTGTCGTTCGCACCACCGAGGACATGCTGTTGCTAGTTCCAGGCGCATTGCGCGAAGCGGCCTCGGCGCTCGGGCTGCCACGCTCTCTCGTGGTCCGCAGAGTCTCCTATAAGGCGGCGCGCGCGGGCATCATCACCGGAATTCTGCTGGCGGTGGCACGCGTCAGCGGCGAGACGGCTCCGTTGCTCTTTACGGCCTTGAACAATCAGTTCTGGAGCACGGACCTCAACGCTCCCTTCTCCAGCCTTCCCGTCGTCATCTTCCAGTTTGCCCTGAGCCCCTACGCTGATTGGCAGAAGCTGGCCTGGGTCGGCGCCCTTGTCATCACGTTGGCGGTGCTCGCGCTCAGCATCGCTGCTCGTTGGCTCAGCTCGTCAAGGACCACGCAATGAATCTCATGTCTTCCAATGCACCGGCGGTCACCGAGAAGCTGTCGATCAAGAATCTGAACTTCTACTATGGCGGCCACCTCGCGCTCAAAAACATCAATATGCCCCTTTACGAAAAGCAGGTGACGGCATTCATCGGGCCGTCCGGCTGTGGCAAGTCGACTCTGCTTCGCGTGCTCAACCGCATGTACGATCTCTATCCCCACCAACGCGCCGATGGCGAAGTGCTGTTCGACGGCACCAACATTCTCCAGCCGAAGGAGGACGTGAACCTGCTGCGCGCACGCATCGGGATGGTCTTTCAGAAGCCGACCCCGTTTCCGATGACGATCTACGAAAACATCGCGTTCGGCGTCAGGATGTACGAGAAGATCTCAAAATCCGATCTGGATGGCCGCGTTGAGCAGTGCCTGCGCAAGGCAGCGCTTTGGTCGGAGGTTCAAAATAAGCTCGGGGCAAGCGGCCTCAGCCTCTCGGGCGGCCAGCAGCAACGCCTGTGCATCGCGCGCACGGTCGCGCTCCGCCCCGATATTATTCTGTTCGACGAGCCCTGCTCGGCTCTCGATCCGATTTCTACAGCCCGGATCGAAGAGCTGATCGACGAGCTGAAGCAGGACTACACGATTGCGATTGTGACCCACAACATGCAGCAGGCGGCGCGCGTGTCTGAGAAGACGGCGTTCATGTACCTGGGGGAGCTGATAGAGTTCGGCGATACCAAGAAGATCTTCACGAGCCCGGAAGCGAAGCGCACGCAGGACTACATCACCGGGCGGTTCGGCTAATGATCCGATTTCCCCTGAATTTCGGCCGTGCCCGCGCCCAGGAAGAGCCTCCCCGCGCTCAAGGAGAACCCATGAACGAGCATACGGT
>Ga0209347_1006014_pt1 | contig 11095 bp, 9 predicted proteins | sample AutmiccommuBRH23_FD_187382 | JGI IMG/M metagenome (GOLD analysis project Ga0209347, IMG submission 187382) | Deep subsurface microbial communities from Mt. Terri, Switzerland - Autotrophic microbial communities BRH/23 (SPAdes) (version 2) | ecosystem: Environmental > Aquatic > Deep subsurface >...
CCAGTCCTGCCTGTTCCAGGCGTTTTACCGGCGGCGTGATCGTGCTGGACTCGAGCATCAGGCGGCTGGCGATCGCGCCGATGGTCGACCCATCCTGTTCGCCGAGCGCATTCATCACGAGGTATTGTGGGTATGTTATGCCCATGGAATCCAGCATCGGTTTGTAGGTGCGGTTGATCGCGATGCTGGTCGCGTAGATTGAAAAGCAAAGCTGGTTGTCCAGGGGGACGAGTTGAGCTGGCGACAAGAAAATTCTCCCAAAGTCGTAAACCTAATGTCTATCACGGAAATCTATATCGCGATAATTTTATGACTGGACAAGAGTGACGCCGCGTCATAGTAAGTAAATATTGCGATAATGAATATCCCGATATCAGAAATGGAAAGATCGATGGATCGGTCTCCCACGTCAATCACACGCCGTGAAATGACGGCCGCGGGGCTGAGCCTTGCCGCCATGGCGGCGGCCAGTTCCCTTGTCCAGCCCACACATGCCTCCCAGACACAACCCAAAGGAACCACGACGATGAGCAGCCACATATTCACCACCAAGGACGGCACCCAGATATTCTACAAGGATTGGGGCACCGGCCAGCCGGTCGTCTTCCATCATGGGTGGCCGCTTAGCGCCGACGACTGGGATGCCCAGATGCTGTTCTTTCTCGACAAGGGCTACCGCGTCATCGCTCACGACAGGCGCGGGCATGGCCGATCGAGTCAGACGGATATTGGCAACGATATGGATACCTACGCCGCCGACATGGCCGAACTCGCCGCCCATCTCGACCTGAAGAACGCCATCCATGTCGGCCATTCGACCGGCGGGGGCGAGGTCACGCGCTATGTTGCCAAACATGGCGGCGGTAGTCGTGTCGCCAAGGCCGTTTTGATCGGTGCCGTGCCGCCGGTCATGGTCAAGTCCGACAGCAACCCGGGCGGTTTGCCGATAGAGGTTTTCGACGGGTTTCGCGCAACACTGGCCGCCAACCGCGCGCAGTTCTATTACGACGTGCCGGCCGGTCCTTTCTATGGCTTCAACCGCCCCGGCGCGAAAATCTCGCAGGGCATCATCGACAATTGGTGGCGCCAGGGCATGATGGGTGGCACCAAGGCGCACTATGATTGCATCAAGGCCTTCTCCGAAACCGACTTCACCGAGGATCTGAAGAAGATCGACGTGCCCGTTCTGGTCATGCATGGCGAGGACGACCAGATCGTCCCCTTCGTCGACTCGGCGCCCTTGTCGTCGAAGCTGCTCAAGAACGGCACGCTGAAGGTCTATCCGGGCTTTCCGCACGGCATGGCCACCACCCACGCCGACATCATCAACGCCGATCTGCTTGCCTTCTGCAAGGCTTAGCGGTCAGGGAGCGCCTGCATCGTGCGGGCGTTCCCTCTCGCTCAAAGACCTGCTGAATGCCCGGCTGCCTCGTCGGTGCGCACGAAGCCGGCGCTCGCTGTCAGGAGATTGCGCGTATAGTCCTTCGTCACCCGTCGCGCTGCCAGGTCGGCGGCGCTGAGGCGCTCGACCTCCTCGCCACTCTGCATAACCATCAGCCGCTCGCACATATGCGTCACGATCGCTAGGTCGTGGCTGACCATCAGGAAGCTCAGCCCGCGGTCGCCGCGCACCTGTTCGAGCAGGTTCAGCACCTCCGCCTGCACGGACGCGTCGAGCGCCGAGGTCGGCTCGTCAAGCAGCAGGATCGACGGTTCCAGGATCAGCGCCCGCGCGATCGCCACGCGCTGCCGCTGGCCACCCGATAGCTGGTGCGAGTAGCGGAAGCGAAAGCCGGACCCCAGCCCCACCTCGTCGAGCGCCCTGATGATGCGTTTTTCGATGTCGGCAAATCCATGGATCGCCAGCGGCTCCAGCAGCAGCCGGTCGACCGTATGGCGCGGGTGCAGCGAACCATAGGGGTCCTGGAACACCATCTGGACCTTTCGGTAGAACGCCTTGTCGCGCCCCGTGCCGAGCCGCTCACCGTCCACGGCAATCTCGCCCCCGGCGACGGGCGCCAGCCCGGCTATTGCCCGCAGCAGCGTCGACTTGCCCGATCCGGATTCGCCGACCAGCCCGTAGGACTCGCCCTTTCGGACCTCCAGGCTCACGCCCTTCAGCGCATGGTGCTCGTCATAGATGACGCGCAGTCCCTCGATCGTCAGCGCCGCGCTCACAGCGCCCATTCCGGCTTTCGGTCGAGCATCGGCAACGGATGCCGGTTCTCGCCGATCTTGGGCATGCAGTTCAGCAGACCGCGCGTGTAGGGGTGCTCGGCATGGGCGAGTTCGGAGGCCGGCAGCTCCTCGACGATCCTTCCCGCGTACATGACGATGACGCGGTTGCAGAAGGACGAGACGAGCCGCAGATCGTGCGAAATAAAGATCAGCCCCATGCCCCGATCGATCACCAGCCTGTCGAGAATGCGCAATATGTCGAGCTGTACCGTGACGTCGAGCGCCGAAGTCGGCTCGTCGGCTATCAGCAGTTCCGGCCCGGCGATCAGCATCATCGCGATCATCGCCCGCTGGCCCATGCCGCCCGACACTTCGTGCGGGTGAAGGTCGAATACACGGCCCGCCTCGCGGATCTGCACCGCCTCCAGCATGCCCAGCGCCCGGTCGCGCGCCTCTGCAGCGCTCACCTTCTCATGTGTGCGCAAGGTCTCGACGATCTGCCGGCCGATGCTCATCACCGGGTTCAGCGAGTATTTCGGGTCCTGCAGGATCATCGCGATCCGCTTGCCCCTCAGTTCCCGTCGTTGGCGGGCAGGGGCGTCGAGCAGGTCTATGCCGTCGAAGTCGAGCCGCTCTGCCGAAATCCTCGCGCTCGGCGGCGTCAGCCCCATGATGGCGCGGCCGGTCTGAGACTTGCCAGAGCCGGATTCGCCGACGATTCCGAGCCTTTCCTTGCCGAGCGTGAAAGACACCCCGCGCACCGCCTCGACCACGCCGGTGCGTGTCGGAAAATCCACTTTCAGTCCCTCGACGGTCAGCAGCGTCGTCATTGCTCGCCGCCCCTGGGGTCGAGCGCGTCGCGCAACCCGTCGCCCAAAAGGTTGAAACCGAGGCTGACGATCAGGATGGCAGCGCCCGGTGCTGCCGCCACCCACCACTGGTCGAGGATGAAGCGCCGCCCCGACGCGATCATGGCTCCCCATTCGGGCAGCGGCGGCTGCGCGCCGAGGCCAAGGAAGCCGAGCCCCGCTGCCGTCAGGATGATGCCTGCCATATCCAGCGTCACGCGCACGATAAGCGAGGAAATGCACATCGGCATGATGTGGCGCACCACGATGCGCAGCGGCGAGGCACCCATCAGCCGCACCGCCGCGATATAGTCGGAATTGCGCACCGTCATTGTTTCGGCGCGCGCGATGCGGGCATAGGGCGGCCACGAGGTGATGGCGATCGCCAGCACCGCGTTCTCGATGCCCGGCCCCAGCGCTGCCACGAAGGCCAGCGCCAGGATCAGCTTGGGGAAGGCCAGGAAGATGTCGGTGATGCGCATCAGGATCGCGTCGGTCCAGCCGCCCGCGTACCCGGCCACTGTGCCGATCAGCAAGCCGATCGGCGCCGCGATGATGGCGACCAGGATTACCACGTAGAGCGTCAGGCGGGAGCCGTAGATGATGCGCGAGAAGATGTCGCGGCCAAGGTCGTCGGTCCCCAGCCAGTGCTCGGCGCTTGCCGGCAACAGGCGTGCGTTGCGCAGATCGCCTACCACTGGTGAATAGGGTGCCAGCTGGTCGGCAAAAACCGCCAACAGAATCAGGAGGACGATGATCGCCAGCCCGAGAACCGCCAGCCGGTTTGCTGAAAAGCGGCGCCAGCTTACATAGGCGCGGCCAAGCCTTGCCTGCATGCGCGACGCCGGTCGCTCCGACAGCAGCCAGCCGCGCATGGTTTGTTCAGCGGCGATCATTGCGATCGGGTCCGCGGATCGAGCGACCTGTAAAGCAGGTCGGACAGCAGGTTGATTCCGATGAACACCGAGCCGATCACGATCGTTCCGCCGAGCACGGCGTTCATGTCGGCATTCTGCAGCGAATTGGTGATGTAGAGCCCGAGCCCCGGCCAGGCGAACACGGTTTCCGTCAGCACCGATCCCTCCAGCAGTCCGGCATAGGAAAGCGCGATCACTGTCACCAGCGGCACCGCTGCGTTGCGCAGCGCATGCCGCCAGATGATGCGCGTTTCGCTCAGCCCCTTGGCGCGCGCCGCAACGATATACTCCTGCGACAGTTCGTTGAGCATGAAGGAGCGCGTCATCCTGCTGATATAGGCGAGCGAGAAATAGCCGAGAAGCGAGGCCGGCAGCACGATATGCGCAAAGATGTCGCGAAACGCCGGCCAGTCGCGCTGCATCACCGCGTCGAGCAGGTAGAAGCCGGTGATCGGCGTGAAAGTGTATTCGAACACGACGTCCATGCGGCCCGGACCGGCGGTCCAGCGCAGCTTGGCGTAGAACACCAGCAGGGCCAGCAGGCCGAGCCAGAAGATCGGCACCGAATAGCCGATCAGCCCGATGACGCGCACGATCTGGTCGATCAGGCTGCCGCGTCTGACGGCGGCGAGCACCCCCAGCGGCACGCCGGCCAGCGCGCCGATCAGCGTGCCCAGTGTCGCCAGTTCTATCGTCGCCGGGAAGACCCGTCGAATATCGGTCATCACCGGGTTGGTGGTCAGCACGGAGCGGCCGAAGTCGCCCTGCAACGCGCCTTTCACATAGATGAAGAACTGCTGGTAGTAGGGCAGGTTGAGGCCCATTTCCTCACGGGTCTGGTCAACCACGCTGGCCGGCGCGCGGTCGCCGACGATGGCCAGGACCGGGTCTATCGGAATGACCCGGCCGATGAAGAACGTGACCGCCAGCAGTCCCAGGAAGGTCACCGCCACCATCAGCGCAAACCGCAGCAGTGCAAGCGCGGCGGCGCTGGCACTGCCGCGCTTGGCGGTGGCGTTGCTGCTGTTCAACGGGCCGTCCGACCGGCCGTCAGTTCTTCGATACGTCGGCCACGAAGTTGGTGTCGAAGGTAGGACCGAGCTTGTAGTTCTGGACCGCGCTGCGCAGTCCGGCGACTTCGGTTTGCTGGAAGATGATCACGAAGGGGCTGGTTTCGAGAACCGCCTTCTGCAGCTTGCCGTAGATCTCGGCGCGCTTGGCGTTGTCGCGCTCGAGCAGGGCTGCATTGGTCTCGGCCGTCAGTTCCGGCACGTCCCAGGCATTGCGCCAGGCAAGTGTCTTGGTGGTCGAATCGTCGGCATTGTTCGGGTTGCTGGTGAAGGTCTCGGCGTTGGAGTGCGGGTCCCAGTAGTCGACGCCCCACTGGCCGATATACATGTCGTGGTTGCGCGCGCGGTACTTGGTCAGCGTCTGCTTGCCGTCGCCCGGAATGATTTCCATCTTTACGCCGGCCTGGCCGAGCGACTGCTGGAACGATTCCGCAATGCCCGTTACCGGCTGCGTGTTGCGCACGTCCATCGTCACGGTGAAACCGTCCTTCAGCCCGGCTTTGTCCAGCAGTTCCTTGGCCTTGGCCACGTCGAACGAATAGGGGTTGTCGTCGATGGCGCCCAGTACGCCCTTGGGCAGGAAGCTCTGGTGGATTTCACCGATGCCCTTGATCAGCGTTTCGCCAATTGCGTCGTAGTCGACGAGGTATTTGAACGCCTCGCGCACTTCAGGCTTGGCCAGGTTCGGGTTCTTCTGGTTCAGGCTGATATAGTAGATCGTGCCTTTCGGCGCGCCGGTGGTGGTCAGTTCGGCGTTGGTCGAAATCGCGGCCAGGTCTTCAGGCGAAAGATTGCGCGCCACGTCGATGTCGCCGGTTTCCAGCATCAGGCGCTGCGTGGCGCTTTCCTTGACGTGCCGGTAGATCACGCGCTGCAGCTTGGCCTTCTCGCCATAGTAATTGTCGTTGCGTTCAAGCACGACCAGCTCATTGGCGCGCCAGTCGCGCATCGAGTAGGGGCCGGACCCCGCATAGTTGGTCTTCAGCCAGTCATTGCCGAAGTCATTGTCGTATTTGTAGTCGGCGCTGGCCGTCACCACGGTGGCGTGCTCCTTTACCAGCTTGCTGTCGACCACCGAAGCGACGGTAGCCGTCAGGCAGTTCAGCACGAAGCTCGGTGCGTAGGATTTGTCGACCGTCAAAACGAAGGTCGAAGGATCGGCCGCCTTGGCCTTTTCCGTGACATTGTCCCCGTTGAGGCCGAACTGCTGGATGATGAAGGCCGGGCTCTTGTTGAGCTTGACGGCGCGCTCGAATGACCATGCAACGTCATCGGCGGTGATCGGATTGCCGGAAGCGAAGCTCAGGTCGGGCTTCAGTTTGAACGTATAGGTCAGGCCATCGTCAGAGACGGTCCAGCTTTCGGCGACGCCGCCCACGACATTGGTGGTGTCGTTGACGTCGAGACGCACCAGCATGTCATAGGTGTTGCCGGTAATCTCGCCGGTGCTGATCTCGAAGGCTTCGCCCGGGTCCATGGTGATGATGTCGTCGATCGCCCAGGCCTGTACCAGCGTATCGGCGGGTGTCTCGGCGAGAACCGGGTTTGTGGCGAACACCAGTGCGGACATCGCTGACCCGGCAAGCATGAGCCGGAAATGTGCGTTCATCTTTTCCATCATCATTTTACCGGTTCCCTGTTTTGTGTTGAACTTGTTGTTTTTTCTTAGGCGTCTTCCGTTTCATGCCATGACGAGGCCAGCACTCTGAGCCAGTTGTCCCGGCAGATTTTTGCCAGTTGGTCATCACCATATCCGGCGTTTCGCAGCGCTACAACGAGCTTCTGCAAGCCGGCGGCATCGCCGATTTCGTCGGGTATCGGCGCGCCGTCGAAGTCCGAACCGAGCGCCACGCAGTCGATGCCGATCCGGTCCACGAGATAGTCGATATGACGGATCATGTCGGAGATCGGCGTGTCTTTTGTTTCCTGGCCGTCGGCGCGCAGCATGCCGACGGCGAAATTCAGGCCCACCAGTCCGTTGCGCTCGCCGATGGCGTCAAGCTGCCTGTCCGTCAGGTTGCGGGCCACCGGCGTCAGCGCATGCACGTTGGAGTGGCTGGCCACCAGCGGCTGGTCGGACAGTTCCGCCACGTCCCAGAAACCCTTCTCGGTAATGTGCGCGAGGTCGATCAGGATGCCCATCCGGTTGCATGTGGTCACCAGCCGCCTTCCGGCGTCGGTCAGGCCGGGTCCGCAGTCGGGATGCGCCGGGTAGGCAAAAGGCACGCCATGGCCGAAGATGTTGTTGCGGCTCCACACCGGACCGAGCGAACGCAGTCCGGCGGCGTAAAACACCTCCAGCGCCGCCAGGTCGGCATCGATCGGCTCGCAGCCTTCCATGTGCAGCACGGCCGCAAATCTGCCGCCCGACATCGCGGCGCCTATATCGGCGCTGTTGCGGCAGATCTTCCAGCCGCCGGCGCGCTCGATGCGCAGCGCAATGGCCGCCATGTCGAGCGCCGTGTCCAGCGACGGCTGGCGTTGCAGCGGGCTGGCCAGTGGTTCTGCGTGGTGGCCGCTCTCGTCGGGAATTACCGGCGGCGACTTGCCGGAGGAGATGTAGATGGCGCACAGGCCGCCTGCCAGCCCGCCGGCTTGGGCCCGCTGCATGTCGACATGTCCGCGCCGCTCCTTGCCGTGCACGGCATCATCCGTTCCGTCGATGAACTCCGCGACCGGGTCGATACCCTGCGCCGCGTGCTTCCACAGCCTGAAAAGCACGTCGTTGTGGCCGTCGAAAACCGTCTGCATCGAGCGCTCCCGTTCGGACCAATGATGGGCCATGCATGCGCAAGATCAAGCCCGAACAAAGATGGCGGTGTGTTGGTATTGTTGAAACAGTCAGCTACCATGCAGCGACATCGCCACCGATGCGGCTCAGCCCCCGCGGTATCGCCAACGTTCCTGGGGCTCAGGGCATCAGCTGGAAATCGTAGAGCTTCCGGTAGGCGCCGTCCGGGCGCTTGAGCAGTTCCTTGTGCGTGCCCTGTTCGATCGCCTTGCCGGCCTCCATGACAATGATGTTGTTGGCCTGGTGCACGGTCGACAGGCGGTGCGCGATGGCGATCGTGGTGCGGCCTTCCTTGAGGTGCTCCAGCGCATCGCGAAACAGCGCTTCCGATTCCGCGTCGAGTGCACTGGTGGCCTCGTCGAGCAGCAGGATCTGCGACTGGCGCAGCATGGCGCGCGCGATCGACAGCCGCTGTCGCTGGCCGCCCGACAGGAAGACGCCGTTCTCGCCGATCTGCGTCTGGTAGCCGTCACTTGTCGCCATGATGAAATCATGTGCGTTGGCTGCCTTCGCTGCGGCGATCACTTCCTCGTCGGTCGCGTCCTGGCGGCCCATGCGGATGTTGTACATGATCGTGTCGGCAAACAGGAACGTATCCTGGCTGACATAGGAGATGCGCTCGCGCAGCGAATGCAGCGTTGTCTGCTTGATGTCTTCGCCGTCGAACAGAACGCGGCCGCTGTCAGGGTCGTAGAGACGCATGATCAGGTTGAGCACCGTCGACTTGCCGCCGCCCGATGCGCCGACCAGGGCTGTCATCTGGCCGGCCGGGAATACAAGATTGAGCCCGCTCAGCACCGCTTCGTCGTCGCGATAGGAGAAGCTGACGTCATCGAACCTTATTTCGCCTGGGCCTTGCTTGAGGGGCTGGGCGTCCGGCGCTTCCTCCAGGCTCAGGGGGCGGTCGGATATCTCGTACATCATGCGGACGCCCACCATGCCGGTCTCGAGCGCCACGCGGGTGCGCGCCAGGCGCTTGGCCGGTTCATAGGCGAGCAGCAGCGCGGTGATGAACGACATGATCGAGCCCGGCGAATAGCCGCCCTGGACGATCATGTAGCCGGAAACCAGGATGACGCCGGCAATGGCGATGCCGGCCAGCGTTTCCATGATCGGGCTGGTCACCGCCTCGATTGCCGCGATGCTGTTTGCGCGATGCTGCAGGTCGGTGACCGCCGTGTTCATTTGCGAACGCATGTTTGCTTCGAGGTTGAAGGACTTGACGATGCGCACGCCGAACACGGTTTCCTGCATGACCTGCACGATCTTGGACACGGACAGGAACTGCATTTCCATATAGCGCCGCGCCCGCTTGAGCAGGCGGTTGACCAGGAAGATCGCGATGGGGCCGACAATAAAGGCAAAAAGCGACATCAGCGGCTGCTGGATGAACATCACCGCGACCAGCCCGAGCAGCGAGAAAAGGTCGCGCACGAAGGATGTCACCAGCACGTCGACCACTGACCTTGCCGCCTGTGCGCTTTGCGTCAGGCGGATGATCAGGTCGGATGACGAATAGGCGTGATAGAACTCGATGCCGTGCTCGAGGATCCGGTCGTAGATCTTGCGCTGGCGCTCCGCGATGATGCTGTTGCCGGCGCGACTGAGGAACAGCGCCTGCACATAGGTCGCCACGCCCTTGGTGATGAAGATGGCGGCCACCGCGCCGGCGATCATGTAGATCGAGTTGATGTCCTTGGTGAGCACGAACTCATTGGTTATGTCGCGCATGATCCAGGCGCTGGCGCCGGTCATTGCGGCGACCACCAGCATGGCGATGATGGCGATGCCGTAGGCCGGTGCGTGTTTTCGAAACGACTCCGAAAGTAGGCGGCCAATCAGGCGCTGGTTGGCGGACGAACGGAAGAATTTGAGCACGTGAGGGTCCTGCGGCCAAGAATGCGCGAAATGGGGGCTATATAGGATCGAATCCGCCGAGTCACGGTCGAAACCTGACGCCGTATTTTGTCTGCGGCCAAGATCAGGCATGCTGTCCGGCAGCGGCTTGTTTCTGGCGTGGGTCGACCATGTCGGGCGTGCCGGTTTATTGCCATATTGCCCGATTGCGGCAATTGCTCGCCTTGCGGAAATCGCCTATCGTTGACCAAATGATAAAAATCAGGGCGGGACTCACCCCGAACCTGTGCCAACCAGAGGTGGTCGCAGAATGCCCAGAAATCGGACTATCACGGACAGTTTGCAGTTTTCGCGCAGGCAGGTGCTGAAAGCTGGCGGCGCCATTGCGGCGCTTGCCGCGCTTGGCGTTCCTTCAAGCCTGTTTGCCCAGGAAAAGCTCAAGGTCGCCGCCATCTACACGGTCCCTTTTGAACAGCAATGGGTAAGCCGCATCCACAAGGCCGCCAATGCCGCCAAGGACCGTGGCGACATCGAATATGTCGCGACGGAGAACGTCTCCAACACGGACTATGAGCGCGTCATGCGCGAATATGCCGAGGCCGGCAACAAGCTGATCCTTGGTGAAGTATTCGGTGTCGAGGACGCCGCGCGCGCTGTCGCCAAGGATTATCCCGATGTCGCGTTTCTCATGGGCTCGAGCTTCAAGCCCGACGATGCGGTTCCGAATTTCTCGGTCTTCGACAATTACATCCAGGACGCCTCGTATCTGAGCGGCATCATTGCCGGCGCCATGACCAAGTCGAAGAACATCGGCATGGTTGGCGGCTTCCCGATCCCTGAGGTCAACCGCCTGATGCATGCCTTCATGGCGGGCGTCAAGGAGACCGCACCGGATGCCAGGTTCCAGGTCGCCTTCATCGGCTCCTGGTTCGATCCGCCCAAGGCCAAGGAGACCGCTTTCGCACAGATCGATGGCGGCGCCGACATCATGTATGCTGAACGTTTCGGCGTATCGGATGCAGCCAAGGAAAAAGGCGTGCTGGCCATCGGCAATGTCATCGACACGCAGGCCGACTACCCCGAAACCGTTGTCGCCTCTGCCCTTTGGCATTTCGAGCCGACGCTCGACAAGGCGATCGCAGAGGTCAAGGCAGGCACCTTCAAGGCTGCCGACTACGGGGTCTATTCCTTCATGAAGGAAGGCGGCTGCTCGCTGGCGCCACTCGGCACCTTCGAGGGCAAGGTGCCGGCCGAGGTCATGGCCAAGGTCGCGGAAAAGGAGAAAGCCATCAAGGACGGTTCCTTCACCGTCGAGATAAACGACGCCGAGCCGCAGTCGAACTGAGGCCTTGGCACTTCCCTCTCGCCGTCCACGGGGGAGGGTGGCCCGAAGGGCCGGATGAGGGGCAGCATCCACCGATATAAGTTTGCGCC
>Ga0209347_1006015_pt1 | contig 11093 bp, 9 predicted proteins | sample AutmiccommuBRH23_FD_187382 | JGI IMG/M metagenome (GOLD analysis project Ga0209347, IMG submission 187382) | Deep subsurface microbial communities from Mt. Terri, Switzerland - Autotrophic microbial communities BRH/23 (SPAdes) (version 2) | ecosystem: Environmental > Aquatic > Deep subsurface >...
AATTGAGGCATTTCTGCCTCAATATAGACATAAACACCCTACCCTGTGATTCTTAACATATTACATTACCAATCCTTTAGCAATGTAATATTTTTAATTTTGCAACAATATGCGCTCAATAAGCTTCAGATGCAAGGCACGGCAAGGCTTCGGGCGGAGTATATCCGTGGCGTCTTGAGCATTAATGCCGCCTACCGGACGCATTAGATGGACTTTTTCCACAGCTCCCTGATACTACTTTGACCAGTTGCCTGTAACAGAGTGATTTGATTCTCTTGCCGATGCGGTTTTGCCTCATCAACAAAAAGCAACATTACCAGCACCTTGTCGGTGTCCACGCAATCATAAGCCGACTCATAGAAAGGAGGAATCCATTTATTAACACTTTCTAAAATTACGAGTTTATGGACTAAACCAAATTTGACAACTCCAGGGCGATTTAATGTAATGGTCAGAATCCGGTTCAAAACCTCATATTTGGTTTGATCGTAATTCGTATGGACACTCCTCCCAATTAAACTTACCACTCAGTTAACAGTGTCAGCTCTTTGCTATTATTAGCAAGGTGACAAAAGACAGGGTTTGGCAGTTAGCCCCGTTCTACCCGGCAAACTCATCATCCTTTCGGTACAGGTCGGGCCTCTTTTGCTCTTTCCCGGCCTGCCTCTTATCCTTAAACCGGGCCAGCACCACGTAGAGGGAGGGGACCACCAGGAGTGTCAGCATTGTGGAAAATACCAACCCCGAGATGATGGTCATGGAAATGGGGGTAAATATGGGATCTCCGGACAGAGCCAGGGGTGAAAGCCCGGCCACCGCTGTGGCTGAGGTCAGGACTATGGGGCGCATCCTGGCCTCGCAGGCGTCAATAACGGCCTGGTGCAGTTCGGATCCGGCCCTGCGGGCCTTCTCAATAAATTCTATGAGTACTATCCCGTTCCGAACCACAATTCCGGAGAGGGATATGGCCCCCATCATGGTCATGAAGCCTAAAGGAGTTCGGGTGACAAAGAGTCCGATGATGCTGCCGGCCACGGCCATGTATACCGTACTCATCACCAGCAGGGGCAGGCTCAGGGAGTAAAACTGCAGGGCAATCTGGATCAGAATAAGGAAAAACACTATTACTGAAAGCTTGGCCATATCTTTGAATATTTCGGTCTGCTCGGACATTTCACCACCTATATCCCAGCGGTATCCTTCAGGAAAATCCATTCCCTTCAGAATAGGCTCAATTTCCTTCATCACCTCGGTGGCAGTCCGCCCCTTCACATCCCCGGTGATGGTAACCGCCCGGGCAAGGTTGCGGTGTGGTATGCTCTGAATGCTGAAGGACGGCCTGACGATTGCTATTTCAGACAGCGGAATCTGTTCCCCCCTGGCATTGGGGACAGTAAGCCTCTGGAAAATAACCATGGGGTCTTCCGGATTTTTTTGAAGATACAGGTTTATATCGATTAGGTCTTTGCCACTGTCGTACTGCCCTATATTAATGCCCTCGCTGACCAGCCGCAGTGTCCGGGACAGGTCGGTATAGCTGACCAGCTTTTGATCCATCATCGGCCTGTTCACCTGAAACTCCAGGGTATGCCGGTCCAGCCCGAAATTGTCCTGAATATCCTGGGTGCCGGGAACCTTGGAAATGCGGTCCTCCACCTGCTGGGCCAGGGCTCTCAGCTTGCCTATATCATCACCGTAAATATGAATGGTTATGGGGTCTCCCACCGGCGGCCCTGTCTGCAGCCCGTGAGGATATACCACCGCTCCGGGGAATTTCTGCTTAAACTCCTCCCTCCAGAGATCAATGGTCTGGACCATATTCACCCTGTCCAGGTCCATTTTTGCCACAACCTGCCCCCTGGAGGTGGATTTGGAAATCTCGGTGCCAGCCCCGAACCACATGTCGGCCCTGCCTCCGGCTATGGTGCTGACAGATTTCACCCCCGGCTGCTGCTGCACCCAATTGCGCACCTCCAGTACCAGCCGGTGGGTTTCGTCTATATCTGTACCCAGGGGCACTCGAATGTCAATGGCAAGTTCCTCCCGGTCGGCCATGGGAAAAAGCTCCACCGGAGTAAAGGCAATCAGTCCATAGGCCAGAGTTCCCACGGCCACCCCTATGAGACCTGTGCGCAGTGGACGCCTGAGCATTCTGGGCATAAGGCTGGTGGCGTACCAACGGGTCAGGCTGTAAAACTGCTTACCCAAAAGTCCGGGCGGTTTTTGTTCTTCCCCTGCTTTCCTGGGGTGCCTCTTCTCGTACCAGTGGCGAAAGATGGGGATAACCGTCAGGGACATGATCATGGAGGTAATCATGGTCAGTGTGATAATTACCGGAATGGGTTTTATAAACTCACCGGAATTACCTTTTAGAAAAAACAGAGGACCGAAGGAAAAAACCGTGGCCATGGTGGCCGTGAGAATTGAAACAGAAACCTCCCTGGCTCCGTTTACCGCCGCCGTAAAGGGAGGTTCCCCCAGGACCGACAGATGGCGCTCAATATTGTCATTTACCACCACCGCGTCGTCCACCAGTACCCCCAACACCACAATCAGAGCGAATATGGACATCATATTTATTGATATGTTAAGGGGCGGCAGGAAAATAAGCCCCACTGCCATGGAAATGGGTATGGCAAAGGCTATAATCAAAGCGGTGACAAAATTTAATCCCAGTGTGCAGACAAACAGCACCGCCACCGTGGCGATGATCATCTCCTGGATAAGATCTTCATACAGGTCCCTTACCGCCTTGCTCTGGGAGTATACTGGCTCCACAATCACCCCTTCCGGCAGTGTTTTTTTAAGGGACTCCATCATCTTGTCAACCCTGGACTGCAGCACCGGCACATCGGTGCCCTTTTCCACAATAACCCCCAACACCACGGCCGGTTTTCCGTCCTGGTAGGTATACACCTTTACATCCTCAGTGGAAAGATAGGCTTTCCCTATATCCTCAAGATACACCGGGAAGCCGTCTTTTGTCCTGGAGATGACCACCCGGTTGAGATCCTCCACCTTGTACGTGTCCGGTAACTTCAGCATGTAAGTGCGCCCTTTTAAACTCAGGTCACCTATGGGAACCCTGTCGTTTTCGTACTTTACCGCCATCATCACCTGGCTCCAGGTGATTCCGTAATGCATCAGTTTCTGGGAATCCACATCAACCCGGACCACCTGTTCCGGCATTCCACCTATGGTGACATCGGCAACATTGGGCAGTGTACGCAGTTCATCCCTCCAGAACTTCAGCGTATCCCTCAGACCATATAGCTGATCCCTGGTGTTGGCGGTAATATTAACGGTGAAAAAAGAGGTACGGTTTAAATCATCGTTTATTAAAGGCTTTTTTGCCTCTTCGGGCAGGTCGGCCTCGGCGTCCTTTACCTTTTTGCGCAGTTCGTCCCATACCAATTTGGGGTCAAGACCGTCCTTGGCCTCCACCACTATGCTGGAGTAACCGAATCCCGAGGTGGACGTGATGGTTTTTATCCCCTGCAGCTCCTTGATCCTCTGCTCCAGCTTTTTAGTGACCGTTTGCTCCACTTTTTCCGGAGAGGCGCCGGGATAAACAGTGGTTACCACAGCGAAGGTTATTATAATGTCCGGCTGCTCCTGGCGGGGGAGCTGAAGAAGACTCAAAAAGCCCACCATGACAACCATAACCAGGAAAAGGATGGTTATTTTGCGCTTTTTCAAGAGATATTCAATCACTATTTCGCCACCCCTGCCTGTTTTATGATGTTTCCGTCAAATAACTGCTCGGCCCCTTTGATCACCACCCGGTCCCCTTCTTTAAGACCGGAGAGAATTTCCAGTTTGTTGTCCATCAATTCCCCCACGGTTACCGGTGTCTTCACGGCCTTATCCCCGGCTGCCACGAATACAAAAGGCTTTTCTTCACCCCGGCTCAAAACGGCCTCGGCGGGCAAAAAGAGCCCTTCCTTTGTCTCCACGGCCCGGACCGCCCTTACCACCTGTCCCGGAAACCAATCACGCCCGGAGTTTTCAATGGTTATTTCGACACCTATGGCGCCGGTACTCTGATTGGTGGTGGGATAGACCCGGGCTACCCTTCCCGGTCTGTTTTTGCCATACAAGGAGAGGGTGACGGTGTCACCTCTGTTCCATGTGGAGATTTCACGGTCGGGCACCGGCAGTATTACCTTCAGGTTATCAACCCGCCCTATGCGGTACACCGGCACACTGGGGCTTACCAACTGGCCAACCGATGAATGCCTGGCTATTACAGTTCCTCCAACCGGAGCCCTCAGCAGGTTTTTTGCCGATTCTGATCCTGCCCCTGTCAGGTTTAATGCCTCCTTAGCCAAAAGATAGTCCTTTTCCGCCACCGCAAAGCCATTTTGAGCGCTTTCATAAGCGGACTTTGAAAGTGCGCCCTGACTATATAGGCTTTCCATCCTGGCAAAATCGTCCTTTGCCTTCTGATATGCAACCTGGGCCTTTTCCAATCCGGTTTTGGCCTGGGCCACCTGGAGAGAGTACTCCACGGCGTCAAGCCTGGCCATTATAGCGCCCGTCGCCACCTGATCCCCTTCTTTGTATGCCATTTCCACAATACGGCCTGCCGCCTCAAAGGACAGGGAGGCCTCCTCAACCGGCATAAGTGTGCCCGAAAGCTCGGAGTAACGGGATACCTTATCTGTCTTCAGGGTTATTATATCCACCGGTCTGGCCTGAACCTCACCGTTATTTGCCTGATTTGCCGACTTTTTCCCGCAGGCTGTCAGCGACCCCACCATTATAAACAATACCAGAGCCATCATTATCCAGTAAACTTTAGCCTTTCCCATTACCAATCAATAAACCCCCTTATTTTTCCCCGCACTAATATACTGGCCCCCTGCTATCTACCCTCCTAATCATCTCCTTTCACATCTTCTTCATTCATTTTCTCTATGCTGACAATACTTTCTTCCAACCAGTCAATCCAGGAACGCTCAAAGTTTATCCCTGCCTCAAGGGTAAGATTACCGAAGAAAATCTCCCTTTGCTTATGTGTACTTTTATTATTTGCCAGTATTTCCCGCTGTATTTGCTGGTATTGCTCCAAAAGTACCCTGTGAAGTTCAAGCTGGTCTCTCAATAAAGCTATCATTTCCTTCTTTTCCAGGCATCCTCCGAAGAAAACCTTCACCAAAAAAGGTATCCTCAACGAAGGAATGCCTATGGGCGCCGACAGCCACCGCTTCAACTCCCGGTTGCCGGCCTCGGTAATCCGGTAGACCTTCCTGGGAGGATGTTTTTCCTGATACTCCACATCCATTGACAGCAGCCCATCCTTTTCCATCTGGCTCAGGGTGGGGTACATCTGGCTCAGGTTGGCACTCCAAAAGTGTCTGATTGATTGGTCAAAATGCTGCTTGAGATCATAGCCGGTCATACTGGAATGATTAAGAAAACCAAGAAGAGCGTGTTTTAGTGACATAAACCCTCTACCTCCAAAATTATGTAAACACTTGTATATATAAGTTCTTATATAAAACATGCAATATATATAATAAAACCCATTTCTACCATTGTCAAGACAAAGCTGAGCCAGGAAAACATATAAATATAACACTCACTTCCTGCTCTGCAGCACAAAGGGTTGCAGCGATCCATCACCGTTGAAGAGCTTTCTGTAAGAAAAGCCTACCAGCATCAGGCAGCCAATGGCCACCGCCGTTGCAATCATCAGCATTACAACTATCTGGTAACGCACCGCCTCCCTGGGGTCGGCCCCGCCCAGGATCTGGCCGGTCATCATTCCCGGCAAGCTCACCAGTCCCACCACCATTAATGAGTTGATGGTGGGAATCATGCCCGCCCTGACCGCCTCCCTCACACTGCTCCGCGCAGCCTCCCAGGGTGTGGCCCCGAAGGTCAGCATGGCCTCAATTTCAGCCGAACGGGATCTGGCCTCCCCGTATAGACGGTCCAGCGAAATTGCTATCCCGTTCATGGAATTGCCCAGTATCATACCAAAAATGGGGATGACAATTCTGGGGGAATACCATGGCTGGGGAGAGATAATCAGCACAGTCACTATCAGGCCCACAATATATGTGCTGGCCAGAAGTGCCGCAAAGGACATGGCCATAGGGTAGCCGGGTACGTTTGGGGTCCTCCCGGAAGCCGTTCTGGAGGCTATGTAGCACATGACCGTGACAATCAGTGCAATAAGCGCCGGGCTGTTTATCTGAAATATGTAGGTAAGGGCGTAACCCACCAGTGTCAGCTGAACAAATGTTCGAACAGTGCCCCACACCAGGGATTTTAATAGACCCAACTTTAAAAAGGAGGAAATGCCCCCGGTGATTAGAACAAGCAAAACCGAAAATGCCAGCTGCAGGTTAGAAATAGGTATGGTGTTGTTCTCCATGTTTACAGCCCTCCCCGTCTGTTTTCTAGATCAAGAAAATGAATACTGCCTGAAAGCCTATTATAATCCTCATTATGGGAAACCAGTAGTGCCCCCCGGCTATTTTGGACAATCCAGCGGGAAAGAACCACGTAAAAAGCCTCCCTGGACTTTTCATCCAGTGCCGCCGTGGGCTCATCCAGCAGTAATACTCTGGGCTCCACCAGCAGTGATCTGACAAAGGCCAGCCGTGAGGCCTCGCCTCCCGAAAGAGTCCTGGCATCCCGGTCCCACATATTTTCATCCAGCAACAGCTGATCCATCAGCTCTCTGGCCCTGGCCGAATCAAAAACCCTCCTGCCGCCGGTGATTCTGGCCTCAAAGGGTTTGGCCAGATTTTGGGCCACCGTGCCGTCGAACAGGGCGGCCTTTTGAGCCAGATAGTGCACATCGGCCCTCCATAACGGTCCCGAAATCATGGACCAGCTGACATCCTCCAAAAATGCCTCCCCTCCGATGCCTGCCTGCAGCCTGGAAAGCACCCGCAGCAGAGTGGACTTGCCCGATCCCGAGGCACCCCGAACCACCAGCACCTCCCCGGCGTTAAGCCCTCCGGAAAGTGGACTTTTAAGAACTCTGTCGGTGCCAATGGAATAATCTATATCATTAAAGCTAAAAAGCATTTTTTATCTCTCCTCCAATAGCTCCCGGGCCAGTTCCCGGACTTTTACCCGGGCCTCCTCCAAAACTCTGACCCCCGGGCCGGTTATTTTATAATACTTTCTTATTCTGCCTTCCACATTTATCTTTTCATAAACCAGCAGTCCGCCCTCCTCCAGTTTAGCCAACATGGGATACATTGTGCCTGGGCTGACGTGGTAGCCATGACTCTCCAGTTCTTTGATCAGGTCCAGCCCGTAAACCGGTCCCAAAGAAGCATGATAAAGTATATGTACTCTTATAAATCCCAAAAAAAGCTCTCTGAACATATTATCACCTCATGATATCGGTTTACGATAATAGTAGCATAAAGTAATATATGAAAAAAGTAACTGCCGCCTTTCCTATAGAACAAATTTGCCCTGGGTGCGACTAAAGGTTATGTAGGCCGGGCGCAAATTGTTCCACCTGCCTATTAGCGACCTAAAAGCCAGGGTTCTTCATTAAAAAAATAAAAGCCTGCCGACTGACTTTGTCGACAGGCTGAATCTCCGGTATTTCCACGGGGAACTAAATTATCCTTCCATCAGGCAGCGGGAGATTACCACCCTCTGAACCTGGTTGGTGCCCTCATATATCTGGGTTATCTTGGCGTCCCTCATCATTCTTTCCATTGGGTATTCCTTCATGTAGCCGTAGCCGCCCAGTATCTGAAGAGCTTCGGTGGTTACATACATGGAGGTGTCGGTGGCGAAGGTCTTGGACATGGCCGAGAATAGGCTCAGATCGTTGGCGGATACTCCTCCGGTATCAAATTCCTCCACCATGCAGGCGGTTTTGTAAAGAAGCTGGCGGGCCGCCTCTATCCTGGTGCGCATGTCGGCCAGCATCCACTGCAGCCCCTGGAAAGTTATGATGGGCTTACCGAACTGCACCCTTTCCTTGGCGTAATTCAGTGCGTAGTCAAAGGCCCCCTGGGCTATTCCCAGTCCCTGGGACCCCACCACCGGGCGGGTCCGGTCCAGTGTCATCATGGCGTATTTAAAGCCGCTGCCCTCTTTGCCCAGCAGATTTTCCGCCGGTATTTTGCACTCCTCGAAAATAAGCTGGGTGGTCATGGAACCCCTGATACCCATTTTATGTTCCTTCTTGCCTATGGTAAAGCCGGGGGTGTCCTTTTCCACCACAAAGGCGCTGATACCCTTTATTCCGGCATCCGGCCGGGTCTTGGCAAAAACCGTGTAGGTGTCGGCAATTCCCCCGTTTGTAATAAAACACTTGGTGCCGTTTAATATGTAACTGTCACCTTCCCGCCGGGCGGTGGTTTTCATGCTGCCGGCGTCGGATCCGGCATCGGGCTCGGTCAGCGCAAAGGCTGATATTTTGTCTCCAGACGCCAGATCCGGAAGGTATTTCTGCTTTTGCTCCTCGGTGCCTCCCACAATTATTGGCATCAGTCCCAATTCCTGGGCCGCCACAATAAGTGCGGCAGATCCGGATACCCTGGCGATCTCCTCGGTGATAATGCACACCGCCAATATCCCCGCCCCGGTTCCGCCGTATTCCTCCGGAACGCCGGCCCCCATAAGCCCCTGATCGGCAAAAAGCTCTTTCAAATCCCAGGGGAATTCATCCGTTTCATCTATTTCGGCCGCCCGGGGGGCCACCTTAGTCTCGGCCAGCCGGCGCACCGTTTGTCTTAAAAGCTCCTGTTCCTCTGTAAGCTTATACATTAAATATCCCTCCCGATATAATTCCATCGGGCTGTCAATCATCTCCTATCAGAAATTGCACCAGTTTCTGCTTCTGACATTTACCACTGGGCGTTTTCGGAATTTCCGGCACCATATGGTAACGGCGTGGGAGTTCATTGGTATTTAACTGGCCTGAACTTTCAAGATAAGCTCTAATTATTCCCGGGGTTAACCCAGAGTCAGACGGAACAATAAATGCCGCCAGATCATAATTACCGCCAGTATCCGGCAGAAACAGGGCCACCACCTCGCTAACACTTGGATGCCGGTAAATTGCCTCCTCTACTTTTCGTATAAGGAACTGGCCCGACCCAGTAGCTTCGTCGGGAATATACCCTAAAGTTCTATTACGATCACTCATACCATTCCCACCTCCGTAATCAGTTGAACAGCCCTACGGTTAATTTAAATTATTTAACCTCGCTGTAGTCATAAAAACCTCTGCCGGTCTTTCTGCCCAGGTGCCCGGCCCGAACCAGCTTACGCAGCATGGGGCAGGGTCTGTATTTTGAGTCTCCGGTTTCATTATACAGTGTTTCCATGACCATTAAAAGGGTGTCCAGTCCGATTAAATCAGATAATGCCAGGGGCCCTATGGGATGATTGGCGCCCAGCATCATTCCCTTATCTATGTCGGCTGCCGAGGACACTCCCTCCATCAGCACAAACATGGCCTCATTCAGCATCGGAACAAGTATTCGGTTGACAGCAAAAAGCGGCGCTTCATTTACCACAATTGAATACTTGCCAAATTCCGCCACTAGCTCGGTGGCTGTTTCCAGTGTTTCGTTGTCGGTCTCGGCCCCTTTAATCAGCTCTACCAGCTTCATCACCGGAACCGGGTTAAAGAAGTGCATCCCGATGAACCTGTTGGCCCTTTTTGTCACCGCAGCCATTTCCGTGATGGAAAGCCCCGAGGTATTGGAGGCGAATATCACCCCGGGGGGGCACACACTGTCCAGTTCCAAATATATCTGCTTCTTGAGATCCATCTTTTCCACAGCGGCTTCGATAACTATGTCGCAACGGGCCATGTCCCCGATATCGGTGGTGCCTGTCAGCCTACCCATCAGGCCATCGGCTTCTTCTCTGCTGATACGGTTTTTTTGTAATTCACGGTCAATATTTTTTTTGATTATGCCAAGCCCCCGGGATACAAAAGTATCGTTTATATCCCTCATGATCACATTGTAGCCGGCCCTGGCCGCCACCTGAGCTATGCCCGATCCCATAATACCGGCCCCAATGACTCCGACGGTCTTGATATCCAACTCTATACCCCTCCTTGCTTACTTACAGCTTACAACTGTCAGCTAGTGGCTTTTGGTTATTGGTTATTGGTCATAGGATTCAGGTTTTGGTTGTCAGCTATAATCCTTAAGCTTCTGGCCCCTGGCCAATTTACCTACTACCTATTACCAATTACTTATTACTATTTACCTTCCCGTTACTCCCGCTCTCTTTCAAACACCATGGCCATTCCCATACCGCCCCCGACACACATGGATGCCACACCCCAGCTCAGGTTCCTGCGTTTCATCTCGTGCAACAGGGTGACGGAAATTCTTGCTCCGGTGCAGCCCACCGGATGACCCAGCCCAACGCCGCTTCCGTTTACATTGGTAATCTCCCTGTTCAGCTCCAGGAGCTTCTCGCAGGCCAGATATTGTGCGGCAAAAGCCTCGTTTAACTCCACCAGATCAATTTCCGACAGACTTTTACCAGCCCTCTCCAGGGCTTTCCTGATGGCCGGGACCGGCCCGTAGCCCATCAGATCGGGCTCCACTCCGGCCCGGGCAAATCCGGCAATACGACCCAGGGGCTTGATACCCATTTCCCTGGCTCTTTTGGCAGTCATCAGCACCACAGCCGAGGCGCCGTCGTTAAGTCCCGAGGCATTTCCCGCCGTAACTGTTCCATCCTTTCTGAAGGTGGGTCTCAGTTTGGCCAGGGATTCAACGGAAATGTCCCTCCGGGGGTGTTCGTCGGTGTCCACCATCTTTGGGTCTCCCTTACGCTGGGGCACCGGGATAGGCACTATTTCTTCCCTGAATTTCCCCCCGTCAATGGCCATGATAGCGTTACTGTGGCTCCTGGCAGCCAATATGTCCTGTTCCTCCCGGGTAATACCGTATTTATCGGCCAATCTCTCAGCCGTTTCACCCATCAGTATTTTGTATATGGGGTCGGTCAGCATTTCCCATAGGGAGTCGGTCATCTGCCCGTGCTGAAGCCTCTGGCCCCAACGGGCGTTTCTCAGAGTATAGGGAACGGTACTCATTGACTCGGCGCCCCCTGCAATTACCACGTCGGAG
>Ga0209347_1006016_pt1 | contig 11092 bp, 12 predicted proteins | sample AutmiccommuBRH23_FD_187382 | JGI IMG/M metagenome (GOLD analysis project Ga0209347, IMG submission 187382) | Deep subsurface microbial communities from Mt. Terri, Switzerland - Autotrophic microbial communities BRH/23 (SPAdes) (version 2) | ecosystem: Environmental > Aquatic > Deep subsurface >...
CATCGGCAGACTTGACACTAGTATCAAAAAATTCAAGTAAGAATACAATAAAGACGGAAATCATCAAACCCAATACAAAGGCAATAGCAATATTTAGCTTCTTATTAGGTTTTATGGGGTTAATCGGTGTAGTGGCCGGTGAAATTACCTGCAAGGTGTTTTGGCCGATATCCACCGATTGGGCCAGCTGAGATTGGGTCAGCTTTTCCGAAAGAACGGCATAGGTCTGTTCGTGTCGGGCCAGTTCGCGTTCCAAAGAGGCTTCCTGGCCTTTTTTACTCGCCAATTCCGCCTGCAGGCCTACTAGTTCAGCCTGTAGTTCAGCTATGGTATCTTGAACCGAAGACATCTCAGCTTGTTTCTGTGTGAGCTGTACCTGTTTATCCTGCAGCTTAGCAATAAGAGCATTGTATTCGGGATTTGGTTCCTGTACTTCAATAACTTTTGCTTCGGTGGTTTCAGTTGCCGGCAGCACTTCTTCTCGTATTAGGGTCTCGGGAATTTCTACGGCTTGAGTTTCCAGTCGGTCAACGGCTACCTTTAGGCTTTCAACATCAATCTGCAGGCCGTAATACTTGGAACGGTAGTCTGCCAGGTTTTCAGTAATGCTCTGGACTTCACTGGCTAAAAAGTTGGTGCTTTTGGCTTGGGACTGAAAATCCCTTAAATTATCGCTGACTTTATCTAAGGCAATATCTTCTTCTGTTATTAGTTCGTTCAAGAAGATAACAGACTGGTTCATCTGCTTTTGAATAGTTTGAGTAATATGTTTGACATACTCTTGGCTTAATGAATTAGCAATCTTCGTCGCCAAATGGGGGTCGCTGTTGGTGACGGAAATCTCAATAAAATTAGTATCGGAAATAGCTGACACTTGGATCATACCGCCTAGGGACTGAGCGTTATAAAGGTCTTTATCCAAGCCCAAGCTGTTAATAACATTATTAAGGACGGTTTCGTTCTTTACTTGGTTAACGTAGCTTTGGATAGTCATGCGGGAAATACTAGACACTGTATCTACCACATCTTCTATGTTTGATATGTCATTCTGCCGCGCATAGGACCTGTTATCACTGGCCTGGCGTACTAATAGCATGGCCTTAGTCTTATAGACCGGCGGCAGGATGAAAATGCTCATAATTGCACTGGTGCCGACGGCTAAAATGGTGATGGCGATAATAAGCCACTTCCATTTAAAGATTATCTTTACGTACTCCCTCAGATCAATTTCCAATTCGTCAGTGCCTTTGCTGTCATATTGAGTTTCCTGCATGGTTTTTCCCCCTAAATGTCTAGTCCTAATAATTGATAGATATCCTGTGATGTCTTTTCTCCTGCCAGCACCTGCTCTAAAGTTTCTGCCAGGGCTTTGGCCGCACCTGCTACCTGTTTTTCATTTTCAATTTCTTTTAGTACGTTTATTGATTGCTGATAACGATTTAAAAGAATCAAGGCTTGGCCCTGGGTCAACTTTATCATGGGAGTGACTTCTAAGGCCCTTCCCTGCCAACGAACGGCCGGGTCGGGACTAATTGACTGGATGGCTGTCTCCAACTGCTTGGGCAGTTTAACCGCTTCTTCCAGTGCTTTTTTGGCTTCTTCCACTTGACCTGCTTTCATTAACCTTACCCCGGCACTGAAATAGTAGGCGCTGAGCATTTCATATGAAGATACGTCCAATGGATTTATTTCCACTATCCGTCTGGTATGTTCTAAAGCTTTGGGTAAATCCCCCAACAGCAAATTGCTATTTACCAAGGCCTGCTGTACTCGTACGTTATACTTGCCCGATGCATTTGCTTTTTTGGCGGTTTCTCTTGCCATCTTAGCCAGATCCTTATCCCGAGACATTAAATATTTGGCAGCGTAAACTTGAGATAAATCAGCCATATAGCTTGGATGATAAGGGTCTAACTTATGGGCCTTTTCCATGTTAACTTCAGCAGGTTGAATATTTTTCACCGCCATGGCCTGAGCTCCTAGAGCGGCAGCTTTACCGGCCCGGAACATAAAGTTAGCCGGCAGGAATACTAATGCTGTCAGCAGTATAGCTGTAGTCAATTTAAGTGAAATACCCCCAAAAAAGCTGGGTACTTTGTCGAATAATATAAAGCGATCCTTAGGTATGAAGATATTAGTACCACCGCGAATCATACCAAATAAGGTCCATAATAATATACTGACGGCAGGTAGTGACAAATCAAAATCAATAAAGCTGTGGATACCAAGGATAATAATTAAGACTGCGGTAGTCCAAGCTATCAGCCACTGTTCCGGTTCCAATCCCCGCCAGCGCCAAAAGAATAGGCGGTAAATATAGATAAATGCCATTATCCAAATACTGATATATGTAAGAAACCCTAACGTACCTGCTTCCACCCAAGTTTGGAGGAAGTGGTTATGTACTTCAGTAGTCCAGTAAAGTTCATCCTGGTAGCGGTGATAAAGTGCATTCCAGCCGCCGCCCCCGGTTCCCAGTACGGGGTAATCCTTCACCATGTCTACTGCATCCCGGTACATGTTGACCCGGCCAACCTTACTAAAATCGTTGGCATTAATGGACTGCATCTCGTTTAGTACCGATGCCGGTGCAAACTGGGCGTAAACATTGGGCAGTACCTGGGAGGCATAGAAAATATATGCAAAAACCACAATAAATAAATAGACGATGATACCGGTGGCAATAATGCTTTTGGTTTTTTCCGTAAAATCAAAACGGTTAAGTAGGTGCGAATAAAAGCTTGAAAGAAAAACGTATAGAATAATTGCTAAACTGGCCAGCACTAAGACTGTGCCCTGTTCTAAAACTTGCCCTTCCACCATGTTGGGAAAAAAGAATCTGGATGCAAATAAAATAACAAAAATGGAGGCAGTTTGATTTGCAAAGAGCTGCCAAAAATATTCCCGGGGTGTACCCATCAAGAGAAGCACCATGGCCAAAGGAAACATCAGTAAGGCACCTTTGGAATAGGAAGCCACTAAGGTTATCCCCTGCAGTATAATTCCGACGGCATAAAAACTTTTTCCTATAGTACTGCTGGATTGAACCCAAAGATAAATACCCGCGATAGTCGAAATGACCATTGCTACCCCTAATGTATTGGGGTACTGATAGGTAGATAAAATAAACTTTCCGTTAAAAGCACCGGGGTAATTAAAAATATGGAGCGACGCCCCTAAGCCCACTGCAGCCACTGCAATATTAGCGATAAATATGGCTTTTAAAAGAAACAGCCAGTCTTTCATACTGCGAATAACTCTGGAAACTGTAAGGTAAACCAAAACATATGCAAATACTTTTAGGGTTGTAGTTAAAGCATCATGAATGCTGACTGCCACCCAGTTTGTCAATAGATAAATTAAAGCATAAAGAATAACTGCCAGATCCATGTAGCCAATATTAGTCTTAGTGTCTCTACGGTTCCATTGGTCAAGGGCCATTAATAAAAAAACCACCGCCACTGCCATAATTGCGGGTAAGTATTCTTGAGGAAAAAACAATCCTCTAAATAAAGGCGCAAAAAAGAGTATGGCTGACATTCCCAAAAGACAAAATATTTTAAAATCAACGTTTATCCTATTTGATTTTTCTGCTGCGTTCCTTGACGTCATGCTTACCTCCATTTAAACAGGAATTACCAGATACAGTTATTTCATATTCGTTTACCTTTCGACAAATCTCAATAATTTCCTGCCTCATCAATGTCATAATGACAAAAACCACGCCCACCGGTGACAGGCAGGCGTGATTTAGTCAAGAATTAATTACATCTAAAATTACTTCTTAAATAAACGGTACAGCATTACTGCTGCTTCAGCTCTGCTGGCGTTTGCAGCAGGTGCAAAACTACCATCGGGGTTACCGTTAACGATTTCCTCTCTGGCGGCCATTGCCACTCCTGACTTAGCCCACGCAGCTACAGCATTGCTGTCTGTAAAGGCAGTCAATTCTGTAGTGTCGGCAGCTACATAACCTTGTTCGGACAGTACGCGGCCGATCATGACAGCCATTTCCTGTCTGGTAATGTTACCGTTAGGATCAAATGTAGTTGCGCTGTTACCGGTTACAACACCGTTAGCGAAAGCAGCTGCAACGTCTTCTGCATACCATGCATCGCTAGGTACGTCAGCAAACGGCATACTACTTACTTCTCCGCTAAGTGCTAGCAGTCTGGTCAGTAATGCGGCAAATTCAGCTCTGGTAATAGCAGCATTAGGATCGAATAATCCTTCGCTCTTACCATTGATGAAGCCCTTACCGGCCAATACTTCAATCTGCTTCTCAGCCCAAGTAATGCCTTCTACATCATCAAATTCCTTAATACCAGGCATCGCAAAGTATTTACTGAAGTGGTTGGTCTTGAAGCTGACCTTACCGGTTGCCGGATCGTATTTACCGCCAACGGCTTGGATCGTACCATCATCCTTCAGTAGGTAGACCGTTATTGTGTCCGGATCATCACCTGGTTGCAGGGTGTACGGAACCTTAACATCAACGGCCTTCTTAAACTTACTAACCTTTTGGCCGTCTGCCGTTGCATTTAGATCAACAACTGCAGAACCGCTAGGCACGCCTGCACTAGCCGGGATTTCATCCCTATTAACTTGTCTGGCGCTTAGTGAAACGCTGCCGGTCGAGTCTATGGCATCCGGTGCTATTGCGATATCAGCAAAGGGAGTCTTAACTTCCACCTTATCGATACCCTTTTGTTTCATAGAATTCAATGCTTCTGTAGGCAATTCAGCAGCTACCTCTTGAGCATCTGCATCTGCTTCAACAGATACCGATACCTTCTTCTCTACCTTCTTGTTCAAAGTAATACCACTATCCTCAGCTGCAGCTTCTACTGTGTTCACAGCATCAGCCTTAGCTAAAATACTGGCGGTATCTACCGTTACTTTAGCAGTGGTGCCTTCTGTAACAGCAGCTACATTGTAAGTACCTACCTTTTCAACAGCCTCACTTAAAGCATTAGTCTGTTCTTCTACAGTAGCCTCCGGGTTGTCCAGTACTTCATCAAGCTGAACAATTGTTTCTTCAACTGATTCTTCAACTGGAGTTGTTTCAGCCGGTGGTGTTGTTCCACCGCCGCCTCCGCCGCCGGAAGGTTCAGACTCTTCTTCAATGGGCGGGTTCACCAACACATCCGGGAAATAGACAGTTGCCAATACATTATTATAGGCATAAACAGATACTGTTGGGTCATCAATCGTTTGACCATATTGGAAATCAAATGTCATATGGTAAACCAAGGAGGACACATCACTGTTATAAACTCCTTGATAAACGTAGTTACTTAAGTATACGTTATCTGCAACCAACTGGTCGTTAGCATCGTAAATATGAGCATACATGCTTTCAAACACATTACTAAAGTCAGCTTGCGATGTTATGACTAGGTAAAAAGAAGTTGTGATACCATCCTCACTGTCATTCGGACGTGTAAACGTACCGCCATCTTCATTTTCCCCTACTAGGACATATCCGTCGTCACTTTGTTTCACGACATCACCATATAAGTAACCATGTACATCGTTAGTACCTGCCTGTGCTACATTAGTGCTACCCCAGAAACCGGAAAAGAGGAAAGTGAGAAACAACACTAAACAGATGTTGCCCGACATTTGTCGAATTTTATTAAAGCTCATTCTCTTTTTCACCTCCTTTCCACAATATTCATATTTATTCTACCATATCAGGCAGATTTTGGACATCTATTTGTTGAATTTTTGCTGACACTTTTGGGCAAAGTACACCTGGGACTGTAGTACTTTCGACAGATACTCAAGTTTATCAGGAAGTATTTGATCTAGTTTGGTTTCACCTACGGCATCATGACATATTTTCTTCAACTGAAAATCCTGGTATCCCATTTCCTTAAGCGTCTGTATCTGCTGTTTAATTTTGTCCATCAACCGCTGCCTCCTTCCTTAAAAACCCAGATATTGGGTAAACTATTATATTTCACTTTTAATCAACAAAATCCTGCAAATTTATAAGAATTTTCTGTCTTTTTGCTCAAAAAAAGATTGTTGGCCGGGACCAACAATCTTTTCTATTTTCATTTTAAAAGTTGTCATTTTTTGAAAAAATCGGGACAATCGGTTACTAGGTAAAATACCTTCCCTTCTTCTAATTTAGACGGCTTGTCCGGCGTGGTCTTTATTAAATAAAGATGCCGATATTTTTTTAAGGCTTTTTCAGCTGCCATCAGCCGCTCTTCCACTGTATCGAGAGTATGATAAGTTTTCAGTGTTAAGCCGTTGGTTAAAGTTATCTTGCTTAGATAAGCTTCTTGGTAAAGCACGTCGTAAGCGGCTACCCTGTTGAAAATTGCATAACCACTTGCTCCATCATCTCTAATTATCGGATTCCTAACTTTCAGAGGAACAATAACCAACTCCGGATGCAGCGGCAGGGGCACCAACTTACCTTTCTTTAGAATTCGACGATACCTTTTCTTAAGGCCTGACAAATTCAGCGAAAAAACCTCAGCCAAATGTGCGGTTACATTTTCTACCTTAACCGGCACCTTGATCTTTTCAGCATTATCCAGCCAGATTTCGGTACAGTTACCGTATTCTTGGTCGTACACGGGAACGTAGCAGGAAATCTCACGCCACCTTTCTTCGTAATTAAAATGTTGCAATCACTACACCTCGTCTCTCTTTTTGGGTTTTTGCTAAGTTTTACCATTATTGTAATCGAACCTATGTTTGGTGTCAAGGGTGAATCTCAATACAAAAGTCAGGAGACAAAAGATAGTATTAGGACAAAAGATAAGATTATTTCTCTATTACAAAGGCGTCGATACCGATGTGGCGGAGACGGGTCGCGTAGTCGGCGGCACGGGTTTTGGTGGTGAATGCGCCTACTTGCACTCGCCAGATTTTTGTTGGCTCAATTAGCTGGAGGCTTAATTCTTTTGTAGGAAAGAATTTTCCGGGGCATAAGGTGTTGGCGCCGGCCACTTCCCGATGGAGCAAAACATTTTCTTTGGGGATGTCGTAGGTACGCTGTAGTTTTACTGTTAGATCTAATAGTGATATTAATTGTTGTTCGGTTGGACGCCGCAGTTCCAGGTTTCCTATTAAGGCAATGCCTATTGATTTATAATTCATGCCGTCTGCTTTGGTATGGGCACCGGGAATTTCCAGGCTTCGGCCGGGGACTACTACCCCTTCTTTTTCAATAATATAATTATATCCAACGTCTTTCCAGCCTTTAGACAGGTGATATTGTTTAACTTGGCGGGCGTTCTTTTCCTCAGCGGCGGTATGGTGAATGACTATGTAGTTTCTAATAGTCATAAAGTTGACCTCCTTCCATTTATATATAATGTATTCTCCTGACTCCTGTCTCCTATTTTCTATTCTGTCTCCTCTTCTTTTCATGTTTTAATCGACTCTTTTAGGCTGTAGATGGCTTCGGTTAGGTCGTCTAGTTTGTTTTCTACTCGGACCAGCAGGTAGATGGAGACGACAATGGGGAAGCCGAAATTGCCTATTTGGTTCCAGATGGGTTCCATGGGGTTCCCTCCTTTCGTTTACTAGAATTTCCACTCTTTTTCGACGATTTCAGGTTGGGATTGGTTGAATATATCGGTTAGAGCTTGGGCGCAGGATTCGCAGAGTTCCAAATCGCCTACTAGACGGCTTTCTTCGGTGACAAGAACTCGCTGGGTCAGCATCATGGTGCGGTCGCAGCAGTTGCATTTCTTCTTTTTCGGTTCAAAGTAAGTGATGAAGGATAGTTTTGGCATTTTTCTAATCCTCCCTTCGTTAGAATTAAGATTTAATAGACAGAAGTCAGGCGACAGAATACAAAATAAGGGCAAGACACCAGATATAAAACACAGGAGACAGGTTATTAATTTGAAGTATAGTAAAAGGGGAGGTTTTTAGGGCCTCCCCTTTTCTATTGGGCTAGATTACGTTAAGATCGGCGACTTCGCGGGTGACGATGCGGGCACCAAGGATAATGGTTAGGCCGGCTCCGTCAACGTGGAAGACGTCTTTGGTTATGATATCCTGCATGGCAGTTTGGACTTCTGCCTCTGTCAGGGCTTCATTGGGGTCCTGTACTCTGATAGTGCTTCTACGGCCGGTGCTGGACTGGAAGATCATCTCCAGGTTTTTAGTAATCATGGTTTCACCTCCTTCCGTTAGTTAAGTTGGTCAGTTGGTTAGTTAGTCAGTGTTGTAGGGCCGCAAGGCCCTACTGACCTACGCGGATAGAACCAGGTCGTTTTCGTTGATGCGCTGGATACTGTTGAGAGTGTTGACCTGCAGGCCGGCAATGATGGTTGCAACGTCAAACACGTCTTGATCCAGGGCCGTCGGCTTTACCCTATTGAAAGTACGATTTGTGTACTGAGGGTTACCTGAGCCATCAACTCCTGTTTGCAGCTCCATGCGTAAGCTGGAGTCAATCGTAGTGCTGTTTACTGCCATTTGTTTCACCTCCTCTCGCTTGGGTTGACTCTAGTTTACAACGGGAGAAGAGAAAAGAAAAAACGCGCATTGGTAGAGGTTTCTGTTGGATACGAGGCGATGATTAAAGAAAAATAGCAGAATTCTAAGGACATGAGCCGGAGGTTCGAATGGAAACGGGGTGCAAGAGGCAGGAAGCAGGAAACAGGATGCAGGAGGCAAGAAGCAGGATAAGATTCAGGTTGCAGGAGGCAGGAAGCAGGAGGCAAGATAAGATTCAGGATGTAAGAGGCAGGAATCAGGATATGGGTAAGGTCAAGGTCAAAACATGAATATAGGGATTTTGGGGGTGGGTGGTAGAGATTAGGGGCAAATAAAAAAGGAGCGTTTTGCTCCTTAGAAGACTATTTTGTGTTGTTTTTTGTAGAATACTTTGCGAGTGGTGTCGGTGCTGGCTTCTACTCCCGGCCAAGCTATGTCCATTCTAATTTTTTGCTTGGCTTTGGTGCTAATTTTAGTAGCAGCGCCAAGTTCCGAACCGGCTTCTTTAATGTAGATATCACCGCCGGCGTTAATCTCACCGCCTTTAAAGAGACCTTTAGTGCCTTTAATTTCCACTTTTCTTCCGGCATTGAGAGTGGACTGGTGACAGCCTTCACCGTTAATAATAATATCGGCACTGGCGGCCAAGGTAGATGATTGGACATATTTCCCATTGAGGGAACATTCCTGTCGGCTTAAGGATTCCAGTATATCTTTTGCTTTAGTAATTGTTTCTTGAAGCTTGGTAAACATTTCATCCGTATAAACCTTTTCATTATTTATGACGTCAAAAGCTTCGGTCAATTGGTTAACAGCAAGCACAACCGGCTCTTCCATCATTGCGTATTCGGCCTTTCCCCTGATATTTACGGCGAAGGTTGCAGTCTGCTGAGACAAATCGGGGAACTTTTGTTTAATAATTGCCTTAACGGCAGCGTCTAACGGTATCTTCCCCTGCATCTGCGACTGCAGTTGGGATACGAATTTCAATATAAGAGCAGCTTGGTGTTCCATGTTGGTTAAATAGTTTAAAATACTGCTGCAGAAAAGAGAAAATTTGCCGGCGAACAACTTGCAGCCGACTATATTTCCTTTAATAGTTATGTTCCCGCCTGAATTAATGGTACTGTTGGCCACAAACCCCGTAACTGTGACGTCGCCGGTGGCGCTGATTACCATGTAATCCTCTACATTTCCGGACACAACTACATCACCTTTAAAATTAATGTCCCCAGTTTTCGGATTGACATTACCCTTATGATTGTAAACCGGCAATACGCTTAATTTACCATTAACTACATCAGGACGCCCGTCAATGGCAGCGTAAGCTTTGGTGCCATCCGGCGCAAGCTTTACGCCCTTTCGGGCTTTAATGCTAAGGGTCTTCGGATCACGCACCCCCACCGGAGCACCGTTAAGATTTATTCCGGGTTCGCCTGGTATCCCCGGGTGTTTAACCGCCAATACTTCGCCGGCCTCTACGCTAAGAATCTTTTCCATTCGTCTCAGTCTTCGCCCTTCTTCAAACTCTTTATTTTGGAAGACATACTCGATACTTTCGTCCACCGGCGGCTTAGGCGGAACGCCTTCAGCTATTAACTCCTTCTGACAGTTCTGACCGCAGGTAAGCAGGGTGCGAATTTTCCCTTCATTAATATAGTGGGTTATTCTCTTCTGAGCCAATTCGACTATTACGGTAGTATAGTCCAAGGCCTGTGGCGGAACTTCTTCTTTAAACTCTGCCGTAACCATCAGGTCCTGAGTGGGTTTGCTGTCATTGATGCTGAATTTCTGACCTACCTTGTAGCTGACACTCATATAAGCTTGCATTAAAGTGTCATCCACTTGAACCGTGTAATTAAGAGATGCTTCCTGGTCCCTCGGCTTAATTTCTATATCGTCTTCCGCACTAACAGGGGTCTTCTCCGTAATCTCTCGTTTGTTTACTTTAATAATGACATTATCTCCAGGCGTAAGACTGGGCCGTTGGGCATCAGGCTCGGGCATGGTAACAGCGGCCACTCCGTCTTTTATGGCTATGGTTCCGTAGAGGGGTATGTCGGCATTTGAATTTGTTGATTCTGATAAGGTTTTGGGGTCATTGGACATGGGAACACCTCCGGGATTTAAAAATTATATTATAGAAGTCAGGATACAGAAGACAGAATGTTTTAAAACATTAAAACCTTAATCCAGACTATTAGATACATAAGATTAAGAACGGTTTCTGCCAATGCTCATACATATTATCTGATATTTGGACTATTCTCGGCACGATGGAAATATCCTGCCTTTTAGAGGTTGGGTTGGGGGTGATTAAAGAAAAAAGCCCGGGGTTACCCGAGCTTAGCAGGGGGAGTTGTTGGTTTCATTTTGTCCAGCAGTCTCTTAAGTTTACTGGTTTTTCTGCCGATGTAGCTAGGTTTATTGGAGAAATATAAGTAAAGATATTCTTTTTCTCGGCTGGTCAAATCTGCTTTTTTATTTGGATGCATGTCGATACCTCCTAAAAGTTTTCTTCCCCACCGGGAAAAAATATGGATTTTCTACCTAACCTTCATCTGTAAACTGACTGATGATATTTTTCAATTCATCGGACATATTGTTAAGTTTATAA
>Ga0209347_1006017_pt1 | contig 11092 bp, 3 predicted proteins | sample AutmiccommuBRH23_FD_187382 | JGI IMG/M metagenome (GOLD analysis project Ga0209347, IMG submission 187382) | Deep subsurface microbial communities from Mt. Terri, Switzerland - Autotrophic microbial communities BRH/23 (SPAdes) (version 2) | ecosystem: Environmental > Aquatic > Deep subsurface >...
CCCGACGAGCTTGCCTTGAAAGCAGCCGTTGCGGCGGTGCTGATGCCGCCGTTGCCGCCACCGCCGCCGACCGACTGCGCATAGACGCCGTGCGCGTCCGTGCCGAAGGTCCAGATATTACCGTCGTTGGTCGCTTCGACTGCACCGCCGATGCCGCCGGTTCCACCGAAGCCGCCGATGCTCACAGCCATGCTGTGCGAGTTGGCGCCGGTGCTGCCCGCATACGCTCCGCCGGCCCCAAGATCGAGCTCGTCGAAGCTCCCAGACAGCACCTTGCTGACGGCCGTATCGCCGAGCACCTGCTCGCCCCACACATCGTCGCCGAGGCCGGTGTCGCCGCCGTTGCCGCCACCGCCGCCGACCGACTGGGCGAACACGCCGATCGCGCCTTCGCCGAAGGTGATGATCTGGCCGTCGTTGTCGACCACGACAGCGCCGCCATCGGATCCATCGCCGCCGAAGCCGCCCATGGAGAAGGCGAGATTGTAGGAGTCTTTGCCGCTGAAGGTGATCGCGCCGCTCCAGCCACCGGTGCCGCCATTGCCGCCGATGCTTTGTGCCAGGATGCCGTAGGAATACTGCCCGCGGAAGGACGTGGTCGAATCGCCGGTCGTGATGGCGCCTGTGTTGCTGACGAAGACGTCGCCGCCGGTCGCGCCGTCGCCGCCGAAGCCACCAATGCCGACGGTGACGTTCTTCGAGTTCGAGCCGCCGAACGAGGCGCCGAGCGTGCCGCCGCCAGCGCCACCCGAACCACCGATGCTCTGGGCCAGAATGCCGTAGGTGTGCGAGCCCTCGACGGAAAGCGTCGCCGCGTTGGCAACATTGACGGTGCCGCCGCGGCCACCATCGCCACCGGAGCCACCGAGCGAGACAGCGGCGGAAATCGAGTTGGAGTCGCCCGAGGCCACGGCAGCGCTGAGACCCATGCTGAAGCCACCCGCGCCGCCCGAGCCGCCGATGCTCTGCGCAACGATGGCATGGGCCCGCTCGCCGCTGGTCGAGATCGAGCCGGTGACGGGATCGGCGACGAACGTCGCACTGCTGCCCGTGCCCGTGAACGTGCCGCCGACTCCGACCTGCCCGCCCGTGCCGCCGTCGCCCCCCGCACCGCCGAGCGAGACCGCAACCGAGCCCGAGTTCTTGTCGCCCCAGCCCGCCGAACCGGCAACGCTGAAGCCGCCGGCGCCACCCGAACCGCCGATGCTCTGCGCGATGATACCGTAGGCGTCGTCGCCTTGGTCCGTCGTCGCATAGCTGGCGCCGGTCGTGATCGCTCCAGAGCTCAACACGGAGACGTTGTCGGCGGTGCCGCCATGGCCTCCCACTCCGCCGAGCGCGACGCTCGCCGAGATCGCATTGCCGCCCGAGACCGCCGCAGAGAGCGCCACGCTGCCGCCGCCTGTACCGCCGCCGCCGCCGACGCTTTGCGCGAAGATGCCGTAGGAGCGGTGTCCGTTGGTGACGATGGTGCCGGTGTGATCGACATTGACCGCGCCGGCCGTACCGCCATCGCCGCCCTGGCCGCCGAGCGAGACGGCAATCGAGCCCGATCCGTTCTCGGCGCCGAGCGCAAACGCCCCCGCGCCGCTGAACCCGCCGTTGCCGCCGCCGCCGCCAATGCTTTGCGCGACGATGGCGTGCGAATCCTCTCCCTCCGTCGAGAGCAGCGCCGCCGTATTGGTGACGTTCACGGCGCCGGCCGTGGAGCCGCTGCCGCCGGTGCCGCCGAGACTGACGGCGACCGCCGCCGATCCTTTGCCGCCGACAGCGCCCGTCAGGCCCACGCTCCAGCCACCCGAGCCACCGCCGCCGCCGATGCTCTGCGCGAGTATGGCGAACGCGCCGTCGCCACTGGTCTGAATGACACCGGAGTTGTCGACACTCACGGTCTTAGCGCTGCTGCCCGAGCCGCCGGTGCCACCGAGGTTCACCGCCACGCTTCCGGCAACGAGGCCGCCGCTGCCGGCCAGACCGAAGGTGCCGCCACCGGTGCCGCCGCCACCGCCGATGCTCTGCGCAACGATGCCGTGGCTTCCCCCGCCGCTGGTCGTGATCCGGCCGCTGTTGTCGACAACGACCTCGCCGCCTTCATTGCCGTCGCCACCCGCGCCACCGAGGCCAACAGCCACGGAGCCGCCGGTGCTGAGCGAGCCTGCAAAGCTGAAGCCGCCGTCGCCGCCGCCGCCACCCACGCTCTGGGCCAGGATACCCATGGCGTTGGCACCGTACGTGGTGATCTCGCCGGAGTTGGTGACATCGACCTTGCTACCGACACCGCCCTTGCCGCCTTTGCCGCCGAGGCTCACCGAAATCGCCGCCGACGTGCTCAAGCTCACCGCAACGGCCAGTCCACCCGAGCCGCCGCCGCCGCCGACGCTTTGCGCGAAGATGCCGTGCGAGCGCTCACCGGTGCCCGCCGTCTCATCGCCGGTCGTGACCTTCGCCTGATTTTCGACGGTGACGGTTTGGCCGCCGCCGCCGTCGCCACCCGTGCCGCCCAAAGCCACAGAAGCACTGGCGGTGATGGTGCTGCCGCTGACGGCAACCGCGTAGCCGCCGTTGCCACCGCCGCCGCCGATGCTCTGTGCCGAAATGCCGACCGCCTCGTCGCCCTCGGTCTCGATCTCCACCGCCGCCGACAGCAGGTTGACGCTGACGATGCCGCCGTCACCGCCGCTGCCGCCCGATCCGCCCACAGCAACCGCCAGCCCCGGGCTGACGCTGACGGCGTTTCCACCGTTGCCGCCGCCGCCTCCGACGGACTGGACCATCACCGCGGTCGCCTTGTCGCCCGTCGTCTTAACGGAGCCGGAATTCTGTTTGTAGGTGACGGTGCCGCCATTGCCGCCCGATCCACCTTTGCCGCCAATGGTGAACAGACCGCCGGAATTGCCGCCGTCGCCGCCGCCGCCGCCGACGCTCTGCGCCAACACACCGTATGAGCCGACGCCGGTCGTGGTGATGGTCCCGTACTGGTTGACCTTGACCTCACCGCCACTGGCGAAACCGCCTCCATTGCCGCCGAGCGCGACGGCCCCGGCCGAACTCGAGCCCGACCCCGCGCCCGCGCCGTAGCTGCGTGCATAGATGCCGTAAGCCGCGTCCCCGGTCGTCGCGATAGCGCCTTCGTTCTCGACCGTGACCCTCTGGCCGTCGCCGCCATCGCCACCGTCGTCACCGAAGGAGAACGCGGAGGAGACGTTTCCGCCGCCACCCCCCACGCCGCCAAGGCTCTCGGCCAAAACGCCATGGCCGCCATCGTTGCCGGTCTCGATGGAAGAGCTCGAGCCCAGAAGGACGTCGACCGTATTCGCCTCACCGCCGTCGCCGCCGCTGCCGGCGTCGGAAACGATCAAACCGAACGTTCCGCCGCCGTCGCCGCCCTTGCCGCCCTGGCTGACGGCATGAATTCCGTGCTGATCCGCAGTCGTACCCGTGACTTTGATCGATCCGTCGTTTGTCACGAGGACGGCACCCGACTGGTCTCCGTTTCCGCCATCTTTTCCGAACGAGACGAGGAGAAGATTGACGACGCCGCCCTTGCCCCCCGATCCGCCTTTAGACTGCGCGAAAATGCCGACGGAATCGGCGGTCTCGAAGCTGGCAGTGTTGTTGACCGTGACGTCGCTGGCAGACCCTCCACCGCCAGATGAGCTTTGGCTCAGAAGCGAAGCGACCTCAGCTTTGGTCAGTTCGGCACTCGTGGCCTCGCTGATGAGATCATCGCCGTTGACGATGATGCGGCTGTTGGGGTCACTCGCATCGGTCAGAAACGCTTTAGAAGTGTCGGCCGGATCGGCGACGTAGACGATGTCGTCGTCGGGATCAGAGTTTCCTTGGGTATCAGTAACGGTCTGATCGAGGACGGTGTCGCCGCCATCGGTTCCCGAGACACCCGTCTTGTTGAACTCGATGCCGATGACGCCGTTGTCGATACCGACTGTTCCCGTGCCGTCGACATTGAGCACGTTGACATTATCGCGCGTGCAGACGACGCCCGTCGCGCCGAGAGTGAAATCCTGAGTGGCGGGGGAAGCTGCGCAGGACGCCGCGTGAGCACCATTTGGAGAAAGGATTATACCTGAGATCAGGACCGCGCCCGACCATCCCGCAAGTGATCGACGAACAAGACAAGAAACTCGTGCGATGCGCGACGCAACTCGCATCGTGCCCCCTACGCTTTACGAACATCCTCAAAACTGACGTGTACTAAGCAGGCGCAAATAACAGTTATTCCGCAGCTCACGGGTATGGCCGGGGTTTGCGATTTGACGTTGCGCAAATGGCACGGCACGCGCAGCGCAGACGGCGATGAAATGGGGATTGGCCGTACGCGCCCTGATCGAGGCCGTTTACATCAAACCGTCACACACGCGGCTTGCTTTGCGCACTAGTGGGACACGTCAGGACGAAAGCGGTTCAGCGGACATGTCGAGGAGCTGCACGCTCGTCTTCAGCAGTGAGGATGCTACCGCGCTCGGACCGACGAAGATCTCGAACACGCCGGGCTCGATGCAAGGCGCCAGATTGGCCTCCAGGAACTCGAAAGCATCTGGCGAGACCTCGAACGCGATCGTACCGCACGTACCCGGCGCAAGCGCAATCTTCTGCATGGCCTTGAGTTCGAGGACAGGCCGCGCAACGCTCGCGACGACGTCGTGCACGAACAGGAGCACCGTCTCCTCGCCCGCAACAGGCCCTTCATTGGTGACATCAACCTCGACTTTGAACCTCTCGCCGAGGTTCAGCTCGGCGACATCGGTGCGCAGATTGCTCAGCGCGAACTTCGCATAGGAAAGCCCATGCCCGAATGCGAACTGCGGCTCGACCGGCAGATCGAGATACTTGCTCGTATCGTGCGCGGCGGGATCGGCCGGGCGCCCCGTGCGGCTCTGCGCATAAAAGATGGGGATCTGTCCGACATCCACCGGCCAGGAGATCGGCAACCGCCCCGTCGGGTTCCAGGCGCCGCTCAAGACGTCGGCGATGGCGTTGCCCGCCTCGCTTCCCAGGAACCAGGTCGCGAGCACGGCATCCGCCTTGTCGAACAGCCACGGCACAAGCAGCGGCCGCCCCGATGACAGAACGACGACCGTCGGCTTCTTCAATGACAGAACCGCCTCGGCCAGCTCCCGCTGGCATCCGGGCAAACCGGGGCGACCGCGGCTCGCGGCCTCGCCGCTCATCAGCGCCGCTTCCCCCAGGCAAAGCACAACGTAGTCCGCATCGCGGGCAAGCTGCACCGCCGCCGCGATGCCGCTGGCGTCGTCGCCTTCGATGTCGACGCCGCACGCATAGTCGATCCAAGCGTCGGGGAATCCGTTCCGGATACCTTCCAGAATTCCAACCGCGTCCTTGGGACTGCCGGCAGAGGCCCACGGCCCCAGCATCTGACTACCCGTTTCCGCCAGCGGGCCGATAAGCGCGATACGCGTTTCTCCGGGAAGCGGCAGCACGTCGCCCCGGTTCTGCAACAGAACAATGGAGCGGCGTGCCGCATCGCGGGCAAGCTCGCGGCGCTCCGTGCCGAGCGGTGCCGCCAGCTTGGTGCCGTCGCCCCGGCGCCGATAGGGATCGTCGAACAGTCCGAGCGACCATTTAAGCGCCAGAATGCGCCGCACCGCGTCGTCGATCTGGCCAGCGCTGACGCTGCCGCGTTTCAGTGCCGCCGCCAGCCCGCGCTCGTAGGCGCCGCCCATGAGATCGATATCGATGCCGGCATGCAGGGCGAGTGCGGATGCGTCGATGGCATCGGCCGCAATCCCGTGGCTCATCAGCTCGGTGATGGCGTTGTAGTCGCTGATGTAGACGCCTTCGAAACCCCACTTGTCCCGCACCAGATCGCGAAGCACGGCGACGTTGGCGGTCATGGGGATGCCCGCAAGAGCCGTAAACGCCGGCATGATCGAGCTGACGCCGGCTTCGACTGCGGCCTTGAACGAGGGCAGATAGGTTTCGAGCAGCGACCGCTCGGAGATATCGACCGAGGCATATTCACGTCCCGCCGTGACTGCCCCATAAGCGCCAAGGTGCTTGGCCGTGGCGGCGATGCTGGTCGCGTCGGCAAGATCACGACCCTGCAAGCCGCGGGTCTTGGCAACCGCGAAACGCGCGGCGAGCCAGGGATCCTCGCCCGGGCCCTCGGCGATACGGCCCCAACGTGGGTCGCGCGTGACGTCGAGCATCGGCGCATAGGTCAGATTGAGCCCTTCGGCCGTCGCCTCGTCGGCGGCAGCGCGCGCCGTGCGCTCCCACAGCGCCGGATCGAACGCCGCAGCTTCGCCCAGAGGGATCGGGAAGATGGTCCGGTGACCGTGCAGCACGTCGGCCGCGAAAAGGAGCGGAATGCCGAGACGCGTCTCCTCGACCGCCACGCGCTGTGCCGCGTCCGTCTCCTCGCGCCCCCAGAGATGCGACAGCGTTCCCACACGGCCCGACCGCACTGCTGCAAGACCGTCGGCGGTCATGCGCGGGCCATGCTCCGTCTGCTGCGCACCGGCAAGGGTGAGCTGCCCGATCTTCTCCTCGAGCGACATCCGCTCAATGAGGTTTTCGATATGACGCTTTCGCTCAATCTGCATGCTGGTCACATCCCATCCGGCGCGGAACTCGATCTATCACGGGGGGCATTGGGCTTCGCTCTCTTTTCCTCGCCCATTTTCCTTGCCCATTTTCCTTGCCCATACCTACCTGACCAGTGGTTCAGGTCATTGAGCTGAGGCAATATCCCGGCCGCCAGTCCGCGGCGCCGGAGAAACCTTGCCATGACGAAGCCTGATGAGACGCAAACGTCCCGCATCTCGGAACGCAGCCAACACCCCACGCCCTGGCGGAGCGTCGCCGCACAGGTGGGATCGCTGCTGCGTGCGCTCGGCACCTCGCGCGAGCGTCACGGCCTCACTTGGCTCGCAGCTGGCATCGTTGCCGTCCTGTGCGCCATCGTCGCCGGCCAGGTCCGGCTCAATATCTGGCAACGCGACTTCTACGATGCGCTCGAGCAGCGCGACTTCACTTCGTTCCTCAATCAGGTCGGCGTCTTCCTCATCATCGTCGCGGTGTTGCTGACATTGATCGTCAGCCAGACCTGGCTGCAGGAGATGCTCAAGGTCAAGCTGCGCGAATGGCTGACGAACGACCTGCTCGACGAGTGGCTGGCCCCCAAGCGCGCCTACAGGCTGCAGTTCGCCGGCGAGATCAGCGTCAACCCCGATCAGCGGATGCAGGAGGATGCCCGCCATCTGACCGAGCTGTCGGCCGGGCTCGCGGTCGGCTTCCTGCAGGCATCGCTTCTGCTCATAAGCTTCATAGGCGTGTTGTGGGTGCTCTCCGAGCAGGTCGTCTTCTCGATGAGCGGTCAAAGCTTCACGATCCCCGGCTACATGGTCTGGTGCGCGGTGGCCTTTGCTTCCGCTGGCTCTTGGCTGAGCTGGCGCGTCGGCCGTCCTCTGATCCAGCTCAACTATGACCGCTACAGCGCCGAGGCAGATCTGCGCTTTGCCCTCGTCAGGGACAGCGAGAACGCAGAGTGCATCGCGCTACACGGTGGCGAACCCGACGAGCGGCGCCTGCTCGATGGCAGCGTCGATCGCCTGATCGGCATCATGCGCCGGCTGGCCAATGGTCTGGCGCGGCTCACCTGGATCACATCCGGATACGGCTGGCTCGCGCTGATCGCACCGATCCTGATCGCATCGCCCGGCTATTTCGGCGGCAATCTGTCGTTTGGAGGCCTGATGATGGTGGTCGGCGCCTTCAACCAAGTGCAGTCGTCGTTGCGTTGGTTCGTCGACAACTTCGCCGGCATCGCCGATTGGCGGGCCACGCTGTCGCGCATCGTCAACTTCCGTGACGCCGTGATCGCCGTCGAGCAGATGCATCGAGACGTCGCGCGGATCGCCACGAGCGAGAGCCCGGACTGCAACCTCGCACTCGAGGACCTCACGCTTTATCTCCCCAACGGACAAGCAGGTCTCGACCAGCCCCACATCACGGTGAGGCCGGGCGAGCACGTCCTGATCGTCGGCGGCTCCGGCTCGGGCAAGACGGCTCTGGTCCTGGCGCTGGCGGGGATCTGGCCCTGGGGCACCGGCACAATCCGCATGCCGCCGCGCGCCAGCGTGTTGTTCCTGCGCGAGCGGCCCTATCTTCCGCTTGGCACGCTGCGCGCTGCCATCGCGTACCCTGCACGCCCACAGAGGATAGAAGACGCAGCCTTCCACTCTGTTCTCGAAACTGTGGGCCTCGGATATCTCCAGCCTTCGCTCGATCGCGAGGAGCGGTGGGACCGCATGCTTTCGCTCGACGAGCAGCAGCGTCTCGCGTTCGCGCATCTCATTCTCTATGCGCCCAAATGGGTTTTCCTCGATGATGCGCTCAGCGCCCTCGACAAGCCCGCACGCGAAGAGCTCATGTCCATATTCAACGGACCACTTGCCGCAACGGCCGTCGTCAGCACCAGCCGCGCGCCGGAGCAGGACCACTTCTACAACCGGACCTTCAATCTGCGACGGCTGCCCGGTGAAGCGCGTCTTCCCGTTGCCTCGAAAGCCGACAGCAACGACCCGGCGGCGGCAGGCACCGTGATGCCCCACCGCCCCGTCGAGGCGTAGACATAGATCTGAGGACTGCACGGATGATGCGGCACGCAAACGACCTGGACGACACGGCGCTACTCGACCTCGTCCAAAGACAGACGTTTCGCTACTTCTGGGACTTCGCGCATCCCGTCAGCGGGCTCGCGCGCGATCGCAGCGCTCCCAACGCCGATGGCGACGTTGCGGCGCTCGGTGCATCTGGCTTCGGCGTCATGGCGATCATCATCGCCGCGGAGCGGGATTGGATCCGACGACGCGACGCCACCCGACGACTGCTGCGGACGCTCCGGTTCCTTGGCAAGACGACGAGCTATCACGGTGTCTTCCCCCACTTCTTGAACGGCGCGACCGGCGAGACGATCCCGTTCGGCCCCATGGACGACGGCGGCGACCTCGTCGAGACATCGTTTCTCGTCGCGGGCGTGCTGTGTGCGCGCCAGTACTTCGATCGCGACAGCGCAGAGGAGCGGGAGCTGCGCGACCTGATCGGGGAGCTCACCGACGCCGTCGAATGGGGTTGGCACACGCGCGACGGCGCGGACGTTCTCTATTGGCATTGGAGCCCGAGCTGCGGCTGGGCGATGAACCATGAGATCCGCGGCTGGAACGAATGCCTCATCACCTACGTGCTGGCGGCATCCGCCCGACACCATGCAATTTCTCCCGACGTCTACCATCGCGGATGGGCGGGCGGCGCGACATTCAGGAACGGCAAAGAGTTCTACGGTATTCGCCTGCCGCTGGGACCCGATCTGGGCGGTCCGCTGTTTTTCGCGCACTACTCCTTTCTCGGCCTCGACCCGCGCGGGCTCAAGGACCTCTACGCCGACTACTGGGAGCAGAACGTCAATCAGACACTCATCAACCGCGCGCATTGCATCGCGAACCCCGGGCACTTCAAGGGCTACGGGCCCGACTGCTGGGGGCTCACAGCAAGCGACGATCATCAGGGCTACCATGCCCACGCACCCAACCGCGACATGGGTGTCATCTCGCCGACCGCCGCTCTCGCCTCGGTTCCCTATACGCCCGAGCATTCGATGCAGGCGCTGCGGCACTTCTACTCGCACCTCGGCGGCAAGCTGTGGGGCGCGTACGGCTTCATCGATGCCTTCAGCGAGACGAATGATTGGTATGCGCCCTCATTCCTCGGCATCGATCAGGGACCGATCGTCATCATGATCGAGAACTACCGCTCTGGCCTCATCTGGAAGCTCCTGATGAGCTGCCCGGAGGTGCAGGACGGCTTGCGTGCGCTCGGCTTCACGTCGCCGCATCTGGACGATGAGCGCGTCGCCGACCGACTTCGGAGCAGTTGACCATGACACAAGCCAGCGAGCGCCCCTGGTGGCAGCAGGCCGTCATCTACGAGATCTATCCGCGCTCCTTTCAGGACAGCGATGGCGACGGCGTCGGCGACCTCGAAGGCATCATCGAGCGCGTCGATTATCTCGCCTGGCTCGGTGTCGATGCCGTCTGGATATCGCCCTTCTACCCCTCGCCGATGGCCGACGGCGGCTACGACGTCGCCAACTACGTCGACGTCGATCCGCTGTTCGGCAGCCTCGCCGACTTCGATCGGCTGGTTGCAACGCTGCACAGCCGAAGCATCCGCATCATTCTCGACTTCGTGCCGAACCACACGTCCATCGAGCACCCCTGGTTCAAGCAGTCGCGTGCGACGCGCGACAACCCCAGGCGCGACTGGTACGTCTGGCGCGACGGGCGCCCCGGCGGCGCCCCTCCCAACAACTGGGAATGCTTTCTCGGCGGCAACGCCTGGGAGCTCGACCCCGCGACCGGCCAATACTACTACCACTCGTATCTATCCGAGCAGCCCGACCTCAACTGGCGCAATCCGAAAGTCCGCGCCGCCATGTATGACGTGCTGCGCTTCTGGCTCGCCCGCGGTGTCGACGGCTTTCGCGTTGACGTCATCTGGCGGCTGATCGAGGACGCCAGCTTTCTCGACGATCCGTCAAACCCCGACTATCGCCAGGGCGATGCGCCTTACCTGCGCCTGCTGCAGACCCACAGCGCCGATCAGCCCGAGGCGATCGAAATCACCGTCGAGATGCGTAAAGTGCTGCAGGAGTTTGCCGGCGATCGCTTGCTGATCGGCGAAATCTATCTGCCGCTGCAGCGGCTCGTCGCCTACTACGGCCCCGGTCTCACAGGCGCACAACTGCCGTTCAACTTTAGCCTGATGTGGGTGGAGTGGACGGCGGACGCCATTCTGAAGCTGATCTGCGATTACGAGGCGGCGGTGCCGCCGGGCGGATGGCCGAGCTGGGTGCTCGGCAATCACGACCAGATGCGCATCGCAAGCCGGCGCGAGGCGGCGCAGGCCCGCGTCGCCATGGTTCTGCTACTGACACTGCGCGGCACGCCCACACTCTATTACGGCGACGAGCTCGGGCTGGAGAACGTCCCGATCCCGCGGGCGCAGCAGCGCGACCGGTTCGGCTTGGACGCGCGCGGCAGCGGGGCAGGAC
>Ga0209347_1006019_pt1 | contig 11090 bp, 6 predicted proteins | sample AutmiccommuBRH23_FD_187382 | JGI IMG/M metagenome (GOLD analysis project Ga0209347, IMG submission 187382) | Deep subsurface microbial communities from Mt. Terri, Switzerland - Autotrophic microbial communities BRH/23 (SPAdes) (version 2) | ecosystem: Environmental > Aquatic > Deep subsurface >...
AAGTGGGTGATCGACTGCAATGCGGCGCTCGGATCCGAGGTTCTGTGCGGCCCGTTCTATCAGCCGCTGGGCAAGTTCAGCGGCAAAGGCCCGACGGTGGAAGAGAAGGAGCGGGCCGCCGAGGTGCACCGCAAGGCCGCCGACTTGGCGAAGCTGGCGGACCTGCAATTGGCCCTCGAATGCCTGAACCGATTCGAATGCTACTTTCTCAACATCCTCGATGACGCCTCCGCGCACGCCAAACGGGTGAACCATCCGAATCTCGGCATCATGTACGATTCGTTCCACGCCAACGTCGAGGAGAAGGACCCGGTCGGGTGCATTACGAAGAATCTCGCGGCCATTCGCCACGTCCATATTTCCGAAAATGACCGCGGCACGCCGGGCAAGGGACACGTCCCGTTCGGCAGGATCATCAAGGCGTTGCGAGCCGGGGGCTACGATCAGTGGCTGACCATCGAGGCGTTTGGAGCGAGCCTGCCGGAGCTGGCGGCGACCACCTGCGTCTGGCGAGAGCTCTCGACCAGTCCGGAGGAATGCTACCAGTTCGGCTTCAAGACGATCAAGGAAGGCTGGGACGCCGCCGCGTGAGGAGTAGCACGGGCATCCTGCCCGTGAGTATCATGGGCGTCTCGCCCATGGAAAGACGATGAATTTGCAGGGCCAAGAGGGCCCTGTGACCCATGGGCAAGATGCCCATGCTACTGAAGGAGCCAGAGATGAGTTCGAACACCTTCCCGAAGTTGCACAATGCGATGTGGCCCGGGCTGGTCGGCAAGGGAGACGGGCCGGGCCAGGAGCCGCCGATCAGTCTCGAACGGATGCTCGAATTGACCGCCCGTGCCGAGGTGAACGGTCGGAAGTTTGACGGCATCGATTACTTCCTTTTCCTGCCGCACACCGATCCCAACGCGAGCGACAGCGAGTTGCGAAGGATTGCCGACCTGGTCCAGGGATACGGTTTCACGATCGGCTCGCTGGTCGCCCCGGTCTGGCCGGGCACAGTGGGCGATTCCGCGATGCGGGACGGTGCCGCCCGCAAGAAGTTCCTCGATGCGGTGAAGGTGGCATGCCGCATTGCGGGCGTGTTCAACGAGCACGGCGTGCGCAAGTACGGCGTGATCCGGATCGATTCGGCGGAGTTCGGCGTCGAGCAGTGGCGCAAAGACCCGAGGGCTAACACCAAGAGAATCGCCGAGACGTTCCGCGAGGCGGCCCGGATCGCGGCCGATCATGGCGAGCGTCTGGCCGCCGAGGGCGAGATCTGCTGGGCCGGCATGCATAGTTGGAAGGCCATGCTCGATCTACTGGAAGAGGTCGATATGCCCGAGACGCTGGGCTTCCAGGCGGACATGGCGCACACGTACCTGTACCTGATGGGCTACAACTCCCCGCAAGACGCTTTGCTCAAGCCCGGCTACTCGGACGCTGAGTTCTACGCCGCCTACGAGAAGATGGTCGACAAGCTGCGGCCCTGGACGATCGACTTCCACGTGGCCCAGAACGACGGCCAGGTCCACGGCGCCGGCTCGCACGACAAGACGGGCAAGCACTGCCCGGCCAAGGACCCCAGCGGCAAGCTCGACATCGTCCGCTGCGCCGGCTATTGGCTCAAAGACGCCTCGAATCGTGGCATTCAGCACATTTGTTGGGACGGTTGCATGTTCCCCAACGCGATGCTCGAAACGCAGAGCACCTGGAACGATATCCTCGACGTAATGCTCAAAGTGCGCGATGCGCACGGGTGGAACGCTTGATTGGTGGGATGGGCAAGTCCCACCCGACCACTTGGACAGGGAGATAGGAAATGAAGAAAAAACTGAATGTTGGCATCATCGGCTATGGCTTCATGGGCCGGACGCACTCGAATGCGTACCGAAAGGTCGGCAATTTCTTCGATGTGCCGTACGAACCCGTTCTCAAAACCATCTGCGGATTGGAGGCGACCGAGGCCAAGGCCTTCGCCGATCGATGGGGCTACCAATCGTACGTGACGGACTGGCGCAAGGTCATCGACGACAAGAGCGTCGACGTGGTCGATATCTGCGTGCCGAACAACTACCACGCGGAGATCGCCATCGCGGCCGCTCAGGCGGGCAAGATGATCATCTGCGAAAAGCCGCTGGCCCGGACCGGGCCGGAAGCCGAGACGATGGTCCAGGCCGTGGAGAAGGCGGGTGTGCCGAACCTCGTGTCGTTCAACTACCGCCGGGTGCCTGCGGTGACGCTGGCCAAGCAACTCATCGACAGCGGTCGGCTCGGCAGGATTTTCCACTACCGGGCGAATTTCCTCCAGGACTGGACGATCTCGGAGAAGGTGCCGCAGGGCGGGATGGCCACCTGGCGTCTGGACGTCAAGGCGGCCGGCTCGGGCGTCACGGGCGACCTGTTGGCCCACTGCATCGACACGGCCCTGTGGCACAACGGGCCCATCACCTCCGTGTGCGCCATGACCGAGACCTTCGTCAAGGAGCGCATGAACGTCGATACGGGCAAGGTAGCGCCCGTGGGCATCGACGATGCCTGCACGTTCTTCTGCCGGTTCGGGAACGGCTCGCTGGGCAACTTCGAGTCCACGCGCTATGCCCGCGGCCACAAGGCCCTCTACACGTTCGAGATCAACGGCGAACACGCCTCGATCGCCTGGGACCTGCACGACCTGCACCGCCTGAGCTATTTCGATCATCGCGACGAATCCATCGTCCGCGGCTGGCGGACGATTCACGTCACCGATGCCGACATGCCGTACATGTCGCATTGGTGGGTGCCGGGCTTGCAGATCGGCTATGAGCACAGTTTCGTGCATCAGGTGGCCGATTTCCTGGAAAACACCGCCAAAGGGCAACCGACGTCGCCCAGTTTCCGCGAGGCCCTGGCCACGCAATACGTCTGTGACGCGGTGCTGGCTTCGGCGAAGAAGGGTGCGTGGGAAAACGTGAAATCGTGAGAGAAATGGGACGGATAGGACTCATGGGACCTATAGGTCCGATTTGTCCCATCCGTCCTATCATTCCGGAAAGGGAATTGACCTATGTCTGTGAAGAAAATGGCCGAGAGGGCCCTGGAACAAGGGCAGGGAATTTTGCGGCTCGCTCCCACGTGGGTGCCGCGGTCGTTCTGCGTGCCGGGCCGGCGGATCAAGCTGCACCCGGATGACTACTACGCCCTCGGCGGCGAGCGCGGCGGCATCGACGAGCGGTGGTTCTCCTCGACGACCCCCGCCGACAACGGCCCGCTGACCTCGCCCAACGAGGGGCTCAGCTTCATCGTCTTCGAAGACGGCGGCAAGGTCCAGCAGATCCTGCTGCGCGACGCGATCGAAGAACTCCAGGGCCGGATCATCGGCGAGAGCCTCTGGAAGAAGCACGGCCGCTGGCCCATGTACTCGAAGTTCTTTGACAACAAGGGCGCGTTGCCGCACCATATCCACCACCGCGACCGGCACGCCAAGCTCACCGGCCAGCTCGGCAAGCCCGAGGCCTACTTCTTCCCGCCCCAGGTGAACAACCACGGCGGCGACTTCCCCTACACCTTCTTCGGCCTCAGTCCCGACGTGACCAAAGACCAGGTCCGCAAGGCGCTGCGGGACGCTGCCGAGGGCAGAGACAACGCGATTACGTCCCTGGCCCCGGCCTACCGGCTCGATCCCGGGACCGGATGGGACGTCCCGCCGGGCGTGCTCCACGCGCCGGGCAGCCTGTGTACGTACGAGCCCCAGAAGGCATCGGACGTCTTCGCGATGTATGAGAACGTCACCCACAACCAGGTCGTGCCCAAAGAGCTGCTGTGGAAGGACACGCCGAAGAACAAGGCAGGCAAGGTCGATTGGCTGCTGGGCGTCATCGACTGGGATCTCAATGTCGATCCGGATTTCGTGAAAAACCGTTTCATGAAGCCCAAGCCGGTCTACCCGGTCAAGGAGATGGAAAAGCAGGGCTTCCAGGAGAACTGGATCTGCTACAAATCCACGGCCTTCAGCGCCAAGGAACTGACCGTTCAGCCGGGCGCGACCGTGACGATCAAGGACAGCGCCGCCTACGGCATGATCATGATGCAGGGCCATGGCGCGATGGGCGTCTGGGACATCGAGACCCCGACGATGATCCGCTTCGGCCAGCTCACCTGTGACGAGTTCTTCGTCACGGAGCAGGCCGCCCGGGCGGGTGTCACGATCACGAACCCTTCCAAGGCCGATCCGATCGTCATGCTCAAGCACTTCGGGCCCAATAATCCGGACCTGAAGGTGGAATAGGCCGGGATTTCCCCGCAATCACGAGTTTCATGAAGGTGCGTTCCTCGGGACGCACCTTTTTCTTTTGGGTTCCGGCGTCCGATATGATAAAATAGGAGCGAGTTTGATGGATCTGTGCGATGCTGCGGCGGAGTGGATTGTCACGGGTGGAGTATGCCCTCAGACCGGCAAAACGCGGCCGTTGACGCACGACAGCATATCGAAGGCGCAGGAGTGAGGTGAAACGACATGCGTAGATCGGCGGACGTTTTGGTTCTTCTGTTGGCGTGCATCCTGGGGACGGGGTACTCCGCGCATGCGGCCCCCGGTCCGGTGCTGATCAACGAATTCATGGCGGCCAACAGCAATGTCCTTGCGGACCCGCAGGGCCAGTTCGACGATTGGGTCGAGCTGCACAATGCCGGGGATGCATTGATTGACACGGCCGGCATGTACCTGACGGACGACCCGAAGGTCCCCACCAAATGGAAGATCCCGACCGGCGCGGCGAGCTTGACAAGAATCGCCGCGAAGGGTCATCTCCTCATCTGGCTCGACAGCAACACCGCGGATTCAGGGCTGCATGCGTCGTTCGGGTTGGATGCAGCGGGCGACGAGATCGCCCTGTTCGACAAGGATGGATCGACGCTGCTCGACACCGTGGCCTTCAAGAGCCAGCGAGGGAACATCTCGTATGGGCGGTTTCCCTCCGGGGCCGACGCCTGGGGGTTCATGACGCTCCCGACGCCGGGAACCCTCAACGCCACGCCTTATGACGGCCTGGTGGCCGACACGAAATTCAGCCGGGATCGGGGCTACTGCGACGGGCCTTTCGACGTGACGATTACGTGTAATACCCCCGGGACGACGATCTTCTACACGCTCGACGGCAGCGAGCCCGGCTCCCCGACGGGCCGGCTCCCCGAGGGCCAAGTCTACAGCGGCCCGATTCGCATCACGAAGACCACCTGCCTGCGGGCCCAGGCCCTCAAGGAGGGCTGGCTGCCCAGCGATATCGATACCCAGACGTATCTCTTCCTCGATGGGGTCATTCAGCAAACCCTGCAGGCCGCACTGGCCGTCGGCTACCCGAGTTCCTGGAGTGGGTATGGTGCGGACTACGAGATGGACCCGGAAATCTGCAACAGCCCCGAGTACAGGGACCAGATGGTCGACGCGCTCAGCGCGCTGCCCGTCCTGTCCCTCGTCACCGACCGGTCGAACCTCTTCGGGCCCTCCGGCATTTACTCGAACCCGGGTAGCGAGGGCCCAGCCTGGGAGAAGCCTGTCTCCGCGGAATTCTTCACGCCGGACGGCTCGAAGGAGTTCCACGTCAATTGCGGTCTTCGAATCCAGGGCGGCGCCAGCCGCCAGGCCATGAAGTGCCCCAAGCACTCGCTGAGCCTGAGATTCGGGAGCGCCTACGGGCCCAGCAGACTGGAATATGACTTGTTCGACGGCAGCCCTGTGAACTCCTTCAACTCGCTGCAACTGCGGGGCGGATTCAACAACGCCTGGACGCATTGGGCTCCCGACCAGCGGCAACGCGCCCAGTACCTCCGCGACCAGTGGGCGCGCGACTCCCTTCTGGACATGGGACAGGCCGATGCAGGGTATGGTCTCCACGCCCACGTCTACATCAACGGCATGTACTGGGGCGTGTACAACGTCCACGAGCGGGTGGACGCCAGCCACTACGTGGACTACAACGGCGGCGATCCGGAGAGGATCGACACCACCAACGGCGATCCGACGTACAAAGGCAGTGAGCCGGGACAGATGACCAACGGCACCATAGACGCCTGGCTCGAGCTGCAACGCGCCGTGTCCAGCCGCAACTGGGGCGACATCTGCAAGGTCCTCGACGTGGACAACTTCATCGACTGGGCGATCCTCAACTACTATGCGGGCGCCACGGACCTCAAGCGAGGCAACAATTGGCGCAGCGCCGGCGGCGGGCCCGATCGCAGGCCCTGGCGGATCTACAGTTGGGACGCCGAAAAAATCTTGGAAAATCTCCAGCAGAACGGGATCGGCTCGAACGCCGATCCGACCAGCTTCTTTGGGCCTCTCTCCAACATCGAGGAGTACCGCATCCGCTTCGGCGACCGCGTCCACAAGCACTTGTTCAATGGCGGCGCCCTGACCGTCGATCGCAACATCGCGCGATGGACCCAGCGCTCTGATGATATGGAGACGGCGATCATCGCCGAATCGGCCCGCTGGGGCGATTACCGCCGGGACGTGCATCCGTACCAGAACGGACCCTACGATCTTTACACACGAAACGAGTACTGGATTCCCGAGAAAGATCGGCTTCTCAACGATTACTTCCCGCATCGCGCGAGCATTGCGCTATCGCAATTCCGGTCGCGGGGGCTGTATCCGAACATCGACGCGCCGGTCTTCCACATCGGCGGCACATACCAGCACGGCGGCCGCGTCGCCGCCGGCGCATCGCTCTCGATGCAGGGCGGGACCGGCACGATCTGGTACACCCTGGATGGTTCCGACCCCCGTGTCCCAGGGGTGGAAGCCTCGACCGGCGGCAACGTGACGACCTTAGTCGCCGAGAACGTCGCCAAGCGGGTGCTCGTTCCCGCCGGGCCCGTCAACAATGCCTGGCGGGGCGGCGCGGCCTTCGACGACTCCGCTTGGATTGCCGGTGCCGGCGGCGTCGGCTACGAGCGGAGCACCGGCTATGAGCCACACTTCACGATCGACGTTCTCCAGCAGATGTACGCCAAGCAGACCTCCTGCTGTGTCCGCATCCCCTTCACCCTGGATAAGGACCCCGCCACGCTCGATACGGTCCAACTGCGGGTCCGCTACGACGACGGCTTCGTCGCCTATCTCAACGGCGTCGAGGTCGCCCGGCGCAACGTCGCCGGCGAACCCGTCTGGAACTCCGCGGCCAGCGCCCAGCACTACGATATCGACGCCATCAACCTCGAGGATATCAGCCTGCCGAATGCACGAACCCACCTGAAGACCGGCCAGAACATCCTGGCGATCCAGGCGATGAACGATTCCGCGAGCAGTTCGGACTTCCTCCTGAGCGTGATGCTCGTCAGCAGTGCCGGGGCCGCCGGCTCGCCCGCAGGCGTATCGGCCAACGCCATCCGGTATGCAAGCCCAATCACGCTGGATCAGAGCACCGCCGTCAAGGCTCGGGCCCTTAACGGCTCGACCTGGAGCGCCCTCAATGAGGCGGTCTATACGGTGGGCTCCGTGACCGAGAGCCTGCGGATCAGCGAGATCCTGTACCATCCCGCGGAGGACCCCAATGCCGAGTACATCGAGCTGACCAACGTCGGCTCCCAGCCGATCAACCTGAACCTCGTCCGATTCACCCGAGGGATCGAGTACACCTTCCCCAGCTTTGAGCTGCCCCCGGCGGGCTACTGTTTGCTCGTGAAAGATGTCGCAGCCTTCGAGGCCGCATACGGCAATCAATTGCCCGTTCTGGGCCAGTACACGGGCAGTCTGAGCAATAGCGGCGAGAGGATCGAGTTGGTCGATGCCGCCGGAGGGATCATCCAGAGCTTCGAGTACCAGGACAACTGGTTCGATCTGACCGATGGTCTGGGCTTCTCCCTGACGGCCCTGGACCCAAAGATCGTGGCGAATCAGAACGATAAGACTGCCTGGCGGCCCAGCGCTCAGGCCGGCGGCTCGCCCGGCACCGATGACGACGGACAGGTGCCCGCACTGGGCTCGGTGGTCATCAACGAACTCATGGCCAACCCCTCGGCCGGCGGCTCGGACTGGATCGAACTGTACAATACGACCGGCCAGGCCATCGGCCTTTCCGGATGGTTCCTCAGCGACAACAACGACGATCTGACCCGGTACAGAATCGCCGAGGGGACGAGCATCCCCGCAGGCGGATACGTTGTCTTCTACCAGGATCTGCACTTCGGCAATCCAGATGATCCCGGCTGCAAGGAGCCCTTCGGCCTGAGCAAAGACGGCGAGACGCTGTATCTGCACTCGGGCTCGGCCGGCGTCCTGACCGGCTACAGCGAACAGGGGAAGTTCGAGGCCTCCGAGCCGGGAGTCTCGCTGGGCCGCCGGCAAGAGAGCCCGGGTTCATCCCGCTTCGCAGCCCTGACGGAGCCCACCCCGGGCCAGGCCAATGCCGCCCCGGTCATCTCGAACAACTGACCGCCCGGTCCCGACGGACGATAGGCAGGGATCGGATCATCCTGGGCCGGACTGCACCGCCGGTCCTTGCTGAGAGCCCGTACCGAGACAACCCCCCGTGGAGAATCTGTCCCAAAGCCGGTCTGCGCTATTGAAAGCGGACGCCACACCATGTTATGATAGTGTAATCAGTGTGCAGATGTACGTCGCGTGGATGGGGGCTTCGGCGGATGATGCATGCAACGATCGGTGCGAAGTCTGGTTGTGGGGCTTGGTGCCACTCTCATCGCGGCAGTGGTCTATTGGGCGTTTTTGTCCGCTCACAGGACAGGCCCGAAACAAGTACTGACCCTTCTGGAAAACGCCGCGCAGGTGGACGGGCTCGTGATTGAGCAACCGCTTGACGAGACCCTGTTCCCACGCGATATCGCTCCCCCATTGTTTCGGTGGAAGGACGATGATGCCCGTCCGGAGTCGTGGCTGGTTGCGGTCGAATTCGCAGATGGGGGACGCGTCACCACCTTTGTCCGGAAACCCCAATGGCGGCCCGGAGCCTCGGACTGGGAGACTGTCAAGAAGCGGTCCCTGGAGAAGCGGGCCGTCGTGACGGTCGTCAAAGTCGATCGAACGACGCCTGCGCAGGTCCTCTCCGCCGGCCGCATCACGATCAAGACGTCCGCCGACAAGGTGGGGGCGCCTCTGTTCTATCGCGAAGTGAACCTGCCTTTCGTGGACGCCGTCAAGGATCCCTCCCGGATCCGGTGGCGTTTCGGCGAGATCTCGTCCGGCCGGCAGCCGCCGATCGTGCTGGAGAACCTGCCCGTTTGCGGGAATTGCCATTCCTTCTCGGCGGACGCCTCTGTGCTGGGGATGGACATCGACTACGCCAATGACAAGGGTTCGTACGCGATCGCGCCGGTCCGGGAGCTTATGACTCTCAGCAGCAGCACGGTCATCACTTGGGGCGACTACAAGCGCAGCCCGGGGGAAGTGACCTATGGGCTGCTCTCCCAAGTCTCGCCTGATGGCCGATTCGTCGTGAGCACTGTCAAGGACGAGTCCGTTTTCGTCCCCAAGCCCGGCCTGGAGTTCTCGCAATTATTCTTCCCGGTCAAGGGCATTCTGTGTACCTACGACCGGCAGACCGGGGTCTTCCAGTCGCTTCCGGGGGCCGACGATCCGAATCTCGTCCAGAGCAATCCCGCCTGGAGTCCGGACGGTAAATACATCGTCTTCGCCGCCACCGATGCCTACACTCTCAGGAGCGCCGGGGAGGCGCGAAAGGTGCTTTTGAGTCCCGAGGACTGCCGGGAGTTCCTGGTGGAGGGAAAGCCTTTCAAGTTCAGTCTTTACCGGATTCCCTTCAACGACGGCAAAGGGGGCAAGGCGGAACCTCTGGCCGGGGCCAGTTTCAATGGCAAGAGCAACTTCTTTCCGAAATACTCCCCGGACGGCAAGTGGATCGTGTTCTGTATGGCGGACAATTACATGCTCCTCCAGCCGGACAGCGAGTTGTACATCATTCCGGCCGAGGGAGGCCAGGCGAGAAGGCTGCGGGCCAATACCAGGCGGATGAACTCATGGCACAGTTTCTCGCCCAACGGCAAATGGCTGGTTTTCTCGGGCAAGCCGGACTCTCCCTATACCCGACTCTATCTGACCCACATCGATGAGCACGGCGAAAGCACGCCCGCAATCGTTCTGGATCATCTGACCTCGTCCGACCGTGCGGCCAACATCCCCGAGTTCGTCAATGCCGCTCCCAGCGCGATCCGGCGTATCAAAGAGCAGTTCGTCGACGATGTGTCGTATACGCGCGCCGCCTGGGAATTCCTGAAATCGAATGATTACGAGGGCGCGGAGTATCAGGCCAGGAAGGCTCTCGAACTCAATCCGAAGAATGCGGACGCCTTGCATCACCTCGGGCTGGCCCTGTTCGGATGCGAGCAACACGATGAGGCGATCAAGTGCCTCTCGGAGGCGGTGACGATCAGACCGGCGGAGGCGGAGATGCACACCCAACTGGGGGTTGTCCTGCTCGCCAAGGGCCGATTGCAGGAGGCTGTGAGCCGTCTGCAAAAAGCGATCCAAATCGCCCCCGACAGCGGCGAGGCGCACTTCAACCTCGGTGTGGCGATGTTCCAGATGGGAAACAGGCAGGAGGCCGTACGGCATTGGCTGCGAGCAGTGGAACTGCGGCCGGACGATCACGAGGCGCACTACAACCTGGCCCTGGCCCTGGAGCAGAAAGGCAAGACCGACCAGGCCATCGAGCACTACCGGCTCACCGTGCAATCCCAGCCGGACCACGTCATGGGACATGCCGGCCTCGGGCTGGCATTATGCACGAAAGGGGATCTCCATGAGGGCATGATGCATTTGTCCAAGGCTGTCGAACTGGACCCCGCCAATACGATAATTCGCCACAACCTTGCCATCACACTGGCTCGCACAGGACAGCACGACCAAGCCATCGCACAGTGGCTGCGGATTCTGCACCAAGAGCCCCGCAGCACCGATACGCTCCTGTACCTGGCCATCGAGTACGGCCAGACGGGCCGGACCGAGAAGGCCCTCCAAACACTTGAAGAGGCCCTCACGATCGCCAAGTCAGCCGGCGACGAGAAGCTTGTCACGCGGATCGTCGAGCAGATCCGCCGCCGCGAACAAAGCAGATCTCCGGGCACACGCGGCAGCCGGCCATAGGGCTGCG
>Ga0209347_1006020_pt1 | contig 11083 bp, 8 predicted proteins | sample AutmiccommuBRH23_FD_187382 | JGI IMG/M metagenome (GOLD analysis project Ga0209347, IMG submission 187382) | Deep subsurface microbial communities from Mt. Terri, Switzerland - Autotrophic microbial communities BRH/23 (SPAdes) (version 2) | ecosystem: Environmental > Aquatic > Deep subsurface >...
ACAGGTAATCCAATAATTCCTTGCAGGAAGGTTCCCCGGTTACCTCCCTAAGACCGCCGTTTTCCCAAGTGACGTAAATCTCTTGAGTGCGGCCCCCGCACCTGACCAACCTGTGCACCGGAAAGGCGTCCAGCAGTTCGTTGGAAAAGATGCAGCCGGTAATCCCCCCGGGCAGGTCCTTCAGTCCCGGAAGCCACCTGATACCCCCGCCGGGGGCGGAGACCCCGGACAGCATTTCCTCTTGCCGCCGGACCATGGCCGGGCTTTGATCGATAATCAGGTACTCCAGGGCCTGGTGAAAGACGGGGTGTTTTTCGGCGGTATGCTGCAGCAGGTCCCTGGCCAATAGCCCCTTGCCGGCACCAAACTCCAGCAGCGTCCAGCCTCCGGGGCGTCCGGCAAGGCTCCACATTTCAGCCATTTGATCGGCCAATACCTTACCGAACAAAGGTGTAACGTCGGGGCTGGTGTAAAAATCACCGGCTGCCCCGATCAAATCCCCTTCCCGCAGGTAATAACCCTCAACGGGGTGGTATAGGGCCAGTTCCATATAGCGGGCAAAGGTCACCCTGCCGGAGGATCTTATTTCCCTGATTATCCCATTATTGCCTGTATGGTCTCCTTCTATTGCCCACACCCCACTTCTTGCCTCCTGACGGCCCAAGACGTAAATTTCCATATTGTACTTTTTTGTTTATAATAATTATGAAGTAATAGATCTGCAAGGAGGTTTTTGCTAATGCACCGAGTAACCGTGGCCCGGGGCCGTACCCTTATCGGCAGGCTGAAAAAAGGAGATGACCTGCTGGAGTCGCTGACTTTGCTTTGCTCCGAGGCCAATGTCCGGCTGGGCAAGGTACAGGCCATCGGGGCCGTCAGCAAGTCGGCGGTGGGATTTTACCTCCAGGAAACCAAAGAATATACCACCCTGAACTATGATTGCCACCAGGAGATTGTGAGCCTCCAGGGAAATATCTCGACCAAGGACGGCGAACCCTTCGTCCACGCCCACCTGGCCCTGTCCGACAGCCACGGCGGCCTGCACGGCGGCCATCTCATGCCCGGCACGGTGGTTTTCGCCTGCGAATACATAATCAATGAATACATCTCGGAAACCGCCGAGATTAAAAATGATCTCGAAGACCAGACCTTTTCCCGGACCTACGACGATGAAACCGGCCTCCACCTCTGGCCAAAGGAGAGAATAGTCCCCTAAAGGAAAGGGTTGGGGGTTGGGGATTGGGGATTAGTTTTAAACCACAACCCTAACCCCTAATCCCTAACCCCTTACCTCAGCTTCACTCCCGGAACTCTAACATCCCCCAGCCGCCGGGTTATTTTTTCCCGGTCGAAATACTCCATCAGTGGCAGGGCGTATTTCCTTGAGGTGCCGAAAAGGTCCCTGGCCTCACCAACGCTGATCTCCTTTTTACCGCTGAAGAATTCGGCCAGCTTCTGCCCGGCCTCCTCCAGGGCGGTGGCGTGGAAGTATAGATCTTCGGCCACCTTAATCAGGTTCCCCCGCCGCAGTAAATAGTGCAGCACCTCCCCGGCCTGGCTGTCTTCCAGGCCTGTTTCCCGGGCGGCTTCCTCCCAGGCCGGGGGCTGCACGGCAGCCTGCCTGTATTTTGCCTCCAACCTGGACAGACGGTCCTTTAAATCCGGCCCCGGCCCGGGATCAAAGCCGGGGCTGGAAACCGTTTTCGGTCCGGCCTGGATAATCCCCCCCGACTCCAGGGACTGCAGCAGGAGTTGGTACTGCCTGGCGTTAAGTCCGCTGAATTTCCTGGACCTCAGCTCCTCCTTGGGGTAGCCTTCCCGCAGGGGGTACTGGCGCTGGTAGCCCTCCACCAGGCCGATCACCTCCCTGGACCACTTGCGGTATGTATCCTCCGACAGGTAGTAAACAGCCCCCTCCCCTTCGGACCGGCGCAGGCTGCCGTCCGCCACCAGTTCTTCAAGTGTGTCTCCGGCCTCCTGCTCCGCCAGCCCGGCGGCCCGGGTAATTTCCCCCCCGGTCAGCATCACCGGCCTGCCTTCGAGCAGCTGCCGGATCAGTTCCCCGGGGGTCCCCCTCTCCCGGGTGGAGATGGACTCCAGCACATCCTTTCTAAACCTGCGGTGTTTGGCCGGGGTGGTGTCGATGACCGATCCCCCGCCGATGGTCCTCATTGGAGAGTATGACCGGACCACGAAGCGATCCCCTTTGGCCGCCACCGCCGCCTCTTCCAGCTCCAACTGGGCGTAGGCCCACTGGCCGGGCTCCAGTTCCTCCCTGTCCAGCAGACGCACCCGGCCGAATATTTCGGCGGTGCCCAGGTAAATCCGCACCCGGGCCCTGTTTTTCATGGTCTTGGCGCTCTTCAGCAGAATCAGCCGGGCATCCATCCTGAAAGTTGGCTTAAGGTGCCCGGGGGCCGCCACCACGCAGCCCCTTTCCAGCTGCTCCAGATCAATGCCGGTCAGGTTTATGGCCACCCTCTGGCCGGCCCCGGCCCTTTCAGACTTTTTCCCGTGTACGTGGATTGTGCGAATCCGGGAACTGATCCCCTGGGGCATCACCTCCACCGGGTCGCCAACGCCGGCGCTGCCCGCAATCAGCGTACCGGTAACCACGGTGCCGAAGCCGGTGACCGAAAAAAATCTGTCCACCGGCAGCCTCATGGGGCCGTTGAAAGATTTTCCCTCTATCTCTTCGGCCATCCGGGCCAGGACCGACCTTAAATCCGGCACTCCCAGGCCGGTGGCCGAAGAAACCTCGATCAAAGGGGCGCCTTCCAGCACCGTCCCCTTCAGAAACTCCTGCACTTCCTCTTTTACCAGGGAAAGCCACTCGCCGTCCACTTGGTCGGTCTTGGTCAGGGCCACCACCCCGTGCCTGATCTGGAGCAGCTGAATAATGTCCAGGTGCTCCCTGGTCTGGGGCATCACCCCCTCGTCGGCGGCGATGACCAGTATGACCATATCCATGCCCCCGGCCCCGGCCAGCATGTTTTTGATAAACCTTTCGTGCCCGGGCACATCCACAATACCGGCCCTTTTTCCTCCGGGCAGGTCCAGGAAGGCAAAGCCCAGCTCGATGGAGATGCCCCGATCCTTCTCCTCCTTGAGCCGGTCGGTGTCAATGCCGGTGAGGGCCTTGACCAGCATGGTCTTGCCGTGGTCAACGTGACCGGCGGTGCCGATAATCAGGCTTTTCAAGTCTGCTTCACTCCCTGCCCAAAGCCGCAGCCAGAGCGCCGGCCAGTATTATTTCCTCGTCTTTTAAAAGGGTTCGGACGTCAAGCAGCAGGCAGTCATCCTGTATTCTGCCCAGCACTGCCGGACTTCCTTCCCGCAGCAGGGCGGCCAGGCGGTCCACCGCCAAGGCCCTGGGGCGCACCGACACCAGCCAGGTGGGCAGGTCCGCCGTGGGCATGGCCCCGCCGCCCACCGCCGACTGCTCCTCCACCAAAGCCACCCCGGCCCTGTCTCCGGCGGCGTCCTCCAGTAACTGGTGCAGATCCCCGGCCCTGTTCCTGAGCTGATCCCGCCCGGCGCCGATCATGCGCAGGGTGGGTATATTCTGCAGCGCCCCCCCTGGGTCCAGGTATTCCCGCAGGGTGGCCTCCAGGGCCGCCACCGTCATTTTGTCTATCCTCACCGCCCTGGTCAGGGGATTCTTTTTCATTTTTTCCAGTATTTCTTTTTTGCCCACGATGATCCCGGCCTGGGGTCCACCCAGCAGCTTGTCCCCGGAAAAGGTGACCACGTCGGCCCCGGCGGCCACAGTCTGCTGCACCGTAGGCTCCTGGGGAAGCCCCAGCCGGCCCAGGTCCACCAGGGACCCGCTGCCCAGATCGCTCATCACCGGGATCCCGGTTTCCCGGCCCAGTTCCACCAGTTCCTCCACCGTGGTCTCCCGGGTGAAGCCCACAATCCTGTAATTGCTGGTATGCACATGCAGCAGCAGGGCGGTCCTCTCGCCGATGGCCCGGCGGTAATCTCCGGAGTAGGTCTTGTTGGTGGCGCCCACCTCCCTCAACACCGCCCCGCTCTGCTCCATGACCTCGGGGATGCGAAAGGAGCCGCCTATTTCCACCAGTTGCCCCCGGGAGACAATAACCTCCCTGGCCCTGGCCATGGTGCCCAGGGCCAGAAGGACGGCGGCGGCGTTGTTGTTCACCACTAAGGCTGACTCGGCCCCGGTAAGCCTGCACAGCAAACCCTCCACCGGGGCATAGCGGGACCCTCTTTTGCCGCTTTCCAGGTTCAGTTCCAGATTGCTGTACCCCGAGGCCGCCGTGTACACCGCCTCAATGGCCGAAGGGCTGAGCACCGCCCGGCCCAGGTTGGTATGCAGCACCACCCCGGAGGCGTTGATTACCCTTCGCAGATTGGGCCTGGCCTCACTGCCGGCCAATTGAGCCACCCGCGCAGCCATTACGCCGGGACTCAAAAAGGACTCCAGTTCCGCCGGGCCGATGCGGCCCTCCAGTATGTCGCGCCTGACCTGGTCCAGGCTGCCCCTGACCGCCTCCAGCACCAACTCCCGCGGGTGAGCGGAAAAAAGGCCGCCAATCTCCGGCATTCGCAAAACCTCGTCAACCTTGGGAATCTGTCTGAGCAATATATTTTGATCTTCCATCGAAAACCCTCCGCGCGCTATTCTACCAAATTATAGTTTATCAACAACTGAAAAGGCAAGGGCCACCCAGCCTCTCCCCTTTCAGAAAAGACTCAAGTCATGGTAAGATAGATCAGCCAGACGGGCGGGCGAGCGGAATTTGGACGGGGAGATCAGATGGAGCTAAAGGATCAGATTGTTTACATCATAGCCACATATAAGTACGCCGGCCTGTACGTCCTTTTTGTCATTGACACCCTGGGTGTTTTCCTGCCCTCAAAGACCATCCTGACCCTGACCGGCGTGCTGGTTCAGACCGGTCAGCTGAGCCTGGCCCCTCTATTCTTTTCAGCCCTTGCCGGGAGCCTGACCGGTTTTTGCATCAGCTACAGCATTGGGATCAGGATTGGGAAACCTTTTTTAGTCAAATACGGCAGGCGCCTCAAAATCACCGACGAAAAAATCAACCGGGCGCAGGGCTGGTTTTCCAGGTTTGGCCCGGCATTTATCATTCTGGCCTACTTCACCCCGGGGTTAAGGCACATCACCCCCTACCTCGCCGGCATCGCCGGACTGGCCTTCCCCAGGGTGATTACCTTCGCCGCCATCGGGGCCTCCCTTTGGATCACCACCTTCGTTTCCCTGGGCAGTTTTTTCGGGCAGCGCCTGGACTGGCTGGCTCTGCTGCTGGACCGCTACCAGTGGCAGGCTGTGCTGCTGGCCGCCCTGGCCGTCCTGCTGATCCTGGGACTAAAGCGCCGGTCCCGGAAGGCCCCGGCCCAGCCGGAAGACTGACCCACCCGCCAGGCATCCGGGCCACTATCTTTTTATCGATCAAAAGACAGTTCCATTTTCGCATTTTTCCGCCTGCGGACGTAGGACTTTAACCCTGAATTGTCGAAAATAGCAAAACCTGAACGAATCTTTTTTTTTGTTTGCGTTTAATTACTTTGGGAGGATGACTTAATGGAGGTAGGCAAAATTACCATCGGGGGTCTGCTGGATGAAACTTCGTCAAAATACCCCGATAACGACGCCCTGGTATATCCCGGCCTGAAGATCAGGTATAGTTACCGGGAGTTTCGGCAGGTCTGCCGGCGGGCGGCCAAAGGTTTTATCGGTCTGGGCATTGGCAAGGGGGAAAAGGTGGCCATCTGGGCCAACAATGTTCCCCAGTGGGTAATCACCCAGTTTTCCACCGGGCTTATGGGGGCGGTGCTGGTAACTGTGAACACCAACTACCGGCTGTTTGAGCTGGAATACCTGCTCAGGCAGTCCGACGCCTCCACCCTGATCCTGGTGGAGGGGGTTGTCGGCAGTGAGTTTCTGGAGATGATCCACCAGCTCTGCCCGGAACTGAAAGAGTCCCGGCCGGGGCAGCTTAACCCGGCCAGGCTGCCGCAATTGAAAAGGGTTATTTTTATTGGCCGGGACAAGCAGCCCGGGATGTACACCTGGGACCAGGTCATGGCCCTGGGCGACGGGGTGGCCGAAGAGGATCTGGAGGCCAGGCTGGGGGAACTTGATCCCGATGATGTGGTCAATATGCAGTACACCTCGGGAACCACCGGTTTTCCCAAGGGGGTAATGCTCACCCATACCAACCTGATTGGCAACGCGCTTAGTATCGCCCGGTGTCTTAATTTCAGTCAAAAAGACCGGCTGTGCATCCCGGTGCCCTTTTTCCACTGCTTCGGCTGCGTGCTGGGCACCCTGACCTGCCTGGTTTCCGGGGCCGCCATGGTGCCGGTGGAGGCCTTCAAGGCCGCCAGGGTGCTGGAGGTTGTTGAGAGTGAAAGGTGCACCGCAATTCACGGCGTGCCCACCATGTTTATCGCCGAGCTGGAAGAGATGGGCAGGCATAACTATGATACCTCATCTCTGAGAACCGGCATCATGGCCGGGTCCCCCTGTCCCATTGAAATTATGAAAGCTGTGATCAGAAAAATGGGGGCCCGTGAGATCTGCATTACATACGGCCAGACCGAGGCCTCCCCGGCCATTACCATGACCAGGACCGACGACCCTATTGAATTACGGGTCAGCACAGTGGGCAGGGCCGTGGAAAATGTGGAGGTCAAGATCGTCCACGCCGATACCGGGGAGCCCCTGCCGCCGGGTGTTCAGGGGGAGCTTTGCACCCGGGGCTACCACGTCATGAAGGGCTATTACAACCTGCCCGAGGCCACCGCCGCGGCCATCGACAGCGAGGGCTGGCTGCACACCGGCGACCTGGCGGTGATGGACGAAAACGGCTACTGCAAAATCACCGGCCGGCTGAAGGATATGATCATCAGGGGCGGGGAAAACATCTACCCCAGGGAAATAGAGGAATTTTTATACACCAACCCCAAAATCAAAGATGTCCAGGTGGTTGGGGTGCCCAGCGCCAAGTACGGCGAGGAGGTGGTGGCCTTCGTGCAGCTGAGGCCGGGCGAGACGGCCAGCCCCGAGGAGATAAAGGAATTCTGCCGGGAAAAAATTGCCAGGTTTAAAATACCGGCCTTCGTGCTTTTCACCGACCTCTTCCCCACCACCTCCAGCGGCAAGGTGCAGAAGTACATGCTCAAGGAGCAGGCCATCAAAGCCCTGGGCCGGGAGGACGACGCCGCGATCGAAACCGCCTGAACGGCATAGGGTCAGGCTCTTAACTTATTAACTTATTTAATACACTTTTACAATCTTATAAAGGGCGGTTCGCTGGGCCGGGGTGAAGCCGGCGTCGCGGATGCAGCGCACTATTTCTTCCAGGGGCACCCGGTAGGTCACCCCGGCGGCCCGGACCACATTCTCCTCCAGCATGGTGCTGCCGAAGTCGTTGGCCCCGAAAGCCAGCGCCACCTGGGCCAGCTTGGCCCCCTGAGTGACCCAGGAGGCCTGTATGCTTGGCACATTATCCAGCATCAGCCGGGCCAGGGCCATAGTCCTGAGGTACTCCACCCCGGTGGCCTCCCTGCCCCCCAGTCTGGTGTTGCCGGGCTGAAAGCTCCAGGGGATAAAGGCGGTGAAACCCCCGGTCTGATCCTGGGCCTCCCTCACCCGGACCATGTGCAAAACCCTTTCCTCCACTGTCTCCACATGACCAAACATCATGGTGGCAGTGGTCTTCATCCCCTGGAGGTGGGCTTCCTGAATTACATCCATCCACTGCCGCCAGGGGATCTTCTTCGGACTGATCAGCCCGCGCACCCTGTCCACCAGAATTTCCGCACCGCCCCCGGGCAGCGAGTCCAGGCCGGCCTCCCTCAGCCGGCTGATTACCTCGCCCACGCTAAGCCCTGATTCCCGGGCCATGTGCGCCACCTCTGGCGGCGAGAAGGAGTGGATGTGAATGTCATAGCGCTCCTTGATTGAACGAAGCAGATCCAGATAATAGGAAAGCCCCAGATCCGGGTTGATCCCGCCCTGGATCAGCACCCCGGTGCCCCCCACGGCCAGGGTTTCCTCTATTTTTTGAAACAGTTCCTCCCGGGGCAGGACATAGGCCTCGGGGTGCCCGGCCTCCCGGTAAAAGGCGCAAAACCTGCATTGATTGGTGCAGATATTGGTGTAATTGATGTTGCGGTCAATCATGAAAGTGACCCGGCTGTCCGGGTGCAGCCTGCGTCTGACCAGCCCTGCCGCCCGGCCAAGTTCAATCAGATCAGCCTCCCGGTATACCTCCACACCCTCTTCCAGGGTCAGCCTGCCGCCCGCCGCAGCCTTTTCCAGGAGGGATCCGGACTTAGCCATTCACCTCACCCCAGATGCGCAGCGCAGCGCGGCTTTCGATCACGCCGCTTTTGTAGGCATAGTCGTAAAATAAAGTCAGCGCCCGCCTGTATTTCTCATCAAAGTCGTAGCGGATAGTCAAAAAATAATCCTCCAGCACCGGCAGGGGCAAGCCCGTCAGCCGCTGTCCCTTTCTGATTACAGGACCCGGGTCGGCCAACCCCATCTCCTTGGAGGCCACCAGGAGTCTGCTTATGCCTGTCACCTGGTCCGGGTGCTCCCGGGCAAATTCCTCCCGCACCAGCCAGACCGCATAGACCATCCTCTCCCCGGTAAAATTCTTCCAGGCCTCGCCCAGGTCGGTGACGTTCAGGTCCAGCCCCTGGTCAAGCACCACCCTGTGCGCCAGCATGGCGTCGTCGCCGATAAGCAGCGCCCCGTCGCACTCCTTAAGCATTTCCTTCAGGTCGGGGTCCCTGGGCAAAAACTCGGCCTGGACGTGGAAGTAGTGGTCCATCAGTATCTTCAGCAGCACCACCGAGGTGGCCGTAGAGGTGGTGATGGCCACCTTTTTGCCTTCCAGCTCGGTCACCGGGCACCTGCTGAAAAGCAGTATGCTCTCCACCCTGCCGTCGGCGCTGATGGAGATGTCAGGCAGGATCAGGCACTTGTCGCTGTTCCTGGCGTACACGATGGATGAGGCGGGAGTGACGTCCAGATCGCCCTCCAGAAAAAGCCGGTTCAGGCGGCTGGGGGGTCCCTTGACCAGGCTCCCCCGGAAATCCACCAGTCCCTCCTCCAGAGCATGGTACACCGGCAGGCAGTTCAAATATTCCACCTGCCCCAATCGGATTGTAGACATCTAAATTCGCCCCCTGCATGGGCCGCACCAAAAAGTCCATCTGCGGCGTTGCGGCTTCGGCTCCTTCGCTGCGACGTACCGCGGTACGCCTCGCTCGAAGCCTCGCCGCGCCTTGCATCTGGATCTTTTTGGACGGCCGGTATATTGCCTTCAGACTCCGGCTTAATTGTTTCAGTGCTACTACAGCGTACGCCACGGGGACGGTTCCATCGTCTTCCCGATTAAGGAATGGGGACACACCTGCTGAAGCCCGGGCTGGTCTTTTGGGACAGGAATGTCCCCAACTAGGCTTCGCTACGCTTCGGGGACGCTTGAACCGTCCCCATGGCTCCGCGTCATGGCTCCGCTAACCTTTAAATTACGCTGTAGTTCTACTCCCAAACTTTAATGATATTGTACAGGGTGTCTCTCTCCACCGGGATCCTGCCGGCGGCTTTGATCATCCGGATAATTTCCTCCCGGGCGAGGCGCTGGCTGGTTTCGGCCCCGGCATCGTGGAATATTTTCTCTTCCTCCACCGTCCCGTCCAGGTCGTTGACCCCGAAGGAAAGCGAGACCTGGGCTATCTTGGGTCCCAACATGATCCAGAAGGCCTTGACGTGGTCGAAGTTGTCCAGCATCAGCCTGGCCACCGCCAGTGTTTTCAGGTCGTCGTAGCCCGTGGTGCCGGACCCGCCGCTCCCGTCAATCTGTGTATTCTTCGGGTGAAAGGCCAGGGGAATGAAGGTCAGAAAACCGTCCGTACGATCCTGCAACTCCCGCAGGCGGATTAGGTGGTCAACCCTTTCCTCGTAGGTCTCCACATGGCCGTACAGCATAGTGGCGTTGGTGCGCATGCCCGCCCGGTGGGCCGCCTCGTGGACCTCCAACCACCTGTCGCCGCTGATCTTTTTCGGGCAGATCAGCTCCCGGACCCTGGGCGAAAAGACCTCGGCACCCCCTCCGGGCAGAGAGTCCAGCCCGGCCTCCATCAGCTCCCGCAGCACCTCCTCCACCGGCAGGTGATGGCTTTTGGCCAGGTAATCCACCTCCACGGCGGTAAAGGACTGTATCTTGACCCCGGGCAGCGCCCGGCTGACCCTTCTCAGCATCTCCTTGTAATAGTCCAGCCCCAGCCTTTCATTTAGCCCGCCCACAATATGAATCTCAGAGATATTGCGGCCCCTGAACTCCAAAGCCTTGCGCTCAACCTCGTCCAGGGACATGGTGTAGGCCCCGGGGTCCCCCTCGTCACGACCGAAGGCGCAAAGTTTGCAGCGGTTGACGCAGACATTGGTGTGGTTGATGTGCCTGTTCAGGATAAAATAGACCTTATCACCGTGCTTGCGCCGCCTTGCCAGGTCGGCCAGGCCGCCTACGGCCAGAAGGTCGTTTGACTTCAGCAGCCTCACCCCGTCCGGGGCCTCCAGCCTTTCCCCGGCCCCGACCTTGCGTGCAATATCCTCAAGTTCACCATAGCTAAAATTGGTCTGCACCATGGACCCATCTCCTTCCCTCCGGCAGACTTAAATCACAGCTCAAAGACTATAGCCAAATACTACATCCAGCAGCGTAAACGCAAAGGTAACCGCGCTTAGGCCGGCATTGAGATTAAAGAAGGCCACCCCGGACCTGGACAGGTCCCCGGGGCGGACCAGCCGGTGCTGGTAAAAAAGCAGAGCGGCCACCAGGACCATGCCGGCGTAATAAAAAATTCCCAGATCCAACAGCAGACCCACCGAGGCAAAGAAGACAAAGGCCAGCAAATGAAAAGCCGCTGATAATTTCAGGGCGTTTTTGATGCCGAAGCGGGCCGGTATGGAGTGAATCCCCTCGGCCCGGTCAAAATGGTAGTCGTCACAGCCGTAAATAATATCAAAGCCGGCCACCCAGAAGGTAACCCCGGCGGCCAGCACCAGGGGGGC
>Ga0209347_1006022_pt1 | contig 11081 bp, 11 predicted proteins | sample AutmiccommuBRH23_FD_187382 | JGI IMG/M metagenome (GOLD analysis project Ga0209347, IMG submission 187382) | Deep subsurface microbial communities from Mt. Terri, Switzerland - Autotrophic microbial communities BRH/23 (SPAdes) (version 2) | ecosystem: Environmental > Aquatic > Deep subsurface >...
TCAGACATTGACGTTTCCGAATATTGTTTGATTTCTATTCCACTCCATTTTTTCGGTCCTTGTTCTGAAAACGTCCCAATTACCAAAATGCCTTTCGGATTTATATGCTGTTCAGCTGTTTCTAAGTAGTTTGAAATTTCTTGCTCGTCTGTTAAAAAGTGAAATGCTGCTCGGTCATGCAAAAAGACATATTTCTCTGTCGGCTTAAATGTTGCTGCATCTGCTACTATCAATTTCACATTATTCGCTTTTTCTCCATGTCGCTGTTTTGCCCTGTCAATGGCAGCTGCTGATATGTCGAGAACTGTAATGTCTTGATAACCCAAGTCGAGTAAATGGTCAACTAAAAAACTGTCGCCACCGCCAATATCAATCACCTTTGCAGTTGTCGGCACATTGAATTGTCTGAAGAAATCCAATGAAGTTTCAGGTGTCGGTTGAAACCAACTAACGTCTTTCAGTTCTTTTGTCTGATAAATATTCTCCCAATGTTTTTGCGGTCAAAAATTTCCATTATTATTCTTTTTAGGTTGCTGCCAACGGAAATGGCTATGCCCCGTTAGGGAAAGGCGTTTTGGCGCTTTACTTTGTCCGCCCGAAACAAGGCCAGGATTTAGTCGGCCGCCCAGAGGCTAAATAAATTTCACAAAGCATCGCGACCAAACGGCTTGGTTTAAGGATACTCGTCCTTCGAAGCTCTTCAGCCTTTGTAACCATTTACATCGGCGAAGTTTGCGAGCGAAGGAGGATCGGCCGGTTAATAAAATAAATGTAGGAAAAATTATTCTTTTGAAGTGTCAGCATTATGGTGAGCCGCAATTGTAGCCAGTTATTTAATTATGAATTTATTTCGAGCCTCAATATCTTGAGAGTCGGGGAATTTTTTCCCATTATATATTGATCCCAAGAGTTTCTTTTTTTCATTTATTGCATTACGCAGATAGATAAATCCAGTAGGATTTAGAAAAAATTCTTCTATTGATTTATTTACTTCATTTTCAATGGTATCTGATATGAGTTTATACTCTTTCCTATTGTCAAATCTATATGAGGTTTGTTTTTTCTGAATTAGAGATAAAAGAGGAATGGCGTTCCAACGATTTTCATAAAAACCTCTTTCTCCTCGTCCTACAATAAACTGCAATTCGTAGTCAGGTTGGTTATCTTCTATCACTCCTTGCATTCTGGCATAACCAGTATACTTGATCAATATCATTTCAATGAATGAATTATCCTTCGAGGATTTCCATACGGTTTTCCTGGATTTATGGTTGAATTCAGGAATTGAAAACCCATGCTTGCAAACGACAGGGGAAATCCTCTGGATTAGATTCTCTTCTATTTTTTTGTGTTCCGATTTGAACAAAATTCCTAACCAAAATTTGCACTTCATAATTGGCTACAACTGAAATGGCTATGCCCCGTTGGGATTATACGTTTTGGAGCTTTACTTTGTCGGCCCGAAACAAGCCGGGTATTAGTCGGCCGCCCAAAGGCTAAAACTAGCCACTCAGCATCGCGACAAAACGGCCAGGATTAAGTCATCGGCCGGTTAATATGTTGGAATTTAGTAATAATTATTAAGTTGTTATGTCGACCTAATGGGGCATAGCAGTTAGCGCTATTAAATGTCGTATTATTTACTTAATAGTTGGTTTAATTTTTCTTTGTCCTTTAAACTCCAAATTTCAGTCTTAGTAAATATGTGTTTGTCCCTCCAGATTATTTTGGATTCAACAGCTTGTTTTTTTAATTCCTCAATGTTATTTACCCTTGCGAAGGCCCATAATTTCCATTTAGGTACTTGAATCGACCATACTATCCATCCGAGTATTATTGCAGATAAAAATCCGATCAGCATGAAGCCTTTGGGAATTATTTCATTTTCACCTAACAGATAGAACAAAGTAATAACACCAAACATGAGAAGCATCGAAGGAATGGTAATCATTCTCTGCGCTTTACTTAATGCTTCTTTTACACTTATTGATTTTGTCATAACTTAATATTAGTGCTAACGGTCTTGTGTATAATTAGTTGCGGATTTTTCCAACGGAAAATGTCCGCCTGAGACTTAAGATAATTGATTGCAGGAAATTCAGTAGTTGAATTTCCGATCGCAATTAATTATACACCATGTTGTAAAACGTGTTTATTACTGTTTTTCACGTAATATTATTTCCTTTCAGATAGTTATAAGCACTTTTATTGATAACTTAAAACATAGCTAAAAGCCATATTTTACAAGTGAATCAACAATCAGTCACTCCGTTTATTAGATTCTTTTATTCTTTTGTGCGTTCATTTGTGCCATCGTGTGTTGCTTTATAAAATATTATTCGTAACTTTACTGCTGTAAAAGAAAAAATCCGTCGGCTCTCACACACAACGGATTATTCTTTAAGCTTTAAAAGGATGGGGGAGTACATGGTGTCGGAGCATCATTTATACGGTCGCACCCGCCGGGTTCGAGTCCCGGACTCTCCACCTTTTAATAACGTAAAAGTACTAAAATAGTATGTAATATGCAAGATACTGACATAAGGATTACCTTAAAAACCTTGTTCACATTGGGCAAAATGGACGCTATTAGGGAGATTAGAGATACTTTAAAACTGGATTTTGAATATGCAGAAGGATTATTAAAAGAGGGGAATATTGAAGCTTCAGTAAAGGGAAAAGTCCAAGTCCACGAAGCGAATTCAAACAAGACTTTGCTTTATAATAAGGACTGGACTTATGCTGAAAAATTCATTTTTATTCTTAAAAACAAGTCCCGATTTATGAAATTCCGTGAGGTTGCGGAGGAAATTGTTGAAATTGAAGGCAAGGGTGATGTTGATTTCCTAACTAGAAGACTCACAGCGTCCACGAGAAAGCTCAAATTAGAAGATAAGATTACTAAAGTATCACCTGGAGGCTTAATCAATACATTTTGGGGTTTATCTAAGTGGTTAGATGAAAATGGAGAAATCAAAGACGGCTATGAGTACGACGAATCGTCTCTTTCAGTTGGTCGTAAAGGAAGTAAAGAATCTTCTGGTCTTTTAGATGATCTATAAATTTTTCAAAATGTTTTACAACGGAAATGGCTATGCCCCGTTAGGGATGGGCGTTTTGGGGCTTTACTTTGTCAGCCCGAAACGAGCCTGGTTTTATCTTCATCCTCCAAAACTCTTCAGCTTTTGTCACCGGGACTTCGTAGAAGCCGGCGAGCGAAGGAGGAGCGGCCGTTGGGAGTCTAAATTATTTCACTCAGCATCGCGACAAAACGGCCAGGGTTAATGCATCGGCCGGTTAATATGTTGAAATTTAGTAAATAATTTTAAGTTGATGATTCGACCTAATGGGGCATAGCCGCAGTTGGCATACGTTTTTATAATGTGTTCTGGGGCCTAACTTTTGAGAAGTCGTAGAACTTAACAAATTCACCTATGTCTGATTCCCAAAACCCACTATTTAGACTATACTTCCCATTAGGAATAAGAACTTTCTGTCTTCCGTCCGCAAATCGGAGACTGAGTCCATAAATCTCACACTCACAAAAATTTCCCTTTATTGCTGTACCATAGATTTTGGTAATCCGTCGTATTTTTTGATCTCCCCATGTGATTTTTACTCGTTGTAAGAACTCTCTGTTTTCATTGACCATCTTTAATAACTCCTTGGTTTGTTCGATATGTTTTTTAGGGTAGTTAAATTCTGTTTTGGTAGTACTTGTTAGCAAATCGATTTTTTTGCCATTGCAACATTCAGTCAAACAGTCACTAGAATATTCAGTTCTCAAATAGGTTGGAAAAATTGGCACTTTGTAACCAACTTCGCTTATGGTGGCTGTTTTTGTTATCCAATAATGAGTGCTTGCGGGATGACGACCTCCTTTGTCCTCTTCCACAAACGTTATAATCACCCAATCCATATTTTGTTGTCCATTGATCTGAAAAACAAAAAAGAGAATAAAGAGATAGGAAAGTTTTTTCATTTTTAAATGTATGCCAACTGGTTTTATGAAACACAAAATAGCATTTATCCCGAATCTTGCCCATGATAGCCACATATATTCGTCAAACTATTAGATAAACTCTGGCAGAAGAAGTAACTTTAATAACATTGAATTGAAATCGAGTTATTTATGGTGTTTTGAGATTCCCTGGAAAAAGAAATTTAATGCCCTTGCAAATTTTCTTGCAAATAAAAAGGCCTTGAAAGTTAAATTTCTTTCAAGGCCTTTATTTACCGGGCTCCTCCTGCTGGGCTCGAACCAGCGACCCTCTGATTAACAGTCAGATGCTCTAACCAACTGAGCTAAGGAGGAATATTGATTATTTTGCGGTTGCAAATATAGGGCAATCTTTCAAATAGCCCAATAAAAAATCAAGCGTTTATAAAAATCGCTTGATGATGTTCCAGATATCGTTCCCGAAGATAAGGACCATCAGGCCGACAAGGATTACAAAGCCGATAATCTGCCCGATTTCCAGTACCTTTTCACTCGGTTTTCGCCCGGAAACCATTTCATACAACAGGAACATCACATGGCCGCCGTCCAGCGCAGGGATCGGTAATATATTGAGAAAGGCGAGCCAAACCGAGAACATGGCCATGAAGTTCCAGAAAAACGTCCAGTTCCAGCTTTCGGGCATCATCTCAACAATGCCGATAGGGCCCTTTACCTGTTTGTAGGCCCCGGTCTTGGAATTAAAAATTACCTTGAATTGTTTGATCTGGTCTGTTAAGACCTGAATGGATTTGGTAAAGCCTGCAGGGATGGCTTCAAAAAACCCGAATTCGTCCGTAACGCTCAGGTCGTCTATATCAACAGCCACGCCAATCAGGCCTTCGGAAGGGACCGTCAGGCGCAGCTCTTCGGTGCGTCCGTCCCTTAACACCGAAATGCGGAGTTCTTTTCCCGGGGAAGCCTGTACCACCCTGGTAAAGTCATTCCAGAATTCTATGGCCTGTCCGTTTACCCGTGTAATCTGGTCCCCGGCCTGTATCCCTGCCTCATCTGCCACAGAATTTTCCCTGACCTCCTTTATGACCGCTTTCTGTCTATATATCATAAAATTGATGCCCTGGGTAGCAAAAAGGGTGGCCTTGCCTTCATCAGAAATGGGGATGGTAATCTCCCGTCCGTCCCTTTCAACGGTTACCTCATCACCCAACAGGATATCAAGCCTCGCCTTGTCGAACTTCCGGGATTTCTTACCATCTACGGCCAGGATCTTGTCACCTGTCTGCAAGCCCAGCTGCTGGCCCACTGAATCCACCAGAATGCCATATTTCAGGTTATCTGCCGGGATATAGGTGTCGCCATGTCGGTACAGCAACATGGAATAAATGGCCCATGCCAGGAGGAAATTCACCGTAACCCCCCCAAGCATGATGATAAGCCGCTGCCATGCCGGCTTGCTGCGGAATTCCCAGGGCTCCGGGTCTTTCGCCAGCTGTTCCCGGTCCATACTTTCATCTATCATGCCGGCTATCTTCACATAGCCACCCAGGGGAAGCCAGCCGATGCCGTATTCCGTTTCCCCGATCTTCTTCTTGAAGAGGGAAAATTTAACATCAAAGAATAAATAAAATTTTTCAACCTTGGTTTTAAAGTACTTGGCAGGAAGAAAATGCCCCAATTCGTGCAGGATCACCAGTACCGAAATAATGATGACGAACATGACAATCTGCGTAACTAAACCCATGCAGTGCTTTTTAGCTTAAAACGCACAAAAGTACACTTTTAACACCTCTAAAAAAAACATCTTCAAAAAGGGCCGTTTAATTTAAGAAACATTTAGCAGCGGCCCTCCCGCAAAGCATTTGAAAGGAAGGGCGGCATGCCTTACCTTTGCGAAAAAAGGCCATGCTGACATTTTTCGGGAAATACAAGCGGTTCGGCCTTGTATTGCTTATCCTTTCCGCCCTTATTATCGCCCTCTTCTACCGCGCCCTGGATCCGGAAAAATCACTGCCGGTTTTCCAGCCATCGGATGTTAATCCGGAGCTGGTTGACAGCAGCCTGCAACATGTTAAAAAATACCATAGAATTGCCGATTTCTCCCTGACCAACCAGAACGGGGCAACCATCACCCAGGAAGATTACAGGGATAAAATATATATCGCCGATTTCTTCTTTACCACCTGCCTTACCATTTGCCCGGTCATGACCAGCAATATGGCCGACCTGCAGGCAGCGGTCCTCCGGGACGATGATGTGCTGCTGCTCTCCCATTCGGTGACCCCCGTAATCGATTCGGTACCCAGGCTTAAAGCCTATGCCCTGGAGAAAGGGGTGATTGACGGGAAATGGAACCTGGTCACGGGGAATAAAAAACAGATCTATGAGCTGGCCCGGAAATCCTACCTGGTTGCGAAAGATGACGGCGAAGGCGATGCCTACGACATGATCCACACGGAGAATTTTGTGCTGGTTGACAAAGAACGCAGGATCCGCGGGATCTACAATGGCACCGACAAGGATGATATGACCCGGCTGCTGGCCGACCTCAGGGTCTTACAGGCATCATACCGCCGTTAAAACCGCAATTCCGCTGGTTCTTTTTTGAGGATTTTAACTTGGAAATCCCCTTTTTCCACTATTTTTGTCCTTAATTATAATCAATCTAAATAAAAATTGATCACCACCGTCGCACATCTTAAACGCGGCCAGAAAGGCAGGATACGGGAATTTAAGGAGGATTTACTCCCTATTAAATTACTGGAACTGGGGTGCCTGCCCGGAAACGTGGTGGAACTTGTTCAATGGGCTCCCCTGAAAGACCCCATCTATATTAATGTGAACGGGTCGCATATCGCGATACGGAGATCGACCGCCCTTCAAATTGAGCTGGACCTCCTGGAAGACACACCGCATCCATGAGTAAAAATATCAATGTAGCCCTCATAGGAAACCCGAATACGGGGAAAACCTCGGTATTTAACCAGCTTACCGGCCTTAAGCAAAAAGTTGGCAATTACCCCGGGATCACGGTAGAGAAAAAGGAAGGGATCTGCAAGCTCGACCGGGGGGTTAAGGCCCATATCCTCGATCTCCCGGGCACCTACAGCCTGAATACCACTTCGCTGGATGAAAGTGTTGTGGTTGAGTTGCTGCTCAATAAAAACAGCAAGGACTTTCCCGATGTGGCGGTGGTGATCAGCGATGTGGAAAACCATAAGCGCAACCTGCTGCTCTTCACCCAGATCAAAGACCTCCGCATTCCTGCCATCCTGGTCATTAATATGGCTGACCGGATGACGCGCAAGGGTATTTCCCTCAATATCCCCCTGCTGGAGGAGCGGCTAAGCACGAAAATTGCCCTGGTCAGCACCCGGAAAAATACAGGGATTGAACGACTCAAGGAACTGATAGCCGATTATAAGAACCTTCCCGTTACCCCAAACGTCGACACCCGGGTAATTGCCCCTGAATACTTTGAAAAATTGCACCAGGCTTTCCCCAATGAGGATCTTTACAAGCTATGGCTGGTGATCACGCAGGACGTGAATTTCATGCCTATAGAAAAGACCCCGGTTAAGGACCGCTCCTCCTTTGAAACCAAATCCAAGGCGGAACTGAAAAGGTTACAGCAGAAAGAAACCATCCTGCGGTACCAGTTCATAAACAATATCCTTAAGGAAGCATATACGGTAGACCTGAAGCTGGCGAAAGGTCTCCGGGCATCGCTGGACAAGGTCCTGACCCATAAAATCTTCGGCTACCTGATATTCTTCATCATCCTGCTGACCATTTTCCAGGCGATATACGACTGGAGCAGCTACCCCATGGACTTTATTGACCAAAACTTTGCGGCCGCCAGTGAATGGGTCAAAAACACCCTGCCCCCCGGGATATTTACAGACCTGCTCGCAGAAGGCATCCTGGCAGGGATCGGAGGGATCGTGATCTTTATCCCACAAATCGCTTTTCTTTTCCTGTTTATAGCGCTCCTGGAAGAATCGGGTTATATGAGCCGGGTGGTATTTCTGATGGACCGGCTGATGCGGCCCTTCGGCCTGAGTGGTAAAAGCGTGGTCCCCCTGATCTCGGGTACCGCCTGCGCTATCCCGGCCATCATGGCTACCCGCAACATAGAAAACTGGAAAGAGCGGCTGATCACCATCCTGGTCACCCCTTTTACCACCTGCTCGGCCCGTTTACCCGTTTACCTGATCATCATTGCCCTGGTAATCCCCCAGGGAAGGTTTATGGGGCTGAGTTACCAGGCCCTCACCCTGATGCTGCTGTACCTCATCGGATTCGGGGCCGCGATAAGTGCCGCCATGGTCCTCAACAAGATCCTCAAAATAAAGAGCAGGACCTTTTTTGTGGTGGAAATGCCCGGTTACAAATTACCGCTATTGAAAAACGTGGCCTATACGGTAGTAGAAAAGACCAAAAGCTTTGTCTACGGCGCCGGTAAAATTATTCTGGCCATTTCCATTGTCCTTTGGTTCCTGGGATCCAATGGGTTTTCAGATAAGTTTAAAAATGCCGAAACCCTGGTGGAACAGCGGATTGAGCAGCATGGCCTCTCGGCCGACAGCAAGGCGTATATCGAAAGCAGGATGAAGGCCCCAGGCCTCGACGCAGTTGAGAATATTTCCGTTGCCCTCGCCCAGGATGAACCGTTAGCTGAATCAGAAGCCCGGCGGACTATCCTGTTCGAGAAAGCCAAAAACCAGGAAATCGCAAGTTTTAAATTGGAGCATTCCTATATGGGTTATATGGGCAAGGCCATTGAACCCGTTGTAAAGCCGCTGGGCTACGACTGGAAAATCGGGATCGCTGTCCTCACGTCATTCGCAGCAAGGGAAGTTTTTGTAGGAACCCTTGCTACCATATACAGTGTTGGAAGCGATGAGGAGGAAACCATAAAAAAACGCATGGCCGCGGAAATACGCCCCGGTACCAACCAACCCCTTTTCGATATGGCCTCCGGGATTTCCCTAATGCTGTTTTATGCCTTTGCCATGCAATGTATGAGCACCCTGGCCATTGTTAAGAAAGAGACCAACAGCTGGAAATGGCCTTTATATCAATTGGTTACTATGAGTATTATTGCGTATATTATAGCTTTGATAGCTTATCAGGTTTTAAGCTAACTCGATAGTGTTAGTTGATTTGTTGATGGGTTGATAGGTTAATTCATTGATTTGAGGAGGGTTGATTTGAAAATATTAAGGCATCCTCCAGGTAAGCACCACCAAGTCATTTCGAAAGAGCGGAGCCCCGAGAATTCGGGGAGAAATCTCACCTCCTTCGGTAATAAGGCCAGGTGATGAGCCGGCAGTAGTAGCAGCGGACAGTACTTTTTAATAACTAATGATCAATTAACTATAAACAATTTTTGAATTTCCTTTTGAATTTGAATTTTAAACCATCTTTATTGAACTTGCACTTGAACTTGAACTTGCGCTTCATCTTAATCCTGTTCAACTAACAATTGAAACCATTAAATTATGATCCTGCAACACATCCTGGCGTATCTGGTCCTTGCCATAGCCGTAGGCTACCTGGTGAAGAAATTCCTTTTGCCCAGGTCGCTCTTTTCTTCTAAGAAAGGGAGCAGTAAAAGTTGCGGCAGCGATAATTGCGGCTGCCACTAAGTTTATACCAGATCGGAAACGAATGAATACAGCAACAAGGCCCAGCCGGCAACAAGCAACAGTCCGCCTACAGGGGTAAGGAGGCCGAGCATGCGGATGCGCTTCCCTTTTGAAGCAAGCAGGATCAGCAGGTAGATACTGAAGGAGAACAACAGGGTCCCGATAATAAAACACCAGGCGATATAGCTGTCCAGCTTAGTGGTAAAGCCCAGGTTAAAACCCAGGATCAACAGTAACAGGGCATGATAAAACTGGTACCTTATCCCGGTCTCAAAACTCAGCAATTGAGCTTCGGATAAACTCTTTTTCAAATAATGGGCCCCGAAGGCTCCAAAAACCACTGCCAGCATCCCCAGCAGGGCGCCGCTGACCTGTACCAATAAAATCATTTCCATTTTTTATCAAAGTTAGCATTACGCATGTCATCCGGTTCTGTTTAACCGGCGGACAGGCCTTTTAGTTTACATGGCATGGACTTAAAGGCCGCATCCGGAGATAGATTCAAAAATAACGTATCTTTAGTTTATGTAAACCTATCCCCATGTATTGCAAATCCATTATTATTATAGCTTCCATGCTCCTGCTGGGCTGCGGGGCTTCCGAAGGAACGGCCACGGGTGAGAAGTCAGTAAAGGAATCCCTGGACGATCAGAACAGGATGTCGATCAGCCTCCTCGACCAGATCCGCCGGATTCCAGGAATCACTTTGAGGAATGGGGTGCCGGTATTTACAAAGGCTACAAGCGATATCACTTCCGGGATCCCCATTGAACCGCTTTATGTGCTCAACGGTTACCCTATCGGGAATTCCTTTGCGGATGTGGATCAGCTGGTGGAAAATGTAAATGTGAAGAAAATCGTTACCATGACGGATTCGGAAGCGTCTTTCTATGGTTCACGGGGTGCCAACGGGGTAATCCTGATTACAACCAAACAATAAGCCCCGACGACCTGGATTATTAGGTATATATTTACTGCCGGGCCTTATTAAAGTGTTACCCGGATTTCGCTATCGGCATCGATGTGGAGGGCACACTCCCTGAAGCTTGGCGGGCCAAACGTTTTCATCCTCCCCCTGGAAAAACCAATGGATTCTTTGGGGATCCCCAGCCAGTTGGTGTCCAGTTCATTATTCCCGTTTTCATCATGAAAAATAGCGAGGGCGTATTCGCCTTCAGGAAGGCCGTCAATATCTATTTGCGTGGTGCCTTTAAGTGCCCGGGTGCTGTTGCTCTTGTAAACTTCGTCGAATTTCAGGAAGCCCTCCGATTTGTTATAAACGGCAACGCTGATCATGCCCGAAGAGGTTTTTACCCCCTCGACGGTAATGGAAAGTTTATTCTGGCCCGTGGCTAGGAAAGGGAAAAAAACCAGGAGGGCCAGTATATTTTTCATTTTTTGATGTTTACGTAAATATAGGTTTAATTATCCGGTAAGAGTCCGGTATTCCCAGGCGATTTCCGGGCCTGCAGGAA
>Ga0209347_1006024_pt1 | contig 11080 bp, 6 predicted proteins | sample AutmiccommuBRH23_FD_187382 | JGI IMG/M metagenome (GOLD analysis project Ga0209347, IMG submission 187382) | Deep subsurface microbial communities from Mt. Terri, Switzerland - Autotrophic microbial communities BRH/23 (SPAdes) (version 2) | ecosystem: Environmental > Aquatic > Deep subsurface >...
TATCCGCCAATACCGATGCACCATTCAACCTAGGTTTTGCAATTAGCTCAGTACAAATTCTAAAGCCAGATGTTTATGTTGCTATGAACGGAGAAGTCTTTCATTGGTGCAATGTGACCAAAAACTTGGAAACCAAAAAATTTGAGCGTATAAATGACAACTAAAAATGTTCACTGAGGTGAAAAATCAACATTAAGAAGTATGTAGTTCATTTAGACCCAGTTCTACCAAATTAAACTGATGTCCTGAAACAGCCGATTGAAAGGAAGTGATTAAAATACCTAAAGCAGGGACAAAGTCCGATAATCGTTCGTTTTACGAGACATCGTTATTTTATAGAAGAAACCCTGTTTACCCTGACCATAAATTCCATTGTGGTAAAACGTTGATAGTGGCCAGCGAGTAAATCGATCAGTGACCGCGAAAATTATTCTTCAAATTAATTGATAACCTAATAAATGGAATCCAGGACTAATATTTTATTAATGCTTCAGAAAGTTTGGTGCCTTTTACAAGGAGAACCTGATCAATTGATTCCAGCTCTATAAAATGATTGCACTCCAAACCGGACATGCCAATAAACGGATCCTCCTTGATCGAGTATACAAAGCATTATAGTGCAATATCCTTCAACGTACGATACTCGTACCATAAAAGTAGTCCGGGAAAACTATCTTTCGCAGCCCAGCCTTTGGAATCCTGCAATGAGCGGGGCCAAGACCATGATTTTCTGTTCGGTCAGATTGACGGGGAGAAAACGGGTATTTAGCGTATGCTCAAAAATAATCGATAAAACACATGGGCAGTGCCCGTATTTGTTGTGAAATCTCGGAAATGTGTGGTAAGGTTCAAAGTTGTTTGGAACGCTGAAGTCCCAAAAAACGTTCCTGAACCGTAGTTGCAAACAACGACCATTATATACCACCTTCGCCGGAAAAAAATGAACATAGTGAAATTAACCATAAGATGCTAATATACTTTCCACTACATAAAATATAATATGGTTCAATTTAACCGTTTTTGGTGGTTCTCAATATCCGTCCCATCCAAAAGAGTAGGATTTTGGAAAATATTTTTTTTTCAAGTGACATTTTTGTGGTTGGTTAACAAAATTTAGATGTGCAAATATATAAAAGTTAGATATAACTAACAAATGAATTAAGTAAATAAAAATTCAAGATAAGAATGTCCACTATTTGGTGGCCAAAAAGTATTCAACATTAAAAAGACTTGCAATATCTTGGAACGGATGGGACTTAAAATTAAGTTTATTCCTACCGCACGAGATAAATTTTTATAGAAGTGAATGAAGGATGGTATTGTTCTGCAATAGTGTATGTATTTATTTGTCTTTATCCATAACCAGTATCTTGTCACCAACTATTTTACTTAGTGTTACCTTTTGTCCTTTGCTATAGGAAATGGATAAGCTTCCATCGAAAGCTTCTACACTTAAAACCTCGATCATGGAGTCTAACTGTAGTTTTTTACTGTTCAAAAATACGAGTAAGCCCTCTGAAGAATTGGAAACGGCCATAAACTTTACCTTGTCGCCCTTTTTGCATTCACTTAGAGCACGGTACTGTTTTTCCTGAATGTTTCCATTATTGTCCGGTATCGGCGAACCGTGCGGATCGAATGATGGATGTCCGAGAAGTTCGTCCATCCGTTTAAAAAAAATTGGGGAATCAACATGTTCTATCTGCTCAGCAATGTCATGGACTTCCTCCCATCCAAACCCCATTACTTCCGCCAGAAACATTTCAGTAAGCCGGTGCTTGCGTACAATAAGGATTGCTCTTTGTTTGCCTTCAACAGTTAGCTGGATAGGCTTGTATTTTTCATACCTCACCAATTTTTTAAGGGCCAATTTCTTCATCATACTGGTCACGGTGGGCATTTTTATTTCCAATCGTTTGGAAAGCTCATTAACACTTACCTCTCCTTTATCATTGGACAGGGAAAACAGAGCTTTTAAATAATTTTCTTCCACTAAAGAATTCATATGGCAAATATAACTATTACACCGGTACTGGCAGGTAAGTTACAATAGAAAGGGTAAAGATGTCTTGTTAGATAAATCGAACTTATACTTTTGTAAAATATTGAAATTCCAGGATTAAAACTAAAATCCAGCTAAAGCGACACATACCTCAAACAAATTTTGTAGTCTTCTTATCTACAATGTCATTTACCGCGAGTATGCATAGTTGTAGAAATTCCTTAATTGACACAATCTTATATTTTTATTTTGAAGAATTCATGGTATGATTTTTCTTTAAGCATTTTCATTTAGATCGTTAGGTTCGCGCCTATGATTATTTGTCTGAACCCACCTGGGAAAATCCCTGAAGTAGCGCGATTCAACCTTGACGCCCTATAAATAGAATTGTTAATGTTTTTTCCATTAATAAAGGTTTTAAGCTGTATTCCATTGCCAAAATTAAAATTATAATTTATAAAGGCATCCATCATAAAATAAGAGGGAAGTTTACCAACAGCCCCATCAGCAGACTCGTTATTGAAATTATTGAATTCGGTGAATTGCTCACCCACATATTGCCCACTTATCCCAATCGCTATACTTTTCCAATCATAATTAAACCCTGCATTTAGATTTATATTTGGAGTGTACGGAGCTTCCGTATTTTTTATTCCCCCCTTGCCAAAAGCAATCACGCTCTTTGTTATATTCTGAAAATCTGCCATGTCAATGGTTTCGTCCGTCAGTAGGGTTTCACCGTTTGCACCGTCCGAAACATATAGCTTAAAGGCATCTCGGTTCGCATTTACCTTATTAATAAATTCATTTTGCGCCTCTATACCAAAGATGACTTGCGAGAACAGATCCTTGTCGAATACCTTACCTGCCAATACCTTAGACTGCATAAAATTTACATTGCCAAATAGTCGAAGTTTATGATAATTCACATTGAATAGGTCCGCACCAACTGCCAATTCCAAACCCTGCACGTTAATTTTTCCCAATTCTTCGAAAACTTCATTTTCACCTGCTGCATAAAAATTCCGGGTGGTATTGTTGAAATAGGTAAATTGTCCATCAATGTGATCGTTTAGCAAACTTCCCCGCCATCCGATTTCCCGGTTCCAACTCAGTTCCGGATCAATATTGATACTCTGGCCTGCAAGGGGAATGTTCACCACGCCATTTTGCTCGACCAAAAATCCAAAGACCTTTGAAGGGGCTATCATGCCTTGGTAGATGCTTCCAAATAATTCACCTTTTTTAAGGCGGTAATCTATGGTGATACCTGGAAGAAGTTGGTTGTAAACGTTGGGTTCCTTACCTTCATCTATGCCGCCTATATTAGGGTTCATCGCAAGGGTAATTAAATTTTGTCGGTACATATCAACATGTTCAAAACGGAGAATGGGCGTAATACCCCATTTTCCAAGATTAAATTTGTTCTGTACAAATCCATTGGCCGACCACAGGCGATACCACAAATCGGTTGCAATACGTCCATTTCTTGCCCAACGGCTGCTATCCGCTACTACAAAGCGGTCTTTAAAGGTTTCGCGGTGCAGGTTGATGCTTGCCTCCAAATTTTGTGCTTCCCCAAAAGCATTCCATTGGTAGTTCATCGTTTCTTTCACTCCGGAAACGGTATAAGTCCATCGGCTATCGCTAGTGCCTTCTCTTCCATTCAATACCCTACCCACAATAACATAATCATCTTCTCCAAAGGTTTTTCCATTTAAGTAGCTGTACCGGTCGTTATAGATTTCATCTCCTACATAATTTTGAACCTCTGATGCTTTGATTTTAGTGGTTATTTGCCGCCACCAATCCCGCTCAAAGTCGCTTGCATAGATTTTTGAAGTAAAACTCAAATTTTTTGTGGGTAGCCATTTGTGTATGATGTCGACACCATACCTTCTCATGGTAAATTGGTCAGCATCCAAGGGGTTCTGGGTAGGGTCTGTTTCAAAGGTGAATGGTGTTTGGGAACTCAACGAAGCTTGATTGTCCTCGAATTGACCACTCACTTTAAAATACAAGGATTGAATGTCGGACAGTTTGGCAAATACTTTTGCATTCAAGTTCAACACTTCGACCGATGAATTGTCCGTAAATCCATCAAACTTTTTGTAAACAACTTCTAACAATGCTCCAAGGTTGTTCCATGTACCCCCATAGGACAACAGCCCTGTTTGATAGTTTCGCTGACCGCCTACTAATTTTACGCGCAGTTCAGGCTTCTGTGGTGGCATAGCGGTAATGTAATTAATGCCTCCGTAACTGTTGTTCGGGCCGAACCTTAACATATCGGCTCCTTTATACACTTCAATGGCTTTTATACGGTCACTTACCGGGTTATAATAGGCACCTGGTGCGATATATGGTGCCGGTGCCGAGGGTGTGCCATCTTCCATAAGTAGTACTTTTTTGGAACGCCTGCCCCATGAGCCCCTTATGCTAATATTCGGGCGGTTGGACAATCCCATATCCCCAACGATATTGACACCTGGTACAGTTCTTAGCACCTCTTCTGAACTTAGGGGATTAGTATTTTCTAAGGCAAGCGGACTGATCCGGAAGTTACTTCCCTTGAAATCTTTTATAAAACTGTTGGGAGAGGCACTTACGATGACTTCATTCAGCGTGGTGCTGCTTAAATGAAGTAGGACAGTTCCTATTTCGGGATTCTGGGTATTGATTACAAAGGTTTTGTCCTCATAGCCAAGATATTTCACAACTGCCGAATATACACCATCTTTTGCGGTCAAGGAAAAATTACCATAATTATCCGTGACAGCACCTCCTCCAGTTTGTAAAATAATCTGGGCGCCGATCAAAGGTTCTTTACTTTCTTCATCGATCACTTTTCCAGATACTAAAACCTGGCCAAATAATTGAGTTTGAATCAATATTGATATAAAACATAAAATTTTAGTCGCGGTTCCTGGTTTCATTTAATCATATACTTGTATAAGATGGATTAATCTTTCTAAATTAATATTAGCTTTTGGTGGCTTTTAAACATTGGCCTAGGCTAATATATATCCAATAAAAAGAGTAAATGTTTGATGCATGTACAATAAAGATTAATTAAAATTTAATTGAACTAATATTCGATTAATAGGATTAAAGATTATATAATTTTCCAATATTTAATGCACACTTTCAAAAAACGAAATCTATATAATACTGTCTTCAATCATATCCATATTTGGATTGGCCATTGTGCTTTACCAGTATCTTAAAATTGGTCTTAATTTGGTCAAAGTCCAATTTTATAGACAGATAGGAACTTTTTGGTCATGACCCTTTCGCCCAAATTTTTTGAATGAATTCGTATTATTTAGTCTTTTAAATAAATCACAGTTTGCATCTTCGAATATATCTTCATTATTAAGTGTAGGAAGTTGATCGGAAGAAAATAAATCACAATCCGTATTTGTTGCCAACGGTAAAAACATCCAAAAACAAACCAAATTTAAGCGAAAAATAAATAGATATATTTCTTATATAGCTAATAATAGAATAAAGAAGCTAAAAAATATTGTTTAATTAACTATATTTACAACAAATAAGAAAATAATGGTTGAAAAAATATCTAAGTCACAAGTTATAGAACGTATTCAGTTTGAAAATTACTGGTGGTGTAACAATCGTATTGAAGAGGATTATAACGAGATGCAACGACGTTTGTACTTTGATATTTTCAAACCTATGGTGTTTGATACATCTATAAATAGAGCAGTTGTTCTCATGGGGCCCAGAAGGGTTGGGAAAACTGTGATGTTGCACCATACTATTCAGGAGCTGATAGATGAAGGTGTGCCGGCTCAAAAGATTATTTTCATTACGGTAGAAAATCCAATTTATACAAATATCGCATTAGAGGAGCTTTTCAAATATGCGTTGGAAGCTGTAGGAAACCAAAATCCTAAAGACTGTTTCGTATTTTTTGATGAGATTCAGTATTTGAAGGATTGGGAAATTCATTTAAAAACCTTGGTAGACAGTTATCGGGGAACAAAATTTATAGTATCCGGAAGCGCAGCCGCAGCCTTAAAGTTTAAAAGCAACGAAAGCGGTGCAGGTCGTTTTACGGATTTTTTACTGCCACCACTAACTTTCTATGAATACATACATATAAACAATCTTCAGCATTTAATGGTAGAAAGCAGCTTACTATGGAAAGGTAAGGAACAGCACTTTTACGATACCATAAACTCTCAATTGTTAAATGAACATTTTGTAAAGTATATCAACTTCGGTGGTTATCCGGAAATTATCTTCTCACCGCAAATGCAAAAGAATCCTGGGCGATATATAAAACAGGATATTGTAGATAAGGTGCTTTTACGTGATTTACCCAGTTTGTATGGTATTAAAGATGTTCAAGAATTAAATAGGCTGTTCACTACTATTTGTTTTAATACCGCCCATGAGTTTGAGTATGAAGAATTGAGTAGGACATCAGGGGTAAAAAAGCATCTTATAAAAACCTATATTGAATATTTGGAGTCTGCCTTTTTGGTCAAAAAAATTAGTAGGGTTGATCAAAGCGGGAAACGATTCAAAAGAGAAGTGAAGTTTAAAATGTACCTCTCCAATCCATCTTTATACGCTGCGCTCTTTACGCCATTGGCGATCACTAACGAAAAACGCATGGGCGACCTGGTTGAAACAGCCATTTATTCACAATGGATGCATCGCGATTGGTTTCATCCGTATTATGCCCGTTGGGGTAAAGGAGAGGTAGACATGGTGGGAATTGATGAAGGGACATTACAACCAATTTGGGCATTGGAAATAAAGTGGAGCAATAGATACGCCGAAAAACCTAACGACTTAAAAAGCCTTATTGATTTCTGTCTTTCAAACAAGCTAACATCTGCTTTGGTAACCACTATTGATGTCAAAGCTCAGAAGGAATTTCAAGGGGTGACCCTGCAGTATGTACCATGTGCTACCTATGCTTATAATGTTGGAAGGAACACTTTGGACAAGAAAAAATAAGAGGTATTATGCTGTTTGCAAAACCTGAACGGATTATTCAAAATGCTACCATAACAAAACTTCAACGGCCTCATCCAATACTTCTACCCCAAACTCACGGACATAGGCCTTAGTGGTTACTACGCTCTGGTGGCCAAGAGTCTCCCCGATAACGTCTATACTAACCCCTTTCTCACGGAGGCACATGGCAAAACTATGGCGAGCAACATAGCTGGTAATATTTTTTGGAATTTCGGCTTTCTCTGCCAGTATTTTCAAGCTTTTATTGTATTGCCCAAGTATTTTGTGTTTCCGATTCTCAATCTGAGTGGGTGTTAGACAATCATATAGTAAAATCGGGAATACGTACTTGGTATCTGTCCTGTTATGATTGTAATAATCTAAGATTTCTTGTACCGGAGGTACTATTTTCAATGAAAAATTCCCTTGGGTTTTAGCCCTTGCATACATGATGCGCTTCTTGGTGATATCAGACCATTTTAAACGCATCATATCGGCAAAGTTCATACCCCTGGTATAAAAACTAAACAAAAAATAGTTCTTGGCATTGATAAGTTGAATATCTCCTTCACAATCTATTTTCTTAAAAGCCTCAATTTCAGCTAAATTTAACGCGTGCTTGATTCGTTTACCTCGAAGTTTGGATATTTTGTATTTGTAAAACGGATAAATATTCAGCTTTATCAGGTCCCTACGAATAGCCAGGTTAAAAATAGTTCGAATACTTCGCATACGTACGGAAATACCTCCATTCGTCCCACCACGACTTCGAAGAAATACCTCGTACTTATCGAGAAACGTAACATTGATTTCCCGCATATATAATACTGGTTTCTTGTGAAATTCCTTTAAGGAATTCATTGTGTCTTTGTTCGTACGGGCATAACCCATTCGTCCCGAGAGCTCAAGGTCCTTAACAACAGATGTCCAGAAAGTAAATAAATCAATCTTACTTCTTTTTGAACCGAAACGGAAACGATTTTCAAATTCATTTAGAGTAAAATCGATATCCTCTATTTCAAATTCCGAAACTATATTCCGGGCCTTGATTTTAATGGTGTCTAACAGGCGATTGTTCTGCATCGAGTTGGGATGCCTGGTTTTAAAACAATGCTCTTTTTCATCCCACAGTTCTTTTTTGACCAAAAGCCCCGTAGCGATAATTTTTTTCTGTCGGTCTTTTAGCACTTGCAAAACGATGGAATGTTTGCCTTCAGAATTTGCTTTTGCCTTCAATTTTAACTTGATACTTACCATGCTTTTTTCTTAAGGGGTGAAACATAGGTGAAACAAATCCCACCTTTTTTTGAAACAGCATGAAAACAATTAAAAACAAAAACCCAATAAAATCAAGGGTTTCCAGAGATTGAAGAAAAATGAAAAGAAATGAAAAGACAAATATTCGCCCTTACAAGCAGGGGGTCACTGGTTCGAACCCAGTAGGGCCCACATCAAGCAGAAAACCCACGCCAAACGGCGTGGGTTTTTTTGTTTCCCGAAGAAGGCTGAGCTTGTTCATGCCTTCGGAGGGAAAACAAAAAAAAGGCTGGCCCGTAAGGGCCAGTGGTTTTCTATTTGCCGGAGTGGTCTCCCGATGGGAAAACGACCCCGATATTAGTCGGGGGAGTTAGCCCAGTAGGGCCCACAGTAGTAAAGACGGGGCCTCCGAGAAATCGGGGGCCTTTTTTTGTTTGTATATATTTTTAAAGGTTTAACAAGCGTTAACATTTCGTATTAGTAATGAATTCATTTTAGACAGATGAATTTTTCCGTGTTCTTGAATGAAGGAGCAACAATTATTTAATTTTAAAAACCTTGTACGTTTGGATTTTGAAGTGGGCCTTGATTACCTATAATTATCCGTCCTTTCAGTCTTAATATTGACGACTTCCTTGATTCGTTAACAGGCAATTTTCTTTAACATTGGATTTACATCTTCCTGGAATTCAAATTTCGCCATTAACGACTAAGATCAATTCCCAATTTATGTACCTGCCAAATGCAGAGGATTCATGCTCTTGCACTTCTAACATTTTAATTCTGAAGTAAAGAAATTTTCAAAGCTTACCATTAATCAGTCGAATTTTGAGGACTGGTCTACATTTAACAGGTACACTAGATAAAATTTGGGGTTGCTCAACCCAGGGAATGTCCGGGCGTTCCGCAAAAAGTCTTAAGTCCGAGGGCGAGCTGGGCAAATGATGAAGCTTACTACGCAGCCGCTTTCAAACTCTCAAACACCTTTCGAGATAATTTTAAAAAATTTGAGGCCTATGCAAGTGAAGAAATTAGGCGGGGAGGGCCGCAGCGCTACGGTTTTTAATTGAAACGCGGTAGATAATTAATATCTTTCCGAAAGGTAAATGTAATCTTATTGCGCACTTGCTAATTACATATCTCCACCGAATGAAAAATCTTCAGAAGGAGTCCTGGCTTCCTCCAGGATTTTTTTCATTTCAAGTATTACATCCGGGTTTTCCAATGCCACATTTTTTTCCTCTTTAATGTCTTCCCGTAAATTATAGAGTTCAATGGGCGCATTAGGATCCTTTAGTACATCATACTTTACTGCTTTCCAATTTCCCTTCCGCACTGCTTGCCTTCCTCCTTTTTCGTGAAATTCCCAATACAGGTATTCATGTTCCCGCTGGTCTTGCTTTTTATCAAATAGAATTGGCAAGAATGAGATCCCATCCAAATCTGTCGGTATATCACCTTCGATGATATTTCCTAATGTGGGAAAAACATCCCAAAAGGCTGAAATATGGTCTGTTACGATATCCGGTTTAATTTTACCAGGCCAACTTGCAATCATAGGCACTCGAATACCGCCTTCGTAAAGGTCACGTTTATAACCCTTAAGTTCACCATTACTATTAAAGTAATCCGGATCGGCACCCCCTTCCTGATGGGGTCCGTTATCCGAAGTAAAAATTATCAAAGTATTTTTCTCTAATCCCAATTCCTTTACCTTGTTCATGATTTCTCCTACCTGCTGATCTAAAATGGAAATCATGGCAACAAAAGCCGCGTGACTTTCTATTTGAGATTCGTACGGTCCTTTTCTGTATTCCGGGCCTTCATCCACCCCCTGATATTCTTTTTCCGGCAAATATCTTCCCCTATATTTCTGCAGGGTTTCTTCAGGGGCAGCAAGTTCCGCATGCGGTATTATGGAAGCAACATATAAAAAAAATGGCTTGTCCTTATTTGACTCTATAAATTGCAGGGTCTTCTCATGAATTAGTTCAGGAGCGTATATTTCCTTGCCTTTTCCAGCATTTTCCTTTAGAACAATGGAATCCATATTCGACCACAAATGTCGTGGGTAATAATGATGACCCATACGTTGGCAATTATATCCGAAAAAAGTATCGAATCCCTGGTAGATTGGATCTCCTTCCGATTTTGGAAAACCTAATCCCCATTTTCCAAAGGCACCGGTTGTATATCCCCTTTTTTGGAACATCTCAGCAATCGTATAAGTAGAATCCGGAATGGGATATTGTCCTTCCGGTTGAATTTCCTTGTTCCCCCGAACAACTGTATGCCCTGTATGCATTCCGGTCATTAAGGCAGAACGCGAGGGAGCACAGACCGTACTTCCGGAGTAGTGCTGGGTGAAAAGCATCCCATGGGAGGCAAGCCTATCAATATTTGGGGTTTCAAAATTTTTCTGGCCGTAGCAGCTTAAATCCCCATAACCCAAATCATCCGCAAGAATATAGATGATGTTAGGCGATGTGACGGTCTCATTTTTCGTAGTTGCTTTTTTGTTTTCATTACAGGCAACAAGCAGAAGCAGGTTAGATATGAGAACAAAGGATAGTACTTTGTCAAAATTCATTTTACTATTCTGAATAAAATAGTTTTCCATTCTAAATAAGTCGGACCCCATATCAGTTTAAAATGTCTTTCGCTTGGGGTATCACAGGTTCAAAGTGACATTTAAATTCCAGTGATCACCGCGTACTCTCATGTAAACATAAGGAGTTCCCTAATAAAATAACAAATAAGTTAAAAGATAATTCCCATCCATATAAGATTAAATAAAACTTCCCTTGCGGAATTAATCGCTGTATTATT
>Ga0209347_1006027_pt1 | contig 11078 bp, 8 predicted proteins | sample AutmiccommuBRH23_FD_187382 | JGI IMG/M metagenome (GOLD analysis project Ga0209347, IMG submission 187382) | Deep subsurface microbial communities from Mt. Terri, Switzerland - Autotrophic microbial communities BRH/23 (SPAdes) (version 2) | ecosystem: Environmental > Aquatic > Deep subsurface >...
CCCCGTATGTGCCTCCGGACCCGACAGCGCAAATTACTTTATTAAAGACTGTTCTCTTTTCGTTAGTATAATCTTTAATTTCTCGCGCACAGCCAATATAGCCCCAAAGACCCATAGCATCAGATGCTCCTAAAGGAATAACTGCTGTCTTTAAGCCCTTATGGACAGCCCACTGTCCGGCCTCCTTGATCGCCGATTTAGGATTAAAAAAATCAACGTCAGGTGCAAAAAAGGTTTTTGCCTTAGCCAGTTTATTAAGAAAATAGTTTCCTTCTGCCATTTCCGGTTCTTGGCCGGAATGTATCAGGATTGGCATAAGTCCTAGTCTTCTTGCGGCATAAACAGTGGCCCGGCAGTGGTTAGACTGAATGCCACCGAAGGTTATTACAGCGTCCTTCCCCTGTTCTATCGCATCAGCCAGATGATATTCCAGCTTGCGTATCTTATTGCCAGACAGTTCCACTCCAGTCATATCATCCCGTTTGACAAAAATATTAACACCCAATTTGCGGCTGAACCTTTCCAAATAATAAATTGGTGTAGGCAGCAGGGCTAAGTCAACTTTATGAGGCGCAGTTATATTATGCAATCTTTATCACCTCTCTTAGAAAGTATAGCCAACACTTTCTTTTACATACGCTAACGAAATTCCTTTATCTTTCTGGTGAATATTCCAGACCATTACAACTAAAGCTCTTTACTTCCATAGGTTATCCATTCAGCACCACTAGCGGTAACTACTAAAGTATCCTCTATATCTAGCCCGCCCCACCCAGGAATTATCAGTTTTGGTTCCAAAGCCAGCACCATACCCGGCTGCAGGGTCACTTTGGACTTGGGGCCAATAAGCGGCGGTTCATCCATTTCAATTCCCACCCCATGGCCAACATACTCAAAATCATATAAGGCTCTTGTCATGAAATATTTCTCGTAACCTAAATAAACAGCTTTATCCCGGGCAGCAGTATAAATATCTGACACAGCAGCTCCAGGCCTAACTGCCATAAATGCTGCGTCTTGTATGGACTTCAGTGCTTCATACCGCACCTGCTGTTCATCGGTGGGCTCACCTACGATAAAAGTACGCGCCTGATCAACATGATATCCCAAGATATTTACACCCTTGTTAATGGTAACCAATTCACCTTCCTGAATAGGCCTGGAAGAGGGTCCATAAGGGCGGTCTTGACTAATTCCTCGTCCAGTAGCTGTTAACCAATATCCCGAAACCTCATAGCTATTATCGCCGGTAGCCACCATACCAAAATCAAAAACTTGGTTCCATGCTCTTAAGCTTAATGGATTTTGTGCATGATAATAACATTCCACATCCTTGATGACCTTTGCAATTTCCCACTCGGTCATGCCTGGGCAAATTACCTTTCTGCACTCCTCAAAACCCAGGGCCGACACACGAGCACTGTTTTTCATAAGGTTTATTTCTGATTGAGATTTTATCATCCTCACCTGAAGCAGTGCCGGGGATATATCTACCAATTGTACCTGAGGCAAAGCATCTGAAAACCGCCGGTAATAGTTTGCCGGTATCACGTCAAGTTCTATACCTACTCTTGAACGTGCTAATGAAAGCTTCTTTAATGTTTGAGCAATGGTAGAGATACCGAATGATGGTCTTACATCCTCCACCCAACTTTCCCGTACTCCGCGGGTATGGTTTATCTGAACCAATAATATCGGTTCTTTATCTAATGGTATAATTAATGCGGAAAATAGAGCAATTCCTGCAAAATAGAATATATCCGGTGGATGGACCAACACCGCTACTTCTACATTCTGCTGCTCCATTAGTCGCCTAAACCTTTCTACCCTAACTGCACTTTCATTTGGCTGGACGCACATCAATATCCCTCCTACCATATAAAGTTTATGATATATAGGCACTTCTAACAAGTTTTATTTTAATATCAACTACCGGCTCTTAGCCAATTTTTGAAGTTTCGTAGTTATTTCTCGTTACCTTCTGCCTCTTTTCGCTGTTCACCAACCATATTCCAGTTGCAACTGCCAGCACTCCTGCCAAAATTCTAAGAGAAAACGTCTCTTTTAACAGCACTGTGGCAAAAATAACCCCGCACACCGGCACCAGGAATAAATAGACACTGGCTCTTCCCACACCCAACTTATCCAGCACATAAAACCATAAGGCAAAGGCCAGGGCAGATGCGAAAACAGAAGCAAAAAGCAGTGTTTCCCAAGCTATGGGATTAAAGTTAACGCTGGCTGTTCTCTCCAATAGTAGAGCAGGCACTAACGCAAATACGCCTCCAAATAGCATTTGCCAGGCCGTAACCTGGAGCTTATTATGCTTTTGGAAGCGTCTCCGCAAGTAAATAGTGGAACCGGCCCATGAAAAAGCGGCAAACAAAACCAGCACCTTCCCAAGAGCATCCCATCCCCCAACTCCATTCCCATTTGTTGCAAATATGATAATTAAGCCGGAAAAACCTACCACCAGTCCTGCAGTTTTTCGGGCGTTTAACCGTTCTCCCGGGAGGAAAAAGTGAGCCAATATATTTACCTGTAAAGGATAAGTGTACATTAGGATAGCGGTCAGTCCTGCTTCCACAAATTGCATAGCGTAAGTAACTAAGCTAAAGGTAAGGGTAGTGTGAAAAAGTCCCAAAACAGATAAAGCCCCCCAATCCTCTTTTGCAGGAAAAGGGGTGCGAACAATAAAGCCGAATAACACCAGCAGCGTACCACCGATAATAAACCTCAAACCGGAAAATGTTAAGGGTGGGATATATTCGATACCCACTTTCAAAACAGAAAAAACTCCACCCCAAATAACATATATTAATATCATACTAACTATTGTAAATGTTCTATTATGTTGGGTCACTGTTTCTCTTTTCCCCCTCTGGCGGACAAACCCGCATACATTCAATACAACTAAAATACATACCTACCATAAAATTCTGATAAAAATTCCATACCTCCTCTGAACTAATCATGGCGGTTACTTCTTCAGGTTTATCCCTCATTACCTGCATAAGCTGCGAACCGTACTTAATTAAAGCCCTTAAGCCAAAGGGCTCTCCTACCCGCTTACTACATAATCCTATGTTTACTCCAGCCTCAGTAATGGCTCCGGCGGGACAGCTGCGCAAACAGCGGTTACAACCGTCGCACAGAGACTTCACCTTATCAAGGGACAGCAATGAGTCGGCAGATAATGATTCCAACGGAGCCTTAGTTACTACCCCAGCCAACCTTAACCTTGGTCCCCAATTTGGAGTAATCAGTAGACCGTGTTTACCAAGTACCCCCATACCAGCCCTAACCGCTGCTTCTCTTAGTGATACATCACCCACCAAACCCTTGGTAGCATAGCTCATCTCTAGCGGAAAATATGGCGGAATGGGCAAAGATCTAAAACCCTGGGTTTCCAATTCTAGTGCCGTTTCCCTAGCAGCCATAGACAGCCGTTCATCCACACTCTTAAACTCACTGATTGCATGACGAATCACACCTGAGTTAATCGGGCCTTCAAGCACCTTGTTTCCTAAGATAACCATACTTTTAGCACCGGGAAGCCAATCTTGAATTATTGCCGCTTCTTTGAGCAAACCTATTGATACCCTGCCAACCATGGTCATATTCTTAATGCCCATTATTTACACACCCTAGCCATAGATATTACTAATAATTCTAGTTATTAAACATGTCCCTCAATTGACGCTTTAGGATCTTTCCGTAGGCACTCTTGGGAAGCTCATCCAAAAACTCAACCCGTTTAGGTTTCTTATAGCCGGCCAGATTGTCGGCACAGTACTGAACCACATCATCCTTACCAAGCTGCTGGCCAGGTTTAGCAACTACTGCTGCCACCACAATTTCACCCCAGTAATCATCTCGAAGACCAATTACTGCAACTTCGTGAATTCCAGGATGCTGCAGCAGTACTTCTTCCAATTCCCGTGGGTATACATTGGCCCCGCCGCTGATAATGACGTCTTTGGACCGGTCAACCAGATAAATATAGCCGCGCTCATCCTTATACCCCACATCACCGGTATACAACCAGCCGCCACGTAGTGTTTTCGCTGTCTCTTCGGGGCGCTCCCAATATCCTTTCATCACCGCAGGTCCTCGAACAACTATTTCACCTTTAACCTTTGCAGGCACCTCTTTGTCATTCTCATCAAAAATCTTAACTTCAGTACAGGTTCTTTCTATTCCCGCCGATAACAACCGACGCACCTCTTCTTCAGTACCATCGATAATATGCTCCTGCGTCCTGAGATAAGTACCCGTCATAGGAGTCTCCCCTTGACCGAAGATTTGCACGAATACCGGTCCAATTTTTTCAATAGCCTTCTTTAAATCTTCCACATACATTGGTGCTCCACCATAAACTACCCATTTCAAGCTGGATAAATCATAACTTGCCAGTTGGGGATAGTCTGCCAGCATTTTGATCATGGTAGGTACGCCCCAAAAATTAGTAACCTGGTATTTTTCGATAGCTTCCAAAACATCTTTTGCCCTAAAATATTCCTGGACGATATTTGTACCTGCCTTGGCCACCACCGCAAGGGCGTGAATGCCACCACCATGGCTTAACGGTGCTGCCTGCAGGGCTATATCTTCAGGATGAAGATGCATTAAATCAGCACTCCAACCCACAGACGAAGCTACTAAATTAGCATGGGTGAGCATCGCTCCTTTAGGCCTTCCCGTTGTGCCTGACGTATAGAATAACCAGGCCACATCATCCTTGTCTACATCTACTAATTGCTCCTCTTCTGTCCAGTTATCTCCAATTAGTTTTTCATAATCCAACTGCCCCTCTAAAGGACTGCCCAAAGATATATAGTGCTCAGTATCAGTCAGCTCTCCGCTGATACCACTAATGTCTTCATTAAAATCCCCACTGAAAATAATAGCTACAGCCCTGGCATCATTCAGATGATACACTACTTCTTTAGGGTGCAGCCTAAAATTCATAGGAATAGCGCAGCATCCCAACTTGAAACAGGCCAGAAGTGTTTCCATAAAGCAGTGGGAATTCTTTTGGTAGATGCCAATTCTATCGCCTTTTTGAAGTCCCATACTTTTTAAGGCAACACTGAGGGCATTAACTCTTTCATTCAGTTCCAGGTAAGTAAATTGCATATCGCCAAATACCTGAGCAATATTATCAGGATAAGATATAGCCGCTCTCGTTAAATAACCGCCAACATTCATGATTAAATCCCCCCCTCAAAGTTATCAATAACTAATGAAATATGAATTCATTATTCTCTAACCAAACCTCAACCTGAATTCCTACGATAAGATTTTCTTTTGCTTTACCTATATATCTGGCAGTTACATTCAAACCCTCAACCAAACTAATGACGCCAACAATGCAGGGAACTTCTTTCTCCCACCCTTCCGGAGGAACGTGAATAATGGTGTAGCTATAAAGCTCCCCCGTACCCGTGATAAATGTTTCTTTAATCTCACCGGCACCACAGTGGCGGCAGACCGCCGCCGGTGCAAGTTGAAGCTTTTCACACTTAGGACATTGTAGTACAGATAGTAGTTTCATGCGTTATCCCCCCAATTTTATAAGTCATTGGTGAGAATGGTCACCGTGCAGGTAGCACCTGTCCCACCTAGGTTATGCGCTAGGCCCATCCTGGCGTTACGGACCTGGTTTACTGCTTTTCCTTGCAGCTGCCTTACAATTTCATAGACCTGAGCCAGACCCGTAGCCCCTACCGGATGCCCCCGGGATATCAACCCGCCGCTGGGGTTTATGGGAATGTCACCGTCAACTGCGGTAAGCCCGGCTTTAACAGCTTCAGCCCCTTCACCTTTTTTAAAGAAACCCAAATCTTCACTATCAACCACTTCAGCAATGGAAAAACAGTCATGAAGCTCCACCACATCCACATCTTTGGCTGTAATACCTGCCTGATTGTAGGCCAGCTTCGCCGCCTGGGTAGTTGCTTCAAATGACAACAGGGAACTTACATCTGAAATACGCGGTGCACCTGATGTCTGAACCGAAGCCAATACCTTAACCGGTTGACCCGAAAGTTTCTTAGCCATATCCACTGGACATACCACTGCAGCTGCCGCACCATCTGATATAGGGCAGCAGTCCATAAGACGAAGCGGCTCCGCCACAGGGTAAGAGCCTCTCACTTCCTCAACTGATACCTGTTTACGGAGATAACATACAGGGTTAGTGCCGGCATTTGCTCTACTTTTAACAACAACGTGAGCAACAGCCTCCATATCACTGTGGAATTCCGCCTGATAACGCTGCGCTACCAAACCAAAAAAGCCTGGAAAGGTAAGGCCGCTGCGTCCATCTAATTGCTGATCTAGCGCCCCGGCCAGTGCACCGGTAACCTTTTCAGTGGGTGAAGCTGTCATCTTTTCTGCTCCCACCGCCATAGCAACGTCTGCCTGGCCGGATGCCACGGTCAGTATTGCCTGGCGCAGGGCTATGCCACCCGATGCACAGGCCCCTTCGACCTTTGTTACCGGAATACCCCTTATTCCGAGACCCCTTGCAATCAGGGCCGCTAACAGAGCCTGTCCCGTGAGCACTTCACCAACAAAGTTCCCTAGAAATAAAGCCTCTATCTGATTCTTCTCTACATTACAATCATTTATTGCCTTTTCAGCAGCTTGCACTCCCATCTCCACAAGACTATCAGTTATCTTGCCAAAATTTGTCATCCCCACGCCAATAATTGCTACTTCTCTCAATTTGATTCCCCCCTCGAAAAACTATGACCGGAAACCTGTTTGGTTTTTTTCTTGACATTGGTCAAATACACACCAGCGGCCACCAGTGCGCCACCAATAAATTGGTTAATTGTTAAGTGCTGGTCTAAAAACAAAAAGGCAAAAATAGCCGCAAAAACAGGAATTAAATTCATAAAGATACCGGAGCGCCCCGGTCCAATCTGCTTAATACCTTCGTTCCAACAAAGATAAGCCAAGACAGAACTAAAGATACCGACATAAAGAATACCCAACACACTGCCTAAGCCAAATTCTAACTGTGAATTTAAGGAGTAATCCACCATAACCGGAGGAAACATTAAAAACATGGCCAAAATACCACTCAAAGCAGTAGCCTCTAAAGCACTCAGCTCCTTGGTTACTTTTTTGGTAGCGATAGAGTAAACTCCCCAGACAAAGATGTTTCCTAACATCAAAAGGTCACCCATATTCAAACGAAAATTCTTCAATAACTCCCATGAACCGTTACTGACAACCCAAGTAACCCCGACAAAGGAAATAATCATCCCCGCAACCTGCTGCCCATTGACCCTTTCTCTTAGCAGCAAAACACCAAGCAAAGTCAAAACAATTGGATTAGCACCATTAACAATAGCAGCGTTGACGGGGCTAGTAAATTTTAGCGCCACATAAACCAGGGTACTGTAAAGAAATATGCCGGTAACGGCCATTGTTAGTAGTGGCTGCCAGTGCAATCGAATTTTTCTCCACCACTGCCCGTTATTCAGTTTATCGTAGGTAATCGGTATTAAGATCATAGTCGCAATAGTCCAACGCATGAAGACAAGCAGTACCGGTGAAAATTTTGTGGTCAGCATACTGCCAACCACAAAATTACCGGCCCAAAACATATTTGCCATGACTAACAGGCTATAGGCACGTGCATTATTAGTAATCCTCATTTTCTACACTCCCAGTTCTTAAGCACCTTGGTAGCCAAACTTCTTAAAATGATAGACTATGATATATGAAGCGTTATATTGAAATAACAAATCTGCCGGGTAAACCCGGCAGATTTGTTTTCAATTAAAATATCAAGTAGACACCGGTGATGATCATACCAGTCCAAATTAGGGTTACGGCACAGTAGCCCATGATGTCCCGGATACCCAAACCTGCAATACCCAATAATGGAAGTGCCCAGAAAGGTTGGATCATGTTGGTCCATGCATCACCCCAAGCCACCGCCTGAACAATTTTGGCTACATCAGTTCCTAACTGCTGAGCTGCAGGTACCATTATTGGTCCTTGGACTGCCCACTGACCGCCGCCGGAAGGCACAAACATATTAACCAGGCCGGCGGAGAGGAAACCATATACCGGCAGGGTGTCGGCGGTAGCAACTGATACTAAAGCGCCGGTCATAGTAGCAGCAAGACCGGATCCTACCATCATACCCATAATACCCGAGTAAAGAGGATACTGAATAATAATGTTGGCCACGTTTTTACCTGCAGATACTGCCATTTCCACATACTCTTTGGGGGAGCTTACAAACAAAATTCCCAAGGTAAAGAAACCAAGATTAATCACGTTTAAGTTCAGGGCAGTTAAACCACCATTTGTTGCGAAATAATGCACCAAATAAACTAGCATCATTAGACCTATAATTGAAGAAACAATTCTACTATTTTCAACTATTTGTGCTGGCGTACTTTCTACCTGTGCTGTAGTTTCAGTAGAAACTTCTGCTGCTGCCGCTTCTTCTGGATTAAACTCAATAATTTCATCAGGGTTCTTGGGCATCATCATTTTTAATAAAAAGGGCAATGTCAACACAATTAGCACTAGAGCGATAATATTAGGCAGAGCAAACATAGTTTCAGTTACGGGAATTACTCCCATAGTATCTTCCAGGAAATGCCCAGGTGTAGCAACTGCTAGGGATGCTGATGCGGACAAACCGGCGTGCCAAACCACAAATCCGGAGTAAGCTGCAGCAACCAACAGTGGATAATGAACTCCTTTTACGTTTTTCGCCAACTCTCGGGCAATCAGGGCTCCTATAATCAAGCCAAAGGCCCATGAAATCCAAGATGCGATAGCCGCAATCACTGTAGCAGCCATGATAGCACCTGTTGGTGTTGAAACTCTACTGGCTGCACTAGTTAACACCTTTTGCACCGGTCTGGTATGTGCCAAAATATAACCGGTAACCAGTGTTAAGGATACCTGCATTGAGAAAGTAAGTAAGTTCCACAATCCATCACCCCAGTGCACAATCATCTGCATGGGGGTTTGATTATTTATAATGATACCTAAAATAAAAGTAACCACTGTCAAACCAATAGCAAATACAAAAGCATCAGGCAAAAATTTTCTCACAATTTTAGTAAAAAATGATCCTAATGACGCTAGCATGTTGTGTACCTCCTAAAAAAAGTTTTTAGTCTACCTAACCGCAAAACCTTTAAATAATTCTAAATTAGCGGAAAATACACCTCCTTCAAATAGGACATATATTACAGTTGTATTAATTCTTTGTCAATTCTTAATATTTGCAATTTAGATGCCAAACTTGTCGTAATTCTAATTAAAAATGTAGAACCGTGTAAACACAGGGTTTACACGGTTTTCGTACAAAACCATTATCTTGCAGTTTCTATTTAGCGATGCTGTACAACATCGCCGGTGATGTTGTACAGCAACACCTAGTCGGCATTCTTTTTCCGCACCACGGTCGACTGATTAATCCCCAGCGCCTTAGCTGCTTTTCTGGTGCTTCCATACTCCTTTAACGCCCGCTGGATGAGGATTCTTTCAACTGTTTGAATAGCATCCCTCATGGGCATAATTTTTGCGATGCTAATGGGGCCCTGATCAGCAGTTTCATTTCGAATTATTGCGGGGATATCCGCATATGATATCATATCATCGTTGGAGGTAACTACCATCCTTTCAACGATGTTTACTAGTTCACGAACATTCCCCGGCCATTCGTGACCAATTAGTTCATCCAGCACCTCAGGTTCTATCCGCTTATTCATGGAATATTTCCTATTAAACTTCTTCAAGAAATGATAAGTAAGGGGAATTATATCCTCTTTACGTTCCCGCAGGGACGGCACATCTATAGGCACTACATTTAATCGGTAATATAAGTCTTCTCTGAATTCCTTTTCCGCTACCAACTTCTCCAGCTCTGCATTAGTTGCAGCGATAATTCTCACGTTTATTTTTCTAGGTTTTGTTCCCCCAACACGAGTTATTTCTTCCTCTTGAAGTACCCGTAACAATTTCACCTGTAGATTTAAGGGAAGGTCCCCAATTTCATCTAAAAACAGGGTTCCATTATGAGCTTCCTCAAACAGGCCAGCCTTACCGCCCTTTTTAGCGCCGGTAAATGCCCCTTCCTCATAGCCAAATAACTCGGATTCCAATAAGTGATCGGGAATAGCACCACAATTTAGCGTAACGAAGGAGTCACTCTTTCGTTTGCTGCCCGAGTGGATTATCCGGGCTATTAATTCCTTTCCAACTCCTGACTCTCCCAGCACTAGTACGGTAGAATCAACTCGGGCTATTTTTAAAGCCAGCTGTACCACATTCTGCATTTTGTCACTGGAAAAAATAACTTGTTCTTGCTCGCCTAACTGTTCTTTTAATTGCTTTAATTCATGGTAGTATTTATTGCTCAATTCTTTAGTACGTTCCAATTCCTCTTTTAAATTATTTAGTTCCGTTAAGTCTCTCCCGGTAGAGACAACTTTAATAACATTTCCGTTATCATCAAGTACCGGGGTACCGGTAAGAAACATTTCTCTTCCCGTTTGAAATTTCTGTAAAATGGTTACAGGTTTTTTCCTCTTCAGCACCAAAAGGCTTACTGACTGAGAGACAATTCCTTCCTCTTCCAACTCATTCATATTCTTTCCAAGAATATCATCTCTGTTTATTCCTGAAATCCTCTCATAAGCTTTATTAATTTTCTCAAGGTCGCCCTGAGCATCAGCCACAACAATTGCATCATGACACGAATCAATAATGGCATGAAGTTCTTTGTTAAGGTTTTGAGTAAGCTCTAGTTCTTGTGATACTGTTTCCAAAGCCGAAATGTCTTGGAAAACCCCTACTGCCCCCATCAGTTTGCCACCTTTATAAATGGGGCTACGGTTTGTTACCATGCGGTAACCGTTGATATTCATCTTTTGGCCAAAAACTGAATGCCCATTTTTTATTACATCAGGTAAGCCGGTTTCCGGTATTACCTTCTCAATATCTTTGTTAAGGGCATCCTCACCCTTCCAACCTGTGTACTCAACTGCTGCTTTATTCATTAAAATGATACGGTTATCACTATTAATGGC
>Ga0209347_1006029_pt1 | contig 11076 bp, 11 predicted proteins | sample AutmiccommuBRH23_FD_187382 | JGI IMG/M metagenome (GOLD analysis project Ga0209347, IMG submission 187382) | Deep subsurface microbial communities from Mt. Terri, Switzerland - Autotrophic microbial communities BRH/23 (SPAdes) (version 2) | ecosystem: Environmental > Aquatic > Deep subsurface >...
CGTAACCAATAGAAATACTAAGAGGAAGCCGTAGGTTTTCCTCGTTATATTTATCAATAGCTTCCCGAACGCCGTGTACTGCCTCTTGTACCGTAGCAGCGCTAGCATTATTGAGTATTACAGCAAATTCATCGCCGCCGATTCGGGCAAGAAAATCCTCCTCGCCAAAGAATTCGTTGAGCAAATTGGCTGCGGACACCAATAATTTATCTCCAACATCATGTCCCATAGTATCATTTACTAACTTCAATCCATCCAAATCACAAATAACCATGGCAGTGTTAACGGGACATGCCCCGTTTGCCATTTTACGTTCGAAATAGACCCTATTATGCAGTCCTGTAAGGGGATCATGCAAGCTAATATAGTGCAATTTCTGCTCTGATTTCTTTCTTTCTAAAGCATTTACAAAGATTTCTCCCACTATTTTAAGTAAGGTAAACGTATCCTCTTCCCATGTTTTTTCCGTCCTGACCGAATCAAAGCCTAAGAAACCAATCACTTTATCTTCTAACTGCATAGGTACAGCAGTCATGGATTGAATACCTTGTATCTGTAAATGCTCCTTTTCTTTTTCTGCTCTAGCCGGTAAATCTGCAACTTTCGGAATATGTACACTATTAGAATTCATTAGGGTCTCAATAATATATGGCAGCCCAGCGGTTTGTATATTGGATAAAATATCTATTTGAGGCTCGATCCCTTCCGCACACCACTCATGGATATTATGCATCCTTGTCCCATAATCGGAAAACAAAAAGATGTAGCTGCGATCAACCCCCATAAATTCACCTATTTCTGCTAAGGCCTTATTTATACCGGCATCTAAGGCATCCAAAGGAAGCTTTATGAAGTTGGTGGAAATACCGGTAATAATTTTTTCGAATTTAAGCCGCCATTTAATTTTCTCTTCAGTCTGTCTTCGTGCAGTGATATCATGAAAGACCATAACTACACCCAGTATATCGCCCGCTTTTCCCATTATGGGGGCAGCGGAATCATCAATTGGCCATTCCACTCCATCTTTAGCAATTAATACAGTATGATTTGCCAAACCTACAACCATCCCGTGCTTTAGCACCCGCTCAACCGGAATTTCCGCCGGCAAACGACTGTCTTCATTGATGATATTAAAGACGTCTGCAATTGGCTGTCCTTGATATTCGTCTAAAGTATATCCGGTCAACTTTTCGGAAACCTCATTCATGAAAGTAACTTTGCCCTCAGTATCTGTGGCAATTACCGCATCACCAATACTTGACAGGGTTACATGCAGCCACTCTCTTTGTTCCTCCAATACTTGCTTGGCTTTTTTCCGTTCCGTCAAATCGTTAATAATAACTACCGTCCCTAAAAACTTCTCACTAATATCTTTCATTCTAGTAAACTTAACTTCGAAATAAAAGGAGACATCATCTAACTTCAGTTCTTTTTCAAAAACAATTTCTGCTTTACCGCTTTGGGAAAAATGTTTCAGTTCCTCTGCCAACCACGGAATTGTTTCAAAAGAATGCCCCTGCCCGTAATAATTTGCCTCTTTTTCATCAGTATCACTAAATACATTAACCGCCGCGTTGTTTATATCTACGACCCGGTTCTGTTCATCAAGAATTATTGCGGGGTTAGGAAGACTTTCAAAACTGGTCAGATATTTATTCTTTTTATTGGTCAAATCTTTATTGCTTTGCTGCAATTCTTCCAGCAGCTCGCTGCCCTTTAAGCTTGTCCATTCAGTACAGAATGCTATTTCAATACGGTCAAAAAAGCGCGCCAAATATAAACGATACTCTTTCTCCCGTTTCTGCGAAAATCCCGTTTTATTAATGAGATCCAGATAGCTTTGCCTATAATATTTAAATAAACCTAGAAACATAGACAAGGATATCCCCCGTCTTCTATGTTTCATAGCCTCGTTAGTCCCAAAGGAAGCAGAATAATCTCCTGCAAAACTTTCTTCCGGCCTTAATTCCAATGACCTATCTCCTGATTTAAGGGTCATGATTAGGCTATCTGAAAGCCCACGGACAGACATCCGCCAGGCCTCCTTTAACGTAGAGGAATACCTAGTATATCCCTGCCTTTTCGCATAGAAGACAATACGTTCCAACAACCAATCTTCACTAGCGTCTATTAATTTTATTAAGTCTTTAGTGACGTCCGTTTGTTGATTATTTTTGTCGGTCACCATTAAACCCCCCACACTCTATCAAAGTATTTCTCTATTTATAACTTAAGTTAACCTTAATGAGATCCCATCCTGTTTTCTACCATATTTCCCCAAAATATTAAATTCTCCTCCCTAATATCGACAGTTTTCCACTTATTTTTACGTATTCGACACAATAAGAGAGAAAGTTTTGATGTCAATAAACTTTCTCTCAGTGTTACAAGACAAATTCAGAAATGGTTATAGATTAAATCTTTGGCTTTAACGTTGGTTTATTTTACTGAATTCTAATAAGCAGCGGCACTAATCTGCCCCGCAGTTCACGGGCCACGTTTTCAGCTAAAACTCTATAAACCCCGGGACCTACCTGCCTCCCTCTGTTAGTTATTTGGTCCCAATTTGCCCTAAATATTTGAGTTTCACCCGGTCGCAACGTTATTGTCTGTGTCACTTGAGTAAACACTCTATCATTAGACCACTGCCAAATGATAGGACCGCTAAAACCTCTTCTTACGTAAAAATCAAATCTTTGACTTGTATTGTAAGTTAACGTAATAGGCCTTGAGGAAACGTTAGTCTTTACCAGCAGCAGCCGCACCGGTTGATCACGGAAATATAACATTCTATCTGTAGAAAAAACATATAAAATACCATTTACTAAACGGGAACTAAAGTTCCGTACAGGTCGCGGTGAGGGTATTGTAGGCGGTATCATGGGAATAGGAATTCGTATTATTACTCCAGCTCGTATTTGATTAGGATTTGAAATACTGTTTATTTCCATAATCTCCGGTACCGAAACACTATAATGCCTGGCAATGCTTTCTAAGGTTTCCCCAGGCAGTACTTCGTGGGTAATGTGCATGAAATACCTCCTTCCAACTTTTACTTTAATATATGCACATTAGAACGTGGACGTACCAGTTGTATTTAATATTATGTCGAAAATCGTCATCTTAAGGAAAACTAAACCTTTAATAAAGAATTACTTGGACCTTTATTTAGCATTGTTTACATTGTTCCCTACTAAAAGGACAAAATATATTGCAGGAAGGATTACTGAAAGGAGCAGTGCCGTGTTTAAACTAGAACAAAGGCAGGAATTCATTAGAGGCTCTTTAGCCGGCGCTATGGGCGCAGTAGTTAAATACGGTTTTAACGAACTGATGCAAGTAATGCACCTTGCCAAATATGATAACAATGCCACTGCAATCACAGTAGTCATGAAAGGCTACGAATATAGCCTGGCATTTTGGCTATTCGGTTTTATGACAGCCTTAATAATAGGCGCCTTTTTCGGAGTAATCATTGCATTTATGTTTTCTTATATCTTTACCGAAGAACTTTACATAATTAAAGCAATCGGGATTGGAGTGGGCATTTGGTTATTTAATTTTGGCTTCGCCAGTAGAGCGTTTCACTACCCCTCGGATATGGCGTGGAATTTGGGCGACATAATATCGATGCTGCTCAGCCTAATTCTTTACAGCATAATAACTGTTTATTCCTTAAAATTAATGGGCTTTTTCCAAACTGATCCTCAAGTGAAGAACAATGAACAACCTGCGAAAGTCTCAAAGAAATACTATATTCTAAATGTACAGCCGGTAAGGAAACCAACTAAGGTTGAAGTCGAGGATGAGTGTGAGGAGAAGAGCAAGAGCGGGACCAAAACTAAATTAAAGAGACCTGTAAAATTAAAACATTAGGGAGACCAATGTTGGTCTCCCTAACTCTAGTTCCATTAAACCCGGAGAAATTCTCTACCAATTATTTTAACCAGTTAGGTAGTTCATCCACCTGACGCCCCTGATAGCGGCACCTAATATAACGGCATGTCTTACATATACCTTTGTTAGCGAAAACAGCCGGTTCGCCCTTAATTTCGTTTTCGATAAAGTCAATCGTCCTTTCGACTGCTTCTTCGCTGCCTTCTACAGCTAAAACTACAGCGCCTTCGTTGCCGCCAACCCCGCCTGAGGCTACATGTGTCGCCTTAACGCCAAATAATATATCCAACGCCTCTATCTCAGTTACGACGATTGAATTGGTAATACAATACATGCCGAAATCTGCACCAAGAGAGTGGTCAATGCGGTGGGCACCTACAGCCGCAGCGGCTTCCTTAACGGAAGGAACTAATTTTTCCAGACCTACCGGCGTAATATATTTGAGCCCCTGAGAAGTTACGGTACCTATTATCCTAGGAATGGTACCTCCGTCAAAACCGGCGGTAATAACTCCTACGTTACCCTCCATGTCTACTGCATTTGCCCCCTTAATGACTATAGTTTCTTTGTGAAAATCTTGAAATGCTTCCGGTATAGTCTTATCAACAGGGCTGCCTTTGTGTAAAATGTTCGGGAAAGGTTTCCTTGCATCGGGATCTGTAATACATAATACACCATTAGTACTCGTTCCTACTGTAGCGAGGTGGGGTTCAAATTCCCTTGTACCCAGTATTTCCTGGGCCACATACCCGTTTGTAGTACCCCCAGCTAGAATTATGTAGGCGCTTTCTTTAGCTTGCTTCACTTCCTCCATGGCCGCTACCCCTTTAGCTAACAAACGTCTGGACTCAGCTGACTTAAGTGTAAAAACTACTTTCATTGACTATCTCTCCTCTCTTTAATAGCTTCATATGATAATAGCTTCTGTGAAAACTTGAGAAATCCCTTCTCTGAGTTTATATTGGTATAAACCTATACAATTGTTATAATAGAGAGTATGGTAAGAAATATTCTCAAGACGAGGCGAAGTTGACATGAAGAACATTTTGTTGTTTACACTCGGTATTACTGGCTTGCTCTATCAATTCTATGCCTTTCCCGGTGCACAATATCTACTGCCAGCATTAGCAGTATTAACCATAATATGGTTTTTGCCCAGTCTCAGTATAATTCCACGTATTTCAAGCATCGTTATGTTAGCAGCAGGCAACATTATTTTTTTTGTGGAAGATAGTCTACATTATAGTATTTGGAGTTACGGGTTTCTTAAATCTCTACCCATCGTTACTTTGTTTCTCTTTGTGCCTCTGTTACAAATCCCTATTGAGTTGGGGGGGTATACAAAATATACGGAACGATTTGCTCGTTCCAAACTGTCAAGCCCGGGCAGATTCTACTGGGTTACCGCCGGGATTTTCTTTCTACTGGCACCGGTACTTAATCTTTCCATTTATAGAATATATTACGATATTATGAAAACTGTACCTCTCAGTAAAAAAACAATTACTCTCAGCATGCAGCGTAGTTTTACCTCTGTTGCCACTTGGGCGCCTTACTTTGTTGGCGTGGGTTTAATCGCCTCTTATGTGCCATTTAAAATATTAAATTTCTTAGCAGCAGCTATTTTTATTGCTTTTATACAGTTATTAGTCTGTTATTTACTTTACCTCTGGGATGTCCGTTCAGAAGAATTTATCATACCAGCTAGTCCTGCCAATAAGGATAAAGAGGCCACAAAAAAAATGGCGGGTTTAAGCTTATGGATGCTCCTTCTCCTGGTCACCATTATTCCTTTGGAAATTTTGCTTGGTAAAAAGATGATTGTTGTAGTAGCCGTAGCTGCCATTTTTCAATCAGTTATTTGGTCTTTATTTTTAGGTAAGGCTAAGCAGTTTGTGGTGGAATTAAAACCTTACTTTCAACAACGAGGCGCACGGGTTATTAATGAAGCAGTCTTTTTTCTTTCGGCCGGATTTTTTGCGGAAATATTAAATCGTTCTTTTGTGGGGGCTTGGATTGCAGACCACATTGTTTACCTTACCCAAACCTCATCCCTCTTTTTTACAATTTTACTAATTATGTTGGTAATCCCAATGCTAGCAGCAGCAGGTATTCACCATATGATTCCAATCGTTGCAATTGCTTCAACTATCCCGGCAGAGGCATTGGGCATGCCGGTTACACTTTACGGACTTATGTTCACCATCACCTGGGGGACATCGGCACTGATTTCCCCTTTTAGTCCAATGAATGCTGCAGTAGGTACTACGGTAGGCCTTGATCAATTTAAAGTAGGACCCATCTGGAATGCTAAGGCAGTATTAATTTTAATTGTTGTTATGAGTATAGTTTTATATGGCCTCACCAAGCTACCCTTACCTTTATAGAAGATGTTCAAAAAGCCCACCGCAGGTGAGCGGCGAATTTCTGCGTTACTCAGTCTTTGAGACTGCTCACGTACGCACCAGTACGCTCCGCGTCTCAAAGCCTTCGCGCCTTGAACTTCTTGCTCCTGCTACGATGGACTTTATGAACACGCACTTTTAGAAAAATAATCCCCGTCAGATAGGGGATTACTGAGATTTAATATCACTTGTTCCGGCTAAAGCTGATTAACTCGAAATTTTGTTAACTTATTAGTAAGTCGGAGAAGGGGCAAATTGAAGCATACTTTGGGAATTTTTCGTTTTGTGACCGCATCCCCTTTTTTTCCCAAAACCCTTAAACGTTCCATTAGATATTTCTTCTTCAATCCGCTTCTGGCGCTGCTCCATCCTTGTCTTAATTTTTTCCGCCTTGTCTTTTTCCAACAAGCCGGCTTCTACTTGCTTGTCTATGAGCTGCATCTTGATGCTGTACAATTCTTGAGTAAGAGTTTTGATTTCTTCCATCTTTTTAGCATCAACCGCTGCAAATGCCGCACTCGCGCCCAAAGTCAAGAAAGCCAATGTCAGCACACTTACTAGTAGTCTTTGTATTAGCATCAGCTAATACTCAACTCCTCCTGCTTATTTGTGATAGGTTTAAGTCAACTTACAGCCGCAACTATTACTAGTATTTACTCTTTTATTAATCACTATTTAACAAAAATATGGATAGAGAAATCAATTACTATTATTCCTTTTTATCCCAACCATCATCGCCTCTAATTACTTCTTTTGGAGCATCTTCATCGTCAAGCCCATACCGATCTTCATATAAAACCCCGTCTGCGCCTCTAAAATAGGGGATTCCGTCCACCTGTTCAACTTCACCGATTACCTCAATCTCATCCGCACCACCATAATATGAACCGGCCCCGCTAAGCTCACTATGCTCGCTATTCTGCATTGCATCCTGCCAAGTATCCTCGCCATCGTATCCTACTGGGTCATCATAGGTTCTACCGGGATAACCACCAAAAGGCATTGACACAACTTCCTCTTCAACTGGCCTTACTTCAGGATTACCATGCCCTTCAGAATCCGCCCTGCAATCGAAGCACATATCAGTCTCAGGTTCAGCATCCAAACGTTCTCTAGGAATTGATTGATGACATTCCACGCACTCTCCGTAAGTTCCATCCTTTATTCTGGCTAGAGCTTCATCTATTTTAGACAGCCAGATATTAGCCGCATCCCGTAACGCAAGGTCTTTGCTTCGTTCAAAGGTTTCCGACCCAATATCCGCCGGATGATTATCATAAGTGGATAGCTCACTGGTAGAGTCTTTTAATGAGTTAAGTAATCCTCCTTCGTTAATATCTCTAATCTCCTCTTGCGCAATTTTTCTTTTTTTAAGAAGTTCTTGTTTATAATGATTAAAATTAAGCATAAAATCATCCTCCTAAAAGAAACTCCATTCTTTTGTTAGCTTTCCACACCGAACAACTGATACGCCAGGAAATCCATGCCAAAAGGCTGGCATTTTTTAACCTAATTAAGTTACTTCTAGTTGGGAAAAATATTAATTGTGTAAAGTAAATCCTAATTAGTTGGAGGTGCAGAAATGGCTAAAAAGAAAGCTAAAGTATCCAAAGCACTACAGCAGAACCAAAAATATAATCAGGAAACAGGTCAAATGACCCAAGCAACCAGCCAACAAACAAAAACGGTTCAAAAAGCGCAGCAAAATATTGAAAAAAGAAAGCAGCAGCAAAAGCCAAAAGAGTACAACAAATAATCTTTTGAAAACCATTATGGAAAATTCTTTTGGCCCTTAGGCGGGCCTTTCTTTCTTTATCCGATAGCTAACAAGCCACTAATATCACTTTTATCGGAGACATTCCTGTTCCTGTCCCCAGAAGGATAACCTGTGCTTTCAGCAGGTGTGTCCCCGATTTCTTAACTGATAAGTGGCGCTAATCCCCTGGATAAGCTTAACTAAACATCCAGATGGTATAAAAAACCACCTGATCAAGTTTTCGCTTTATCTATTTTACCCCCCGAAAAAACTTTCATAAGGAGGCTTAACAATGTCTAATAACAAAATACTGGTACCCCAGGCAGAAAAAACTTTGAATATGTTAAAAGGAGAGGTCATGTCCCGGCGGGGATATCTGGTTGACCGGGAACAGCCCCATATGGTTAAGTATGAAGTAGCAAACAATTTGGGAATTCCCTTACAAGAGGGTTATAACGGAGAGTTAAAAGCAAAGGATGCTGGAGCAGTTGGTGGAACAATAGGAGGGAATATGGTCCGCGAAATGATTAAGCAGGTAGAACTTCAATTTGCCAGACAAAATGGCTATTAGTCATAATTAATTACTGCTTTTTTGACACTGTTCAGCGGGCTTTCTGCAGCAGTGTCATTTCTCTTATTTACCAGTTAAACCAAGTCAGCTTATTTATTCTTTCTATATCTCCGTATAACAACAAACAAAACGACGTATAATAAAATAACTACTATCAATGTTATGAAACGTTCTAAAGCACTGCCATCCGCAAATAAAACCGGCCCAATACCAAAGAACGTAATAGCTAACGTAACAACTGCTATTATAAAGTAGAAAAGTATATCTTTCATAAGGTTTCTCCTTTTTTTTAAAATTCATTTTGGCTAAATACCCTTAATGTAACATAATCCTCGCCTAAAGCTCTAAAAATAGATTACCTTGAAATCCCCATATTATGTAAACCAAAAGGATATTACTCCGAAAACCCGTCTACCACAGTTCTGTCTGTGCTTATATGAGAGTAAGGACAGACAAACACAATTATTAATTGTTTACTACTTGAGTTAACTAACTGGTGAACTTCACCCGCATTCACTGTAAAGCAATCCCCGGCTGCAACTGCTACAGGCTCTTTCCAATCTACTTCCCCGTCACTCTTCGGTAAACCTATGTAAATACTTCCTGTACCCTCTACTACCTGGTAAAGTTCAATGCCTTCAGTGTGATAGTGGGCCCCTACCCTTTTATATCCGTCAATTTCAGCGGCATAAAAGGCAACTGTATCATTACCCGTTAATTTGGTTATTCTTATCCCAACCGTTTCATCCCGTTTAGCCTCTTTCAAAGCTTCTTTGATGTTACGTAGCTCCAGTGAACTGTTCATGTTATCCTACTCCTATCCTGTGAACTAAGGAGGAAATCTCCTTTTATCTATTCTTTAACTATTCTATTTTTTGGGACAGCAGTGGTTCTATTGCATTGACCGGTAAAATTATTCATGTCACTATAGGGTGAAATGCCTCACATTTTATGCGTGGACCCTAGGACTACTATCCAGCCAGCGGAGTACTAATCCCGAAGTAAGGCCCCATATTGCACCCCCAATGTGATTAGAAGCAACTGTTACCAATGACTTTTGAGATAGATACGGCATTTTAAACATAACTGGGATAGCATAAACTATAAACCCTACCATAACTCCGAAAAAAACTGCTTTAATTAAATACTCCCTTGAAGTTACTTGCTGTATTAAAAAAGCTAGTCCAATACCAAGCAAACCTGACCATAAAAGTTGAAGCACCAATGCCATTATCCCCTCTAAGTGGCTTCTAGGCATATCTCCATATAAGATGATGCCAGCCCAATCAACAAAACGTATTATTTCCCATCCGAATATATACACAGCCATGACAGTCCATATATTCATCACTATTCCACCAATAATTCCAGCAACCAATCCTCTTGCAAACCGGTCCACTAATGCAGCCTCCTCCATACTAGATTATAGTTATTGTTTCTTCAACAACATAAAATAATACAGAAAAACTTCCCCTTCCCCGGGCTTTATAAGTTGGTCAGCAACATAATCATTTACTGGTAGTTCCAGCCTTTCAGCCTTCTTCAATACCCTCTTTCGCATAGCAATACCATCTAAACATCCGGCAAAGATTGAACTTCCTACGTTTCAATACTATTTGGAAACGCATATTGTATAGACACCATAACTATATAATCAGTGATTCTCTCTGTCAACTTTTGACGTTGGTTGTAAATAAAAGTCTCCTTCAGTTATCAGTATTTACTATTCCATTGTTAAAGGGTTTTGCATTTAGCCAAAGAATTAGATACCATAGGCGAATTTAAAATCACATTTTGGAGGCAAAATAATGAAATTAGTTTCTTGGAATGTCAATGGTATTAGGGCTTGTGTTAAAAAAGGATTTTTAGACTATTTCAACGAGGTAGATGCAGATATCTTCTGCATCCAAGAAACAAAATTGCAGCAAGGACAAATAGACCTGGATTTAAAGGAATACCAACAATACTGGCATTACGCGGAAAAAAAAGGTTATTCAGGCACTGCTGTTTTTTCCAAACAAAAACCTCTCTCTATCAGATATGGTTTAGAACACGAGGGCCTCGCAAAAGAAGGCCGAGTAATTACCTTGGAATTTGAAGAATTCTACTTAATCAACGTCTACACGCCAAATTCTCAGAGAGAACTACTACGGCTGGATTATAGAATACTATGGGAAGATACCTTTAGAAATTATGCGAGGGAATTGAATAAGGTAAAACCGGTAATTATATGTGGAGACCTTAATGTTGCGCATCAAGAGATCGATTTGAAAAACCCGAAAACCAATAAAAAAAGTGCTGGTTTTTCGGACCAGGAACGGGGAAAAATGACCGAATTGTTAGGAGCCGGATTTTTAGATACGTTTAGATATTTTTACCCTGATAAAACAGCAGCATATACCTGGTGGTCATACATAAGAAACGCCAGGGAAAAAAATGCCGGTTGG
>Ga0209347_1006030_pt1 | contig 11072 bp, 10 predicted proteins | sample AutmiccommuBRH23_FD_187382 | JGI IMG/M metagenome (GOLD analysis project Ga0209347, IMG submission 187382) | Deep subsurface microbial communities from Mt. Terri, Switzerland - Autotrophic microbial communities BRH/23 (SPAdes) (version 2) | ecosystem: Environmental > Aquatic > Deep subsurface >...
CAAAGGTCTTTGCAATCAACAATACCAATGTATGAAGCGCGGGGCCCCGGCCGGCCCCCGCTCCAGTCACCTCCCGCAACTGGTTTTCGGTGGGCCCGCCGGCGGCCTTTTCCCATTTTAAAGGCAAATCCCCCGATACGGGGGATTCATTGTATCTCAACGGCGTCCGGATTTGCCCGGCGCCGGTTTTTTAAACAAAAGGGCGACCTTCCACCTGTTGTTGACAGGGTGGCAAAGCCGCCCGGATCTCAGCGTTAAAGGGGCAGGAATTAACTCCGCCCAGAGAATTTTTGTTGCCGAGTACGCTACGTACCGCAAACCCTGCCCCCTGAAGGGACAGCATGGGCCTCCCGGTGGGGAGGGAGTGTGTTGCCGCGCCAGAAATGGCCGCAACGCTACCTGCGGAACAGGCAGTATGTACCACCCGGACGGGCGGTAGAACGCTGCCGCGCGGTTATTACCAGACCGCGCAGCCCTGCTCGTTGCCCGAGCAGCATGTGTCTCCCGGATGGGAGGGAGTGTCAAATCTTAAGGAAATAATAACCGGGTGAAAAAGAAAATGTCAATATTTTTTTAAAAAAACCGACTTTTTTTGCCATTTTCAAACCGCTGTACAGGAATGATTTTCCTCCCGACGTCATATACCGGATCGTGAAAGTCAGTTTAAATTCCTGCTTCCCGCATTATTTAAACTGACGACTGTCATGACGTTAACTTAACTGTCCACTCAACTTCGGGCCGACAGGTCACCCGGGTGATCTCAAAAGCCTGACGTAGTCGTCGTAACGGGTTTCCCTCCTCGCTTCCTCCACCGTCCTGACCCCTTTTTCCAGCCAGCTGTCCAGAATGCCCTCGACGTAGTACAGGTTCTTTTTCCCGCTGAGAACCGACTTGTTAAGTGCGTATTCAATCATTTCAGCCGGGAAAAAGTCGAGCCACCGGCCCATGAATTCCACTTCCACCTGGGATCCCTCAAATCCCGCCGACTTCAAAAGGGACTTAATAACATTGCAGTTCCCTTGACTGGAATCGGCGTTTTCCCGCGGGCGCATTGAATTATCCACATTATCCACAGGATCCGCCGGCTGCTCCCGGTCGTCTCGCACGCGCGCATTATTATCTTTATCATGATGGCTGGATGGATGAATGGTTGCTGGATCAATATCCTGTTCTCTTAGTATTGTTATATTAGTATTGTTTATGGCTCTCTCTGACCCTACCCCGGTTCTGTGTGACCCTACCCGGGTTCCCTCTGACCCTACCCCCCCTGTCAAATCGTGACATGGTAGGGTCTGTGTGACCCCACCCCCCTGCTGATCAGGTTTCTCATCCCTTTCGACCGGCGGATCGCACAGTTCAAAGACATTCGAGATATACTCCCCGCTTTCTTTCCGCCTGGGAACCTTTTTCAGCCAGCCTTCCTCCACCAGCTCGCTGACCGCCCTCTTGGCCGTGGCCCTGCTTATTCCGCACGCGTCGGCTATTGTCTTCATCGACGGCCAGGCCACCCTGTCCCTGTTGGCGCACTGGGCCAGGTAAAGCCTGACCAGCTTGGCGTGGGCGCTCAGGTTCGATCTGAACACGGAGTTATAATCCCAGAACCAGTTCTTCCGGCGTTCGTCCCTCAGAATTACGTCTTTTTCACTCTCCTGGTTATATGTGTTTTCGTAAACCATGAGATCAGCGACCTTTCTTCCGGGATGACTTTGAAATACAATAAACCCTGCTATAAAAGGTTTAGCCCCACCCTGACCGTGTGTTCAAACTGATTTTAAACACTCCCGGATGCTTTTATCCCGCAGGTCCTCCCACAAGAGCCACACTGAGCCCTTCTGCAAAAACACCTTTTCGGGTTTCATGACCACCGCCAGGCAGGGTCCCGGTGGCGCCGGCGGAACCAGTTCCACCGGAAAAACAGCGCCATTTGGGAAAACTGCGTTTCCCCTTTCGTACCTCCCGCCGGATTCCTTCAGCCGCGCGGCCAGCCAGCCAACGGCGGCAATGCGCAGGAAGAGATCCATGTTTGAAGGGGGAGGTATGTGTTGGGGCAACCACAGAACCGTTTTCCCGGCCCTCACCCGGTAGATCATTCCCGCCCCCCTGAGTTTTCCGGTCAGCAGTCGGCTCTGGCGGAACAGGAGTGCCAGCGCCCCTTCCGGGGCGCCGCCGCACGACTCAATGAACTCCAGCAGGGCCAGGGCGTGTGCCGATGTTACAATCCCCGGAACGGCCCGGGTGACCTCCACACGAAGAGATTTCATCGCTGCTGCCCCCTAAGCCATGGTGCCGCGCAGCCTGAGGCTGAGCTTTTTCTTTTCCCTGCTGAAGCTGGCCACCATGCAGGTAACCCGGTCACCCCTGTTCAAGCTCCCCCTCAAAGGGGGCGGCGCCAGGCCCACCAGTCCGGGAACCGCCAGCATTTCAATCATTACAAATCTTGCGTTGGCGTGGGTAACCACCCCGGCCACGCAGTCCCCCCGCCGGAACTCGGGCGCCCTTTCCCAGGGGTCGGCGCCGTCAACCATGGATACGGAAATAATGTCCTTCTCCTGGTCCAGGGCGGTCACCCTGACGCTCACCTGGCGGCCCGGCTCGAAAAGATCGTTCAGCCTGAAGGACTTTCGCCTGGTGGCGGCTGCCCGGGGCACCTCCACCAGGACCCCTCCCCCAACATCCACCATGATCTGTCTGGGAGTAACCACCCTGACAACGGCGTCCACATCCTGGCCCACCTTCAGGTACTTAAAGAGCTTCTCCCTGGAGTCGGCCACCGCCTCCAGCCGGCTGCAGGCCGCAATGCCGGCTTTTTTGTCAATACCCCGGATCTTGACGAGGACCTTCTGCCCCGTGAATTTCTGCATCAGGGTCCAATCATCCAGTCCGGTCTGATCCGCCGGCACCAGCCCCCTGGCCACCTCAAGGTCCAGCTCCCAGACTGGTGAGTCACTCTCCCAGGTTATTCGGGTAATCCTGGCCTCAATGGGATACCCCTTCTGCATGGCGTCGTACAGCCTGTCCCACGATCCACCCCGGTACTCCAGTCCTTCCGGTCTGAGCATCTTGACAACCCTCCAGTCCGAATTTTATTTCAGCTTGAATTGAAAACCCAAAATGATCAGGGTGGCCAGCAGAAAACCTGCGGCCAGAACACATTCAAGGAGTGAGTCGCCGGTTTCCAGTCTCCACCCGTACTTCTTTTCCCGCCACCTACGGGGAAAAAAATGCAGGTAGCGCCATGGCCTGACGCCACTTCTGGTAAGGGCGTCCAGGATGATGTGCGAAGCTCCACCCGTCAGAGCCGCCGCAAACAGCGCTGCCGGAAGGCCATAAAGGATCCAGGCCGCGGCCAGAGGCATAGACACCAGCAGGACAAACATGGCCGTGTGGGTGGGGCTGTCCCTGTGGCCCCACCTTTCCTCCAGGTACACCCCAACAGGCCTGAACAGCCGCCCCGCCATACTGCCGGGGTGGTCCACGTCCGGGAGCAGCGCCGCCATTCCGCCAAGGGCCATCCCCCAGATCATCCCGGCAGATTCCCCCCCGCCAACTGACCCGGCCAGGGTGCCCAGAAACACCCCGGCCGCGGCGTGAGTTGTGCCGCGCAAATCAAACCACCTCCATAATCCTGCCCGTGGTATGGGTTCCTATTTTGCCGATGTTCCGGAGGCCTGCCGGTTCATCCCGCAGTAACCCGGCGCCGGCGGCAGGATCTATATTACGACTGATTGAATAGTTCCAGCACGTCCACACCTCCGGCCGGCTCACCGTGCCCTGGTCTTTGCCGCCTTCGCTTCGGCTCGGCCTGTTCACGGTCCATTTCCGGAATGGGGGGAGTGGGCACCCCGGCGGGAACCCGCGGCGCAAAGTCGGCCACCGTTCTGGGCTCCCGGCTCAGTTCCTGAAACTCCTTCATCTCCGAAAAGGCCAGGGTGTGCAGGTACAGGGGCCGGCACGTGGGTATCCTGGCCACCGCCTGAAAGAAGGGCATCTCCAGGAACTGCCAGTCGTCCATCAGGGGCATGTCCTTAACCGACTCGGACCTTTTTGTCATTTCAAAGGCCGATTTGAGGGGCACTGTAATGTCCCTGCGCTCGGATATTTCCCTCACCCTGGCCCTGCCCAGCATCCCTGAGAAGTACCTGGCCGTCCTCATATCGTTGACCCTCAGGGCAATCCTGACATCCATGTTGCCCAGTATGGTCTCGGCGTCGGCGGCGCCGTAAAGGCTGCCCAGCTGGGTGAGAGACTGCAGTATGCAGACGTAGTTGATCCCCAGGCCCCGGTCAAAGGACACGCGCTGGTTGAAGTCCGGAATCCGGCCGATGTTGTAGGCTAAGTACCCAGCGCCTTACCTCATTTCTGCGGCAGGTTTCCGAATACTCGCCCCCGAACCGTACGTACACCTCTCGATGTATACGGCTCTCCGTTTACTCATAATCTACTTGGAATTGATTTTCTTTCGGCAATCACTACAGACAATCAGGGACTTGCGTCTTTTATCCAGCATAGCCTTTTCCCACGGAGTATTCCCGGTCAGGTCTTTCAACGAGTTAACCAGATGAACCGACGCCATGTTAGTTTCAGCGCCGCAAAGCTCGCATATCCCCGCCTTGTAGCGGTAAAACAGCTCTTTTGGTTGATTCATCCGGGCAAAATCCGGTGTTATGTCAATATAGCTACCCAGCGCATATTTCACGCAGGGAAAACCGCCATTGTAGAAAGTAACGGACTTTTCGCCTGACTGGCTCCTGTAGGGAACGGAAAATAGGCCGTTTTTATGGTATTTCAGCTTTGCCTGTGTCATTGTGATGTTCAATTTTCCCGCGAGTGTTTTGTACATGCTGTATTCCATCACATAGGAAAACTTGTTCAGCACCGACACATTGGATGCAAGACGGTAGAAGTTGTAAATACCCCTGATTTGCACATTGTATTGAATCACGATTTCATGGGGAGCAAGATGCATGTAGTCGTCACGCTGAAGCGGTTTCCATTTTTCCTTCCCGTTTTCGTCCAACATGATTTTTAGAATGCCGTAATCCAGCAGCTTTCCAATCCACTTTTCTTTTGGCAGGTACAGTTTTACCCGATTCATATAAATGCGGGTCTGACCTTTAGAAATTTTCCTGGTGGATGTATCATCATTCACTGTAATGTCATAGCCCAGGAAGCGCGCCTTGTCGTGTCCATGAGTGATGAGGGTTTTCTCAGCCGACATGGAGAGTTTCAACCTGCTCAAGAGGAATTCGGATATATCCTCTTTAATCTTTTGCGCGTCGGCTTTATCTCCAATAATTCCGACCAGAAAGTCATCGGCATAACGAACATACTGGATTCTACGGTAATTCATATCCATCGGATCGAGTGTGGGGAAGCTCTGAAATTCTTTGCGGAGCCGCTTTTGTTCAGCCAAAGCCTCCATTTTTTCCTGTTCACTCATGGATGCCCAGTTCTTTGCACATTTTTCCTTGTACCTCTGATATGTGCTGTGCCGCCGGGCATATTCGTTGTTGTGCGTCCGGGCCGTTCCCTTTTCGAAATTCTGCTTGTACTCTTCCATAAACACATCCAATTCGTTGAGATAGAGGTTTGCCAAAATTGGACTGATGCCGGAGCCTTGCGGCGTCCCGCTGAAAGTGGCATTGTATTGCCAGTTTTCCATGTATCCGGCTTTGAGGAATTTCCAAATCAGTTCGATAAAGGATTCGTCTGCGATTCTACGGCGCAGGATGCTGACAAGGGTGTGGTGGTCGATGGTATCGAAGTAGGCTTTGATATCTCCCTCCACAAACCATTTCACCGCCGTGAAATTATGCTGGATTTGTAGTAGAGCGGTGTGACAACTCCTCTTTGGTCTGAAGCCATGAGAAAAGCTGGAGAATGTGGGCTCATAGATGCTTTCCAGCATCATTCTAACGACTTCCTGCACCAGTTTATCGTCGGCTGACGGGATACCCAGCGGGCGTAGTTTTCCGTTTTTCTTCGGGATGTATCTCCTGCGGGCGGGCGATGGCTGGTAACTGTGATTTTTCAGGGATTCAATAATCCTGTTCACCCGCTCCATACCATAACCATCCAGTGTCAGGCCGTCGATTCCCGGTGTCATCGCTCCTTTGTTGGCGTAAATATTCTGGTAGGCCAACAGGTAGAAATCGGGATTGTAGAGATTCCGGTACAGCCTTTCAAACCGATACTGTTTGTCAAGGCTGTGCATTTGTAGATTTTCCAATACAATTTGGGGACTTCTCATTGTGCCTCACGCACCCTTCCTTTGTTGTACTGGAGAGTAAACTGCCCTCCTTCGCCATGTGGACGGCTTTCCCGTCCTCGGACTACTACGAGGGCTCCGTGACCATGCCGAATATTCAGGAGCATTTCTCCATAGCTTGGATTCAAGCGTTTCGGGTTAGGTCATCCCCGTTTAGGTCAGTCTGAACATGGCTTGCTCTGTTGTCGGATACGACTTTCGCCATTTTCCGTCTACGACGGCTGGGAAGCAGGGGATATGGTGGCAGTTGCAGTTCGCCTAACTCTACACTGCACCCTGCTACACGGCGTAAGTAACCATTATTCCGCCGCGGCTGACGATAAAGCCCCTCTGGCTATCGTTCAGGTAGTTTAACCTTTATCCTCATACAGAACATTTCACCTCGACGCTCAGTCGCAGCTCAATGGTTAAGCTGACTTGCGCCTTTACCGGCATGCTGCACTCCCCGTTTGGTTTCCCTTCCGGATAAGCCGGTTGATGATGGGCATTTCATAACACGCCCACTGCCTTGCCAAAGGCAGATTTCAGAAAGACCCGCGCAGCGCTTTCACGCTGCATACGGGCGCACGGCGACTTCGTCGAGCAAAAAACGGCACGGAATGGGCAGCCGGTTGTGGTTGGCCTCGGCGAAGTCCACCAGGCGCTTGAAGAGTAAAAAGTAAAACGCCGTCAGCAGTGGCCTGAGGTCACCCTGGGTGGGCAGGATTACGAACAGGGCGGTTTTCTCCCGGGCAATACTGACCAGGTCAATGTCATGCCCGGCCGTGACAGCGGCCAGGGGACCGTCGGTCATCACCGCCACCTTGTTGGCCACCCCGGTGGCGAAGTTATTGAACATCCCCTTGCTGGATTGCCACTTCTCATAAAAAAAGGTTGGCAGCCGCCCCTCCCGGAACTCCCTGTTAAATTCAGCTTCCAGAGCCTCCACCGGCCAGGCCAGGAGGGACAGCACGGTTCGCATGTGCCTCCAGGTGTCCGGAAAGCCCGAATTGTACCTGGTCAGGCCCACCAGGGAGGTGAAAAGATTGGACTCCCCGCCGGCGAAAAAGGGGTTCTCCTTCCCGGCGCAGTTGATCATGGCCTCGCAGACCCGCCGGAATTCCGCGTCGTCCCGGGCCTCGCACAGTGGATTCCAGAGGTGCGATCCTTGGGCGGGGTTCTTGAAGTTCAGCACCAGCACCCGGTATCCCTGCTCTATGAGCCACTCCGCGATCCCTGGCTCGTACTTCCCCCGGGCGTTCCACTTGCCGGCCACCAGTTATAGCGATAGGTAACCCTTTGAGGTGATCTTCGGGTTTTCCCCCGCTCCACACCGTGCGTGAGCCTTTCGACTCACACGGCGTTCCAACAAGCAAGGTGACTCCTCCATCGGAGCTCTTCGCAGCAGATGCTCACGCTATCCAATGCGCACAGGAAAACTTCTTGGTTTATCTTCGATTGAAAACGCTTCGCTTGAAAACCGTCCGTTTAAATGCACGGGGCATCACCTCCGTGATACGGAACCCGCTATTTCAGGACTTAAACAGTTTTCAATTGAGGTTTTCCTGTCCTTGCCTGTCTAGTCCCCTTCGCCGTGCGGTTGGCTTTCCCAACCTCTGACTACTATGGGACTGCTGACTTCCCGGCGGATTCATCGTCCTGTCCGACTCCGACGCCGGGCTCTCAAACGTTCCGTTTAGCCTATCCTTTTGTGTGTTCCTCAGATCAACGCTATACCCCGGAAGACCCTGCCGCAGTTTAAACCACAATTGTTCTGCGAACGACAGCCCGCCATTCCAGACAGGCGGCAATGCTCCAAAGGCAGACGGCCGCATTGCGTCTTCATCTGTTCCACCTTTCGGCGGCGACCCGTCACGGGGCTTGAGCAGTTTTTATGTGACTTGACCATAGAACACGGACACCCGCACCATATAGTCCATATCCACATTGTGGATTTAGGCATTCAGGTTACGACTTCACCAAGCTTCATACCGTGTGCGTTGACAGCCGCTCACGGCATGTTGGAGGATTAGTGCGCGTGCCACCTCGGGCTTTGCATGCCTTCATAGGTGTTGGTTTTGCACGGCAAGGGAATTGCACCCTTGTATTCAGCTAAACAGTTCTTTCGTCCATTGCTGGACGTCGTGGTTTTCGGTCTATGCGCCCATAGCCCTTATTCCTCGACGTTTCGCGCCCCCCTTCGGGTCGGAAATGACCATGGACCAGCCCTCGTGGGCGGCGCTCACAATGTTGGGAAGCACAAAGCCGAAAGTCTTGCCGCTGCCGGAGGTGCCGAAGGCCGCGGTGTGCGCCGCCATGCCCTTTTTTCCCACCGGTACGCGCACGATCCTGCCCTCAAGCCTGCCCAGAACGATGCCCCCGCCGTACTTGCCGGGCCTGGGAGGTCCAAACTCGCACACCAGGGCAATGTTCCGGTCATCCGCCCAGCCTCCCTTGACCACCGGGCGGCCCTGCACCACCTTCAACCCGTGCTGCCTGATCCCGGGATCAGTATGTCTCCCGGCGGCAAGGCTCATGGCCAGTCCGGCCAGCGCCCCCAGAACCAGGCCGAACCGGGCGGCCCGGTCTGCCGGGGCAGCCTCCCCGGCCTTCACCCACACGACGATATCCGGCCGGACCTCCCGGCCCCGGTTCCGATCCCTGACAGTGAACATCGCCCAGGCCCCCCAGGCTAGGGCCGCCGCCATGAGGACAACAGCCACGGCGGCGGGTACGCTCCGCCCCGACCGTGCCCCCAGCCACCCGGCCAGCAGGGCCAGGGCCAGCACCGGCAGTAACAGAGGGTAACCCTGGCCAGCCGCCAGAGCGGCAATACCGGAAACCATAATCACCAGAAGGGCGGTTTTCTTTTTCACAAGCCGACCTTTCAGGCCAGACATACGAAAACACCCCCAGTTTTAAATTTTCATTCCTGGCCAGACCCTGCTGAATGCCAGGCTGAATACCTCGTACCTTGCAAGTGTAGCTGTTAAAGAGCCTGTCTTCCTTGAATCCATGCCGTTTCAGGGCTATTTCCAGGCGCAGCGCAAGGTCAATTTATGTGCTGGCGCGGCCCTTCCGGCCCCACCCCGGACGAAGGTTTACACACCGCCGCACTCCCTTGCGCCATCACCTCAGGCGCCACCGCGCAGGCGCCCTCCTTCCCGGCGCCAGAGACCTCAGCGCCGCCAGGTCGTCCTGGTCCAGCCTCAGCTCACGGTTACGACCGGTTTTCGCATCCAGGGCAAGTGTCTTGATTACAATCCACACCGCGTTGCGCCTGTCCTTCCCGGCCCAGTCCAGGACCAGGCCCCTGCGCGCCTCCAGGAGCCCGGCCGCCCGGCGGCCCAGGAACACCCCGTCCCGGCCGGGCGGCGGTAGAAACACCAGAACCAGGGCCTTTGCCCTGGCCGGGTGGGAGAAATATGATCCGGACCGCCAGAACCTGCCGGGCGGCAGATCACAGCGCCGGGCGTCAAACAGGACTCCCAGTTTCCTCACTAGCCGGGCAACGCGGCGCGGGCTCTTCACCAGCCACGCCCTGACGTACAGTGGGGCCACCTCCTCTGGTCAAACCGGAATTTCCCCCCTTATTCCGGGCCACTTGAAGGCAGGCGGTAAAGGTGGCCCTTTTGAGGGTTTCACTGTCAAGGTTTCGATACTTTTCCCCCCGCGCCAGGCGGCATATGGCTATGATCCTGCTGTTGCAGTCAGCTGTCGAGGCGGTGCCTGCAAGCAGTTCGTTCCGAATTGAAACAATGTTATCCTCCACAGAAATCACCTCCCATACCTGAATAAAGAAACCTTAACCGGGCGATCGCACTTAACCCCGGCAAGCCGGTCAGGAACCATCTTCTTCCCTTTCCCTGCGGGAGGCCCGGGCCAGAATGGACCGGCGCACCGTCTCCACATCCTCCCGTTTGGCCAGGGACAGAAGTTCCGACACGGCGAGAAAGGTTGCCTTGCTGTACACCACTACGGATCTGGCGGTGTCCCGGCCCTCATCCGACTCATTCTGACGCTCACACAGCTTTATGACCACGCTGGTAAAATCGGTGTGCTCCGCCTTCGCCCGGCGGCTGATGGCCAGGGCCAGGGGCAGCGGAAACCGTATGGTTCTCCTGTCAACAGTCATGATCCCGCTCCTGTTCTTCTGATCTGGGGATTGCCCTGAAACCGGGAAAACACCCCGGCGATGCGCCTGGCCACCCGGTAACCCGGCGCTACCCTGACCTGGCGGTCCGGGCGCTACTCCGGCCTGTAGCTACCGGACCGTCCCCCCGGCAGAATTGCCGCACGTAAAATATAGCCTGCTGCTGCCTCCACCCCGGTTCCCGGTGTCCAGGGACCGGGCGCCTGGATACCGGGGTGCCTGGTTTCCCGGACGGCCTGGTAACCCGGGACGCCTGGAACCGGGCCCGGAACCGGGCCGGCCCTGGAGCCTGGACCGGGACCAGGCCCGGGGCTCCCAGTCCGGGGGGTGGCCCGGGAACCTGGCACCAGGTTAGATCCGGACCTCCGGGCACCCGGCCGGGATGCCCGGGCCGCCCCCCGGGGTAGGGGCTGTCTGACGGCCCAGCCCTTGCGGCTGTTGCTGCTGATGGGGAAAAAAAGAAATTCGTCAGACGGCTGTCTGACACCCGGAACCGGGCGGCGCCAGGGTTGCCGGGCCACCCTGATGACGGGCGCGGTTAGCGTCTGACATCCAGGGCCAGGCGGGCCGGGGCGCCCGGGAACCGGTAAGCGCGTATTATATTTAGGAGCATGGATGGGGACAGCCTGAGGACGCAAGGACAGGGCAGACCGGCGGGTTTAAACACCCCGC
>Ga0209347_1006031_pt1 | contig 11071 bp, 8 predicted proteins | sample AutmiccommuBRH23_FD_187382 | JGI IMG/M metagenome (GOLD analysis project Ga0209347, IMG submission 187382) | Deep subsurface microbial communities from Mt. Terri, Switzerland - Autotrophic microbial communities BRH/23 (SPAdes) (version 2) | ecosystem: Environmental > Aquatic > Deep subsurface >...
CCCGCCTTCGTCGCCCAGCCCAGGCCCAGATGCCACTTGCCGATGCAGCCGGTGTTGTAGCCGTGTCTCTTGAGCAGCGAGGCGATGGTTACGCGGTCGGTCTCGATCAGCGGCTGGCTATAGCCGTTCAGCACGCCTTTCTTGAGACTCGACCGCCAGCAGTAACGCCCGGTCATGATCCCGTATCGTGTGGGCGTGCAGACGGCTGAAGGCGTGTGGGCGTCGGTGAATCGAATCCCCTGCGAGGCGAATCGGTCTATTGCGGGCGTCGGGACCTTTGACTGGCCGCTGTAGCACGCCGGATCGCCATACCCGAGATCATCGGCGAGGATAAGAACGATGTTCGGAGATTTTCCGTCTCGGGCGGGCGTCTGTGCGAGGGTTCGACCGCCGGTAAAGGCAAATGCTGCGGTGGCGCACCCCGCAGTCTTGAGGAAGTCGCGGCGCGTGTACATACGGCACTCCTACTGAAGAAACACAGGCCGGCTGATTATGGCACGATTCGCGCGATGAATCAAGGACGCGTTTCGGACCACAACAGCCGGCCTGGATCACATTTTCTTTCAGCAGGTCGCCGATGCCGGTTATTTGACGAAGCGGAAGATCAAGCCCTTCGGGTAGCGGTAGCGGATGCCGTCGTTGGCCTTGATCGTGGCGATAATGGTGAATACCAGATCCACGATGCCTACCGCCGGCAGCAGGATGAACCCGATGCACACGAACGACAGCAGAAATGCAACCGCCCCATAGATGAGCATCGTGATCTGGAAGTTCAAGGCTTCCTTGCCTTGGTCATCGACGAACGGGAACTGCTCCTTCTTGATCAGCCAGATAACCAGGGGCCCGACAAGGAACCCAACGCCGGCCGTGAAAAGTCCGGAGAGGGCGGACAGATGGGCGAACATGCCCCACATGCGGGCGTCCTTGTTCGGCTCTTTGGGCGACGGCTCGAAAGGCGGCGGGCCGGCCGTCGGGCCCTGGGGCCCTGTGCCGTAGTCAGCAGGGTTCTGCGGTGTCTGGGGAAGATCGTTCAGGCTTGCCATATTCCGACTCCATGTATCAACGCGAATTCGTCCATTACTCCACGGGCGATCTAACGATCCATATTGTGATAAGCCCGTCCCATGCAGTCAAGTGAAACTCCGTGGAGTTCACGGGACTGCCGTTACCGCCGCGGGCCGGCGTCACTCACGTCGATCGGCTCGATGCCCAGGCCGTGAGCGGGTGAATCGGGTGCGAACTCGACTTTGCCCTCCTTGTACGCGGTCAGCATCGGGTCCGTTTGCAGGTTCGTGTCGTCCGGCTCCAGGGAATAGCTGCCTGTCCGATTGTACTGATCGAGCCTGCGGCATTCGATTTCGCCCTCGCCGCTGAAGAGCACGTTGCCGGCGAGCTTCGTGATTCCCTCGTAGTTGTCGAACGTGATCTTGCCCCCGGCGCAGAGCACGTTCTTTTCGAAGGTGTAGCCGGAGGAGCGGGGGAAGGTGATCTGCATGTCGCCGTGGCTGAGGAAGACGTTGTTGCGGATCGTATTGCCTTTCGCCATGTGGTTGTGCGACGGGCGGATGACGTTGATCGAGAGGTTCTTCTCGACGGTGCAGCCTTCGCACTGCTCGTCGAGGTAATAGGCCGAGGCGCCGTAGCCGCCGGTATCGACGATGTCGTAGATGAAGTTGCCCCGCAGGACGAGGCCCTTGCCGCCGAAGCAGTAGATGCCGGCCCCATCGTGGAGTTCCTGCATCGCGTGATGGATGCGGTTGCCCTCGATGCGGTTCTCCTGCCCGCCGCAGGTGATGGCCGAGTAGGGCGTGTTGTAGACGTGGTTGTGGGCGATCTGGCAGCCTTTGCCGCCACCGGTCAGGGCGATGGCGCTGGGATACGTCAGGCCGACGTCGTGGACCTCGTTGTCCGCGATGGTTATGCCGTCGCCCTGGAACCGGATGCCGCAGGCGCCGACGTGGTGGGTGTGGCACCGCTCCACGCGCAGGTTCGACCCCGAGACTTTGATCGCCTGGCCGCCGGCGTTGAGGATCTCCAGATCGGCGAAGGTACAGTCCCGCGCCGAGATCGCCGTGAGGGCCCCGTCGAACCGTCCGGCCCCGAAACCGCCCGCCTTCAGCGGCGTGGTCGTCGCCGAGAGCGTCAGGCCCCGGATGGTGATGCCCGTCACGGGGTTCTCCTTCGTGCCCCTGAGCGTGATGATCGATTCGACCGCCGGGGCGATGGTCCGGGCCTTGCCCATGTCCTCGCCTGGCAGGGGACGGTAAACAACCTTGCCCCGGGTGCGGTCCAGGTACCACTGTCCGGCTTCGGTCATGCCCTCCCGCACGTTCCAGATGACGTACTTCTTGACGCCGAACGCGCCGGGCGGATGGCCCGATGGGGACGAGAAGGTGAGCGTGTGCGAGTTCCGGTCGTTCGCCGAGATGCCCACGAGCGACTCGTCCCACATGTGATAGACCGTAATCTCGGCGTTGCGGATATCCAGCCAAGGGCCGAGGTCGCCGGGCCTGTACTTCATCGTGGTCAGCTCCTCGTCCGTGGGCTTGCGTTTCCAGCCGCCGCCGGTGGTGGACATCCAGGGGACGTCGAAGACGCTGGCGTGCTCGAAGAAGCCTTGCTGCGGGAGCCGCGCCCGCGGGCAGTAGCGACCGTTGACGATCAGCGCCCGGAAGTCCCACGTGCCCTCCTTCACGCCCGGCAGCGAGGCCGCACAGAGACCGTCGCCGTCGGGCTCCCACCCGGACACCTCCCGGCCGCCATACAGACAGGCCTTCGCGCCGGGGACTGCTTCGATGGTCAAGCCGTTGTCCTCCGGAGCGAGCGCCACCGGCTCGCTGAGATAGTAGTCGCCTCCCTGAACGGAGATCGTTCGTGCCTGTCCGGCGCCCACGCGCCGTGCGGCTCTGCACGCGGCCTGGAGTGTTGCGAAGGGACCTTCGGCCCGACTCGCGTCAGGCTGGGCCAGCCGGCCGGACCAGGCGTCGTTGCCGTTCGGCGCGACGAAAAACTTCATCGACTCGCTCGCGCGCGTTGTGGGCATGGATTGCAGGCATGCGGCCATCAGGGCAACGCAGAGAGTTCTGAATACTCGTGACATGTGCCAACTCCGTTCATCATGCAGGTGCGTTTCTTACGGGCAACGATCGGGCACTATCCTAAACCATGCCCGGCCTGTGTGAAAGGCCCGAGAGCGGGAGTGCAATCCGGTGGGTGCATCCCAATCCGGTTGGCTATGTCGCACACCGGTGCGGGCGGATTTCATCCTGGGAAGCGGATCGGGTGTGTGCCACGCACTGTTTGAGTCAGGGAGCGCGCCAGGACAACAGGACTTCCTTGGCGGCAGTGTGTGGAATTGGGGAAAACGGAGGAATAGCAGGCCGATTGGCCTGGGCGGTCGGTCCGGCGACGGAGACGTCCTTCAGGAATTACTCTCGGCCGTATGCGAAGACCAGCGTCGCGAGGACGGCGACATGAAGTATGACAAGCACTATGTTCATCTTATGCATCCTTTCTTCAATGCCCTTCGTCTATATAAGGCACGACCCGGGTGCGTGGTAACAACGCAAGATAGGGTGCGAGATTCGTCGTGAGACACCCCGTGCAGACCTTCCGGCAGAACGCGGCGCCGTCTGCCGATGGTGTGGATCGCTGCCTCTGTGGTACTCACAACGGGACTTCTGCAAGATGGAGATTATGCCTATCCCCGGATGAACCCCCTTCTTCCCGAAACACGGCCGTCCGATAACGGCCTGTTTCGCGTAGACCGTTGAATTGCTCCGGCCCTCTGAGTATAATATAGGCTATATATTGGACATGGGGGCCTTGCCGATCGAATTCTTCGGCAAATCTCTGCAAAAAGCCAGGAGGGGCTCAAACTCAGTGGATAGAGGAGTCGGATCTGGCATGAGAACCGTGAGTTTAAGCTGCGCGCTGGTGCTCGCCGGCGGCTTGGCCGGGCTGTGCAGCGGCGCAGTCAGGGTCGAATATCCCAACGGACGCGAATCCATCCCCGCCGGCAGCAGGCAAGTCATTGTCTGGCAATGCGATCCAGGCGTTCAGCAGGCGGCGGTCGAATTCTCCTATACCGGCGGCGTCCTCTGGGAGACCATCGCCACGGCGGCCAAGAGCGCCAATGGGCAGGGCACGTACCTCTGGCAAGTGCCGGCGGTGTCGTCGCCGCAATGCCTGATTCGGGTCACAGCGGATGGCAAATCCGGCGGTTCCGACCAGAGCGATGCGACATTCACCATTTTTCCGTGCATCCTGCGGATGGATTACGACGGCGATTGCGTCGTGACGTTCCTGGACTACTGGGCCTTCGCGCAGGAGTGGCTGGCCTGCGGGGACCCCTACGACCCGGCGTGCGCGGGCAACAATCCGCCTCGAATCGTCAGCAGTCCGCCGGCGCAAGTGGATTGGGAAAGAGGCTTTACGTACGATGTGAAAGCTGTGGACGCGGACGGCGACAAGCTGGCGCACGTGCTGCTGCGAGCCCCGGCAGGGGTGACCATCGATGCGGCCTCGGGCCGGCTTATCTGGGCCCCGACTGCCAACCAGAGCGGCGGGGCGGTCATCATCCAGGTCCGGGACCAGTTCGGCGCCGCGGATATCCAGGCGTTCGAGCCAGGCGGGACGCAGATCCAGCAAAGGCACACCGGGGCCCCGGTCAACGGATATCCGAACCTCTTCGAGCGGCGGGTCATGGTCTACACGAATGCCGTCCGTATGGCGCCCCAGGGCTATCGGGACAAGTACATGGCCGGTTTTCAGCCCAATCCGAGCAGTATCCTGCGAGCCAACATCGCTGTCGAGCCGCTGTATTACGAGCCTCTGCTCAACACGTCCGCCCGCTCGCACGCTGTGGACATGTCGCAAAATGGCTGTTTTCAGCACGATAGTTGTAACGGGACCTCGTGGTCCCAGCGGATCTGGGGCTTCTATCCGCAGGCACGCAGGATCGGCGAGAACATCGCGGCCGGCTACTCCACCGCCAAAGCGGCGATTGACGCATGGCTGTGCGACGAAACGGGCGGCCAGTGCGCCGCCGATGGCACCTCCGCCGCCGGTCACAGGACCAACATCATGAGCACCGACCTGAGATCGGTGGGCATCGGCTATGCCCAGGACACACGCAGCAACTGGCGTTTTCTATGGGTCCAGGACTTGGCCTCGAACGAGCCGCTGAGTAAGCCGCCGCTCGTGGCGGGCTGCCATGATTTTCTGCTCGCGGGCAAAACGTCGTTCCTCCTGAACTACCGCGATCTGACCGGCCAATCGCCAATTTCCGTTCAGGTGACTATCGACGGCGTCGCCTATGACATGAGCCTGGACCTCGGTTCGCCCGCCGCGGGCATGTACCGCCTCGATACGGCCAAAGCCGCCACATGCCGCGAATTCTATTTCACGGCGGTGACCGCCTCGGGTGAATCCTGGCGTTACCCCGGCCCGGGCGTCTTCCTCACCGACGGCGAAGGCTCCTGCTCCGCCGATTACCGCTGAGTGCGTGGAGCCTGATCCCGCTTACGACCGGGTCCGTCGCAGTCCGTCATCAAGGATCGGGTGGCAGCGGCAAGCGTCCGCTTGCCGATGGTCTTCTGCCCACGCGGGAGGGTCCTCGCCATACGTTCTCGGCCTTGACGATGCCACCCGGAAATTCCAGACCCCCCGCCATCGACGGCATGGGCTTTTCAGGGGCCGGGCGGGACGTAGCGGCCGGCTTTGATCTGGATCGTCGTATCGACGGCTTTGGCCTCGAACGGGCGAAAATCGATCACCGGCGTGATCGTGCAGGTTCCGTTGAAATCCTTGGGTATCCGCCACGGATACGCACAGAAGGAGCTTCAGCCATACTCCAGGGCCGCCTCGGCAATCTGTTTGCCTTCGGCGTCCTTGATGACCAGATGTGCCGCCGGCTCGTGCCGCTCGTTGCCCTTTCGAATGGTGTTGAATGAGCCGCCATGGCGATCCGTGATCTGGGGCAGCAGCTCGATGACGCCAGGCTCCGGGCCGGGCGTGACGGCGACCTGGATCGTCAAGGGCAGCACGTCGGGCAGCGAGGCCTCCTGATTCGGCTCGACGACAATCGTCGGTCCCGCGGATCTGTAATTACAGCCGGTGCTCCACCGCTCGCCCGCGCTGTCAACGATCTCGAGTTTGACGCCGCGCAGTTCGTATGTGCCGGTGATGGTCCGGGCCCGGCCGTCCGCGAATTCGACTTGCTGGAATTGCCTGGGCGAGCTGAGCAATGCGGCCTTCACGCAACCGGCGACCCGAACAGTGCCGAAGGCCGGCTCGGCGGTGCGAATCTGAACGGACCCGCCGTCGGGCGAAGCCTCGACCGTATACCATGCTTCGCCGATGCGGGCGTACTGGGCATAGGGGAAGCTCTCCGGGCTCTTGGGGTCGTCCGAGAACTTTCCGTTCCCGTCCAGATCCACGAAGAATCGGTCTCCCCGGAACGGACCCTGCTCATAGTCGTTGAACAGGCCGTTGGAGTCCAGATCGGCCAGCGCCACCTTGCACGACTTGCCCCCGAACACCGCTTCGCCCGTCATGATGGACGAGTTTCTGCAATTCGCGTGGATCTTCTCCACGGGGTTGTCGCTGTCCTTGTAGGGAAACGCCGTGAACTCGAAGGCATAGGGGAATGTCTTGCCGCCTGCGGTGACTGAGAGTGTGATCTTCACCGGCTCGGCTCCCCAGCCCGTGCCCAGTTGAAACCCGAATCGCTCCCGCTCCGGATCGATCCGGTTGTCATTGTTGACGTCCGCGTAGACGACGTTGAAGCCGGTTCCGGCGCCCCGGCTCTCATCAATGACCAGCGTGAAGATGGGGTCCGCGGCGTCGCCATAGCGGGCGGCGTAGTAGACCGGCTTGGCGGACTGATAGTCCGGCTGGGAAACAAGCGTTTCATTGGGCTCATCGAGCGGATAGAGCCACTGGCAATTCCCGAAACCAATCAGGCTGGAGACATTGGGCCCATGAAACGGCTGCAACTGGACGACCTGGGGGCTCGCCGTACCCTCGGCCTGCGCCAATGCGCCGCTCGCCACGGCCCAAGCGACTCCTACGCAACAAAGGATGTTCGCCGTCAGACTCCGCATATTCCATAGTCTACCAGGGGAATTCCCAGCAGAACAAGTCCCGAGCGAAAAAATCTTTTGTTCCTGCCCGGCATCACGTATACTGGACAGTCAGGCGGAGTGCTGGCAGTACGCGGAGGTGACTGGCGTCCGGTGGCGCTCCTGGTCTTCAAAACCAGTGTAGGGCCGAGAAGGTCCTGGGTAGGTTCGACTCCTATTCGCCTCCGCCATTTTTTTTGAGGTGTGCTATGGAAAAGCAGAGAATGGTCGTGTTTCTCGTGCTGATCGTCCTCGGGTCGGGCCTGCTGGCCTACGGACTGCGATCGCAGGCGGCCGTGGTATCCTCCGGCGAGCAGGGCCAGGTCATGGCGACATCGGAACTGGCGATCACCCAGGAAGTGGCGCGAGGCGGAGTCAAACGGGATGAATCGGGGGAAGTCAAAAAGACCTACGGAGAAGGCGAGAAACCCCCGGCCGCCTGTCCTACCTGACCGAAGTAGTCCCCGGCCGTGGCGGCCGTGACCTTTGTCAGTCCATGATGCAATTCTCTTTGGCCACAGAGAACATAGAGGGCACAGAGAGTGAAAGAACATCGTGTACGTCGATACAATCTGTATGAACTCTGTGATCCCTATGTCCTCTGTGGCTGATTCTTTCTTGAGTTCCGAGTGCGCATGACCGAGAAAACCAGACTTGCCGGCTTCTTTGCGAGATTGCAGCCCTACCGCCTCTGGGTCCAGACGGCGTTCCTGATGGTCTGGCTGGATCCGCTCGGTATCCGCTATCACGGCATCTGCGCCCCGGTCTTCCACTGCTACGCCTGCCCGCTGGCGACCTTCGGCTGCCCCATCGGCGTGCTGGCCCAATTCAGCGCGTTGCACCTGATTCCTTTTGTGACGATCGGTCTGCTCATCGTGGTCGGGGCCCTGGTGGGCAGTTTGTTCTGTGGCTGGGCCTGTCCCTTTGGCCTGCTCCAGGACCTCGGCGCCCGGATCCCCACGCCCAAGTTCGAGCTACCCCGCTGGACAGGACACTTCCGCTTCGTCATACTGGGGGCGCTGGTTCTGGCAATTCCATACTTCTTCGGCGAGGAGCACCCGCTGTTCATCTGCCGGGTCTGCCCGGCCGGCGGCATCGAGGCGGCCATCCCGAGCGTCGTGAGCCAGGCGGTCGCGGGTGAGGCCATCGTCTGGCCGAGCGTCGTGAAGATGACCATTGTCGGCGTCTTCCTCGTGGCGATCCTGTTCGTCCGGCGGCCCTGGTGCCGCGTCCTGTGCCCGCTCGGCGTGATCTTCTCCTCGCTGAACCGGGCCTCGGCCTTCTTCCTGCGATTCGACCGCGGCAAATGCACCGAGTGCGGCCGCTGCACGAAACTGTGCAACTACAACATCGAGCCCGAGACCAGCCCGAACGACTCGCGGTGCATCCGCTGCCTGGAATGCACCCGCTGCAAGCTCGGCGCCCTGAGCCCCAGCACGATCCTCCACGGCCGGCGCAAACCCGCCGCCGAGACGGTCCCCCCAGCCGCCGAGCCCACGCCCGGCGCATAGCGATTGTGCCAGATTCCATCCGGGTGCGATGAAAGCGAGACATCGGCTTTGTAACATTCCTGAGAATCCGCGCGTTTTTATATTTACAAATTCAATTAGACAATTAAAATGAAAAATATAGTTATGAATATCAAAGGGCCCTTGGATGAAGAGAAAGCAGCGAAAGGACGCACAGGAAACGAGGCAACGCCTTCTGGCGGCCGCGGCGGAAGTCTTCGCCGAGAAGGGGTTCTGGGAGAGCACTCATGCCGAGATCTGTGAGAAGGCCGAGGCCAATACGGCCGCGGTGAACTACCACTTCGGCAGCAAGGAGAACCTGTACGTCGAAGCCTGGAAGCACACTTTCGAGGAATCGATCAAGGCTCACCCGCCGGATGGCGGCGTCCCCCCGGAGGCCCCCGTGCAGGAACGCCTGCACGCCAGAATCCTGTCCCTGATGCAGCGCATCGCCGATCCGCAGACGCACGACATCGATCTCGTGCACAAAGAAATGGCCAATCCGACGGGGCTGCTTATGAAGCCTCTGAGAAAGGCCATCGAGCCGACCGAACAAGCCTTTCGCGGCATCGTGCGCGAGCTCCTGGGCCCAAAGGCGAGCGAACAGCAGGTGAGCCTGTGCCAGATGAGCATCATGACCCAGTGCTTCGATCCGATGATGCGGTCGCGGTTCGCCAAGACGATGCCCCGGCCTCGTCCCCCGGGCCTGCCCTGCAGCGTGGAGGAGCTGGCCCTTCACATCACCCAGTTCAGTTTGGCGGGAATCCGGGGGATTCACGAACGGATGGCCACAGGCGGAAAGGCCGACGGCAGACCACGGTGAGAGACAGACGCTTTGAAACGGGAGTAGACGATGAATGCCTTGCAGAAGAGAACCTCGGTCGGATGGCGGCCATGGTTGGGCGCAACGCTGGTGGTTGTCATGCTGGCCGGGTGTACCGTGGGACCCGACTACGTCCGGCCCGAGACCTCCGTGCCTTCGACCTGGCACCGTCAGCCTGGAGACGGCCTTACGGCCGAGCCGGCGGCTCCTCAGATCCTGGCGTCCTGGTGGACCACGCTGGACGATGCTACATTGTCCGGCCTGATCGAGCGTGCCGTGGCGGGCAATCTGGACCTCGAAACCGCCCGATCGCGGGTGCGCGAAGCGAGGGCCCGCCGGAGGATTGCCGGAGGCGCATTGGTCCCCGCGTTCAGCGCCGGGGGCTCCGCCACGTCGAGTCGGACCGACACGAGAGCCGGGTTTGACACGAGCGGCCAGGTGTACTCGACGAGCCTCGATGCGGGTTGGGAATTGGACGTCTTCGGCGGGATTCGCCGCTCGGTCGAAGCGGCGACGGCCGATCTGGGCGCCACCGAAGAGAACCTTCGCGACGTGCTCGTTTCCCTTCTGGCCGAGACAGCCCTGAACTATGTCGAAGTGCGTACGTTCCAGGCTCGGATTGCGGCGGCCGAGAGCAGCCTCACGGCGCAAGAGGAGACGTACCAGTTGGTTCTGTGGCGGCTGGAGGCGGGACTGGACGATGAGCTGGCTTCGCAGCAGGCCCGGTACAACCTGGAAAACACGCGATCTCAAATCCCCAGCCTGCGGACTGGACTGCAGGAAGCGATGAATCGCATCGCCGTGCTGTTGGGTCAGATGCCGGGCGCTCTGAATGAGGATTTGGAAAAGCCCCAGCCCGTGCCGGTCCCGCCGGAAGAGGTTGCGGTGGGCGTGCCGGCGGATGTGGTCCGTCGCCGGCCCGACGTGCGGCGCGCGGAGCGCGAGTTGGCGGCTCAGACGGCGCGGGTTGGCGTGGCCACGGCGGACTTGTACCCGAGGCTGACGCTCAATGGCTCTGTGGGCATTGAGACCCTGTCCTTCCGCGAGCCGGCCGCGTCGCGGACCTCGTTTGCCAGCGGGGGCCCGCGAATCTCCTGGGCGATCTTCGATCCGACGATTCGCCCCAACATCGAGGTGCAGTCGGAGTTGCAGCAGCAGGCGTTGATCCAGTACGAGGCCGTTGTTCTCGGTTCGCTGGAGGAGGTCGAAAACGCTTTGGTCGCCTATGCCCAGGAACAGCGAAGGCGGGAGAATCTGCGGGAGGCGACGAAAGCGGCCCAGTTGGCCGCCGAGCTGGCGCAGTTCAAGTATCAGGCGGGCCTGACGGATTTCAGCAACGTCCTGGACGCGGAGCGGTCGCTCCTGTCGTTCCAGGATCAGTTGCACCAGAGCGACGGGACGGTGACCTCCAACGTGATCCGGCTGTACCGGGTCCTCGGAGGCGGATGGACCTCGATGGCAGTGGCCCCGGTGGCAGCCGAGGTCGGGGGGACAGCTTTGAGACATGGAGAAGAACGATGAGCGCGAAAGCACACACTGAATCGGATATCGCCAACACGCTGGGTGTAAAGCCCGGCTCCGGCCGAGGCCGGCGTCTGAAACGCTGGATGCTTCTG
>Ga0209347_1006032_pt1 | contig 11071 bp, 5 predicted proteins | sample AutmiccommuBRH23_FD_187382 | JGI IMG/M metagenome (GOLD analysis project Ga0209347, IMG submission 187382) | Deep subsurface microbial communities from Mt. Terri, Switzerland - Autotrophic microbial communities BRH/23 (SPAdes) (version 2) | ecosystem: Environmental > Aquatic > Deep subsurface >...
CAGTTGCACGCGTTCGAAACCGGCATCGACATCGCGGATGCGGCGCGCGAATTCGTGACCGGTCTCGGCAAAGGATTCCGGCGACGCGCCCTGGAAGGAATAGATCGACTGCTTCTCGTCGCCGACTGCAAACACGGTGCGATGTATCTCGGCGCGCGATCCTTCGCCGGCAAAGAATTCGCCGGCCAGCCGCCGAACGACCTCCCACTGGTCGGGGCTGGTGTCCTGCGCCTCATCGAGCAGAATGTGGTCGATGCCCTGGTCGAGCTTGTATTGAACCCATGCGCCGGCATCCCGGCGCGCCAGCAGCCTGACCGTGCGGGTAATCAGATCGTTGAAGTCGAGAAAGCCACGCGCCGATTTCAGCTGCTCGTAGCGCGCGATCATCCAGCTGGCGATGGTCAGTGCGGCCCGCGTGCCGTCCAGCATCCGGAACAGCGTCAGCCGGTCCATCGTCACGATGATCGCCGCGGCGGCATCCTCGTAGCGCCTGGACAGGTCCGGCATGGCGGCAAGCAGCGCCTTCTTGAAGAGCCAGGCTGCGGCATAGGGCTCACCTTTACCTTTCAAGAATGCCTTGTGCAGCAGCTTCAGGCGCTTCTCTGGATCAGCCTCCAGGAATGCATGCTTTGCCGGCTCGACCAGGCTGTCCAGAGCGCGGTTGGCTCCCATGCTCAGGCAAAGGCTGTCCAGGTCTGCAAGGTATGTCGGCGAGAAACCGGGAAGCGGCCAGACCGCGCCGGCGATCTGATCGGCCGTCTCGCCCGGCACAAAGCCGAATTCCTCGAACAGCGGCGACTGGGGCCCGGTATCGCCGGTCAGGCCCTCGTCGATGAAGGTGCGCAGCCCGTCGCGGCGCCGCACGACTTCCATCAGCAGCGCATCGAGCCCCGACTCGCCGCCGCGCTCCAGCACGGTGGCAAAGGCCTCGCCGAGTTCCGGATTGCCGGCAACGGCAACCGTCAGCATGTCGCGGCGGGCTGTCGAGAACAGCAACTGCTCCATGCGCTGGTCGAGCATCTCGAACTGCGCGGCAATGTTGGCCTCCAGCGGGAACTGGTGCAGCACCGCCTCGCAAAAGGCATGGATGGTCTGGATCTTCAGCCCGCCCGGCGTTTCCAATGCCTCGGCAAACAGGCGGCGCGCGGCGCGAAGCTTTGCCGCGTCGGGTGTGACGCCTTCCAGTTCGAAAATCCGGGCCGTCAGCCTCGCGTCGTCGAGCATCGTCCATTCGGACAGATTCGAGAAGACCCGGTTCGACATGTTGGCGGCGGCGGCGCGCGTATAGGTCAGGCAAAGGATGCGCGACGGGTCGGTGCCAGACAGCAGCAGCCTGATGACGCGTTGCGCCAGCACATGCGTCTTGCCGGCGCCGGCATTGGCCGACACCCAGACCGAATTCTTCGGATCGGCGGCACTTGCCTGCCGCCGCGCCGTTTCGTCGGGAACCGTGCGCCTTGGGCTGCTCATTCGTCGCCGCCCTCCGCGTCCCCGTCGCCGCCCGCCGACCATTCGAGCACGCGGGCGAGATGGTCGTAGTCGCCATCCGTATCGCCCTGGCGAAACGGCAAGGCGCGCGACAGATAACCGGTCGACGGGTCCTGATAGTGGACGAGCAGCTTCTCCAGCCGTGCCCAGGCATCCTCCGAAAGCTCCATGGCGCCGCGCTGGCTTCGGCTGTGCTCGAGGATCGATTCATGCACGACCTCGCCGTCCGGCTTCAGCCTGATATAGGCGAGATCGGCCGGCTCCAGCTTGCCAAGGTCCTTGAACGCACCGCGCCTCAGCAGCGCGCCTTCGAGCGCCAGCTGTGGCGCCAGAAGCGTGTGCGCCTGGCCTTTCGAAGGCGTCGACCCGGTCTTGTAGTCCAGTATGTCGGCCATGCCGGCGGGCAGCAGGTCGATGCGGTCGGCATAGCCTGACAGCGTGACGCCCGAGGCGCCAACCGGCAGCTTGCTGGCACGCAATTCCGGCGCACGGCGCAGCACCGAATCCGCCCTGCCGATTTCCCATTCGATGAATCTGCCGGCGAGTTTCTCGAAGCGCGGCCACCAGACCGCGACGACATCTTCCGGCAATGCATCCTCGGCAAAGCACTCGCGACCCTTGGACAGCAGGATATCGATTGCCGTCGCATCGCGCGGGTCGACGCCACTGGCCGAAAAGCGACTCAGGATTTCGTGGAACAACGTGCCGCGCTCGGCAGCCCCCGGATCACGCAGCAGCGGATCGAGCGCCGCAAGCTTCAGCACGAGTCGCGCATAGATGGCGTAGGGATCGCGGCGCAGCGTCTCGATCTGGGTTACCGAAAAATGCGTCGGCCGCACCGCGACCGGCGGCTTGGGATTGGGTCGCCTGGCGAAGCCGATATCGGGCGCGTCGTCGAGCGTGCGACCCCAGGCAAGATACTTGCCGCCCCGCGCGCGCATGCTTTCGGCCGCGTCCGGTCCGGCAAAGGTCAAGAGCCGCTGCAGCCAACGCGACGCGACAGCAGGCGCCTCACCGGCGCGCGCCGAGCGGGTCAGGATCACATCCGGCGTGCCCATCGCCATGACAAGATCATGCGCGGCCTGTCCGATGCGGCGCTCCGGCGGCTCCAGCGACAGACCGGATTTCATCGTCCGCGACATGAAGCGGTCGGCCTCGGCGCGGCGCGGCCAGCTGCCTTCGTTAAGGCCGCCTATCACCAGCGTGTCGACGCTCTGCAGCCGCGCCTCGAGCGCACCCCAGATGGCGATGCGGCGTTCGGCGCCAGGCGCAGGCTTGACCGTTTCGGGACCCATCAGCGCCGCAAGTATGTCGGGCCACTGGCCGGGCTCAATCGCGAAGGGCGCCGTCGATGCCACGAGGCCGCGCAGGAAGTCCGCCAGCTTGTCGCCGGCATCGCCGGCATAGAGTTCTTCGAGGCTGCCAGCCGCGCAGCGTCCCAGCGCCTCCAGCGCCAGCACCGAGGCCCCGACCATTGCGGCGAGCTCCAGCGATGCCTTGCCGCGGCAGGCCGCCAGCGGCTGCACCGCGGCGGCGAGCTTTTCAAGGACCGTGCGCGCGTCTGCAATGCGCGTTTCGTTGATGCGCGCCAGCCAGAAGGGGGGACGCCTGTCGCCCGCCATATCGCTGAGCCGCGCCTCGAACAAAGCGGTGAGTCCAGCGATATCCGGACGGCCGGTGCCGCCACGTAGCGCCACCAGTTCGATCGTCTCGGCGGCGTGGCGAACTGCGGCGCGCTCCATCCCCAGCGACAGCAGAGGGTGCTTCAGCAGCGCCAGCACGGCAACCGGATCGCCCGGCTCGAACACTGTCTGCACGAGCAGCGTCAGCAGCGTCGCTGGCGATGTCGCCTTGAGCGGCATGCCGCCGGAATCGTCGGCGCGCACGCCAAAGCGCAGCAGCTCGCTCGACACCCGGCGCGCCAGTGCACGGTCGCCTGTCACCAGCGCCGCCCTCTTGCCCGGCGCATCGACCGCCTGGCGCAGCGCCAGCGCAATCGCCACGGCCTCGTCGCGCTCGCGCGGCGCCTCTATCAGGCTGACGCGCGAAAGCGCGGCCTCCACTTTGCTTTCCGGCAACAGCGCGCGGCGTTCAGCCCACTCATCGGTCGTTTCGGCTGGCCGCAGCGATTCCGATACAAGCGCTGCGCGCAACGCCAGTTCCGGCTCCGACATGCCGATCTCGCAAACGTCGCCGCGCGCCAGCCCGATGCGGCGCAGCAGCTTGGCCAGGCCATATTGCGGATGGCCAAGCACGGCCGGCTGAGGCATGTCGTCGGCCAGAACCGCCCAGGCCCGCTCGTCGAGACTCCGATCGAGGCCAGGCAGCACCACCGCGCCCGTCGGCAGGCGCGCAATGGCCGCCAGGAGCTCTGCCGTCGCCGGTATCGAGCCGGTCGATCCGGCGGCAATGACCGGCCCGTCCGGCGGATTCCGGCGCAGCCGCTCTGCCTCCAGCCGGATCAGCGCATCACGATGCGCCGCCGGATTGGACTGCTGGCGTGCTGCCAGGAATTCCGGCCAGTTCTGGGTGACAATGGTCAGGAATTCGAGGGTCACCTGCCACCAGCCGGACAGGCTGTCGGGCGCCAGCGCTGCGAGACCCTGCCAGCCGGCGCCCTCGGTCTCGATCTCGTCCATCAGCGCGGCCAGGTCACGGGCGAGCCAGATGGCGTCGGCCGGCGAGGCCGGCACAGCCAAAGGCTCCTGGAAAAGACCGGCAACATGGGCGGGCAGCCGCTTCTTCCACGCATGCACCAGCGGCGCCAGATAGAGCAGCCGGTCGAGCGCGGAGATCGGCGGGGCGAGTTCGAGCGCCGCTGAATCGTCCTCGCCGAACACCGCCTCGTCCTCGTCGAATTCGCCGAGCGGCCGCACCATCGGCAGGATAGACGAGCCGCCCGTCGACCGCTCGACGAAAAGCGCCCGCAGCGCCCGTGCGGCGCGGCGTGTCGGCACATAGATGGTGACGCCGGCCAGCGCCAGCGGATCGCCGGCTGCGGCAAAACCGGGAACGAGCCGGCCCGACAGGAGCGCGTCGGCAAGCGTCGGCAGAAAGGCAGCGCCCGGAGGGATTGAGACAACGCGGGGGGCGCTCATGCCCCTTCGGCCACCGCCGCCTCGGCCAGTGGAATGGCGTCGGGCGTGCCGACCGTGATCCAGCGGCCTTCCATCTTCATGCCGAACAGGCGGCCCGCGTCGATCGCCGCATCGAAGTAGCGGTTGAGCGACAGCGGCCCTTCGGGCGCTCCGGCAAACAGGGCCGGCGAGACAATCGCGGCACCGGCATAGATCAGCCCGTCAGGCGCGCCGGCGGCGCGGCTGAGCCGGCCGTCCGTGTCGACGGTGAAATCGGTACCGCCGGAATGGCCGGTCGCGGATTCGAGGTCTGCAAGCATCAGCAGAATATCCATCTTCGCCGCATCCCAGGCAAGGGCGAGGCGGCGCAGATTCGGCTCGTCCCGGTCGATCCAGAAAGTGTCGGCGTTGAGGATGTAGAACGGCTCCGATCCGAGCACAGGCAGAGCCTTGACGATGCCGCCCGCCGAATCGAGCAGGCCGCCGCTTTCGTCAGAAATCAAGGTCTGTGGCGTGCCGCGCGCCGCCAGATGGTCGGCGATCTGCTCAGGCAGGTAATGGACGTTGACCACGGCCCTGATGACGCCGGCAGCCTCGAGACTGTCCAGTCCGCGATCAAGCAGCGCCCGCCCTGCTATCATGATCAGCGGTTTCGGCATGGTGTCGGTGATCGGCCGCATGCGCTTGCCGAGACCGGCGGCCAGAACCATTGCAACTTTCGGAAACGCGGTCATTCCGGCACTCCGGCAAGCCCGTGTTCGCGATAGAAGTCGCGCAATTCACTGAGCGCCGGATGCGCGAGCGCCCGGTCCAGATAGTCGCGGATGCGCGGCAGATGCTTCAGATAGGCAGGCTTGCCGTCGCGTCGGTCAAGCCGCACGAAGATGCCGAGGATCTTGGAATTGCGCTGCGCGGCCATGGCGGCATAGGCCGCGTGGAAGGCCGTCTCGTCAAAACTCCCCACCACCTGGCGCGCGGCAACATAGGCCGCGACGGTCGACGCCTCGATCTCGGGTGGCACGGTAACGCGCGCATCCATTGCCAGCGAGGCGAGGTCATAGGCGGCCGGGCCCCAGAGCGCATCCTGGAAATCGATGATGCCCAGCCGGTCGAGGCCCTGCCGTTCGCCGCGCCAGATGATGTTGGGCGAATGATAATCGCGTAGCACGAGCGTCTTCTCAACATTACCGAGCCGGCTAATCAGCTTGCTCCATGCATCGCGAAAAGTCTCGCGCAGCGCTTCGCTGGCTGGTCTGCCGGTCACGTAGGGAAGATACCAGTCGACCAGCAGTTCGACCTCGATCAGCATCGCCTCGTCGTCGAACTGCGGCACGTCGTGGAAAACGCCCGGTGCGGCCTCGAGCCTGCGCGACCATGGCTTTGTGTGCAGCGCCGCCAGCAGTTCGGCGGCGGCGGCATAGCGTTCCGCAATCGGCCGACCTGCGGCGTCGAGCATGCCCTCCGAGCCAAGATCGCCGATCAGCAGCAACCCCCGCTCGATGTCTTGTTCGATGATGTCAGGCACGGCAAAGCCCTGTCTGGCGAGCGCGCGGTCGATGGCGACGAAGGCAGCGACCGAGCGCGCCGTGTGGGCTATTTCAGCGTATGGCCGTCCACCGCGCACCGGCGGGCCGAGTACCAGTTCCGGCGAATTCATCAGGATCAGCGCGGCGTCGCCCGGCCTTGCCACCTTCTCATAGGATCGCGCCGATGCGTCGCCGGCAAAATACTCGCGCCGCGCTCCGCCATATCCGCTTGTCGCCAGAAAATCGCGGGCCGCGAGCGAACGCACGATGCGGTGCAAGACCGGACCGCGCCCCTCGATCCGAGCCCGCCGGCCGTCGCCTTCATGCAGGAGTTCGATGCGCAGCGTTTCACCGGGCAAGCGGTCACCGGCGCGGTCGGGCCATTCCACCAGCACGGCGCCGTCGATCAGCATCTCGTCCAGGCCTAGTTCGTCCAATTCATCCGCCGAAGACAGCCGGTAAAGGTCGAGGTGATGCACGGGCAGCCGCGTCTCGTAGGATTGCACCAGCGTAAAAGTCGGGCTCGGCACGTCGAGCGCCGGATCGCCAGCCATTGCCCTTATCAGGCCACGCGCCAGCGTCGTCTTGCCAGCGCCGAGATCGCCTGACAGCGCCAGTACATCGCCCGGCCGCAATGCCATTGCGAGATCCTCGCCCAGCATCACGGTAGCACCTTCATCGGCCAGGAAGCGTTCCAGCGGCGTATCGTCAGCCACCGCCTTCTTCACTCGGCGGCGTCGCGCATGCCGACCGGCTTGACCGGAAACAGGCAGATGACGGTGGTGCCGACATTCTCCGCAGTCTCGATGCGTACCGTTCCGCCATGCAGTTCCATGAAACTCTTGACGATCGACAGGCCGAGACCGGCGCCGCGGCGGCGGCCGCCATTGCTGCGCGGCTCAAAGCGGCGAAACACCGTGTCGAGCACTTCGGGCGGCATTCCGGGTCCGTCGTCATGAACCGAGAATTCGGTGCCGATCTCAAGCTTGCGGCAGCCAAGCGTGATGGTGCTGCCATCAGGCGCGTAGTTCACCGCGTTGGAGAGCAGATTATAGAGAATCTGGCGGACACGGACGTCGTCGGCATTGAAGAATTCGGGCGCCATCGCGGTTTCGAGCCGCAGTCCGATCGAATGCTCGGCCAGCCGATCGGCGATCAGCTCGGCGGCCGCCTCGATGGTCTGCCCGACACGCACCTCGGCAATGTCGAGTTCCATGATGCCGGCGTCGACGGTGGCGAGATCGAGAATATCGTTGACGATGGTCAAGAGCACCGACGACGACGTTCCGATATGCTCGAGATATTCGCGCTGGCGCGGCTGCAGTGGTCCGGTGTCTGGCAAGGACAGCAGTTCCGTGAAGCCGATGATGTTGGTCAGAGGCGAACGCAGCTCATAGGAGACGTGCTGGACGAAGTCGTTCTTCAACTGATCGGCTTTTTCCAGCGCCTCGTTCTTTTCCTTCAGCGCGCGCTCTATGTTGACGCGGTCGGTGACGTCGACAAAGGTCATCATCACCTGGCCATTTGGCAGGTGGATCACGGCGTAGCGCAGTACCGTGCCATTGACGAGTTCGACCTGGCTGCGGCGATCGTGACGCTCTTCGTCAAAGCCGGTCACCGAGGCGACAAAGCCCGGCCAGGGGCTGTCCTTCGCCAGCGGGTCGCATTGCGCGCGGATCGCCGATATGTGGGTCTTCCGTTGGACGACGTCGGGCGAAAGCTGCCACAGCGTATTGAAGGCCGGGTTGGAAAGGCGGATGCGTCCGTCGGGGCCGAAAACCGCGACGCCTTCGGCCAGATTGTCGAGCGTCTCGCCCTGCACGCGCACCGCCGTATTGTAGCGGCTTTCGAGATCCATCTTCTCGGTCAGGTTTTCGAAGACCCAGGTTACGCCGCCCTTGGGCTGCGGGTTGGCCACGACGCGGATTGTCCTGCTGTCGGGCAGGTGCCACCAGTGGACCTGCGATTCCACCGAACGGTAGGCGCTAAGCAGGTTCTCCTTCCAGCGCCGCCATTCGGGCTGTTCGGCAATCTTGCCCTCGCTGCGCAGCCGATCCAGCATCAGCGCATTGTCTGGCGCGCTCGACAGGAAGCCGTGGTCGAAATCCCACAACTTCTGGAATGCCTGGTTGAAGAAGCGCAGCTTTTCATTACTGTCGAAGATCGCCACGGCCGTGGTCAGCTGGTCGAGCGTGTCTGCATGGCTTCTGACCATGCGCTCATATTCCTCTCGCGTCGCCTCGATCTCGCTCTTGTCGACGGCAATGCCGGCCGAGCCTTCGCCGCCGGCGAAGTCGGTTACGGCAAAGACGCGCCGGTCGCCGTCGATCACCGTCGACAGGGTCTGCTGGAAAACCGGCTTCGACAGGTGATGGGTTCCCATTGCCTCGCGCGCCGGGGTTCCCAGAAACTCCTTGCCCCCGCGTATTGCAGCTTCCGAGTCAGCCGCTTCGACTGCTGCGGCATAGGCACGGTTGACCCATGCAAGCTGGCCATCTCCAGCTCTTATCCAGAATGGCATGTCGAGCGCCTCGATCAGGCCGAGCACGTTCTCGCGATCCGTCGCCAGGCGCTGGTTGTCGAGCCTGAGCCGTGCCTGGATGCGCTGCGATTCGGAGAGCGACATGAAGCGCACGATCCCATGGGCGGCGCTCTTGCGACCCTGCACTTCCAGCGGCGCGCCATTATGGGTCTCGACAACGATGTCGAAGGCCGCTGCCTTCTCGCGCAGCGCGGTGATGGCATTCTCGAGCGTTGCCGCCGACCGCGGCGCCAGCCAGCGCCCGAATGCGAGAAACGCCGCCCGCTCTTCCGGCGCGCCGCTTTCGGTCGGCAAGGCACCGATCAGTTCAGGCTTTCTGTTGTCGTTGTTCCAAACGATGACGCGCATATCGCGAAGGTTGAGAAGGGCTTCGGAACGCTGAACGGCAGCGTTGAGTTCGGCTATCTTGCCGCGAAGCTCGGCATTCTCGTTGGCTGTCCGGCCGCGCTCGCGGATAAGGAAGATCGCCGAGATCAGCGCCGCACCCATCACGCCGGCAAACATCGACAGTTGCATGACCTCGACGGTGCTGAACGAGAATGCAGTTCGCGCCGTCGTCGCCCCCTGTGCGTGGGCAAGGCCGGAGCCGAGCAGCGTCATCGCCGCCGAGCTGAAAAGCATCCGCGTTGACGTTGCGCGCCGCCAAGGCCCGGCTTGCCCTGCCAATGGCCTCGCTGCCGAATCCGTTGTGCCGTCGCAATCGGCTTTTCCCGACTGACGCGGGTCTTCCCCCGGCATGTCTTGTTCCTCTCCGCCGCTGACTGCAAGACCGCCCTTGCAAGCCCCCAGTCCTTTGCCGCCGGAGCGGGGGTGTCGCGAATCACCCACCATAACGCGTGCACGAATCGCCGTGAAGAAGTACTTGCCGCAAAAATGAAGCCGGGCAGAAAGTCAACTGCCCGGCTTCCATATCTGGTAGCGGATGGCGCGATGGTTAATAGCGATAGTGTTCCGGCTTGAAAGGACCCTGCGGCGTCACACCGATATAAGCCGCCTGCTCTCCCGAAAGATCGGTCAGCTTGGCGCCGAGCTTGTCGAGATGCAACCGCGCAACCTTTTCGTCGAGATGCTTGGGCAGCACATAGACTTCGTTCTTGTAGTTCTCGCCGCGCACGAACAGCTCGATCTGGGCGAGGACCTGGTTGGTGAACGATGCCGACATGACGAAACTCGGATGGCCGGTCGCGTTGCCAAGGTTGAGCAGGCGCCCTTCGGACAAAAGGATCATCCGCTTGCCGTCGGCAAAGGTGATCATGTCGACCTGCGGCTTGACGTTCGTCCATTTGAGGTTCCTCAGGGCGGCCACCTGGATCTCGTTGTCGAAGTGGCCGATATTGCCGACGATGGCCATGTCCTTGAACGAGCGCATGTGATCGATCGTCACGACGTCCTTGTTGCCGGTCGTGGTAATGACAATGTCGGCGGTCGGCGCCGCATCCTCAAGGGTAACCACCTCGAAGCCATCCATCGCCGCCTGCAGGGCGCAGATCGGATCGACCTCGGTCACCTTGACGCGGGCGCCGGCGCCGCTGAGCGACGCGGCCGAACCCTTGCCGACGTCGCCATAGCCGCAGACGACGGCGACCTTGCCGGCCATCATCACGTCGGTGCCACGGCGGATGCCGTCGACCAGCGATTCCTTGCAGCCATACTTGTTGTCGAATTTCGACTTGGTGACCGAATCATTCACGTTGATCGCCGGGAACGGCAGCAGGCCCTTCTTCTGCAGCTGGTAGAGGCGGTTGACGCCGGTCGTCGTCTCCTCGGTAACGCCGCGGATCGCCGCCTTCTGCTTGGCGAAGAAGCCGGGCGTCGCCGCCAGCCGCTTCTTGATCTGGGCGTAGAAATATTCCTCTTCCTCGCTGGTCGGCTTGGACAGGACATCCTCGCCTGCCTCGGCGCGGGCGCCGATCAGGATGTACATGGTGGCGTCGCCGCCATCGTCGAGGATCATGTTGGAGGCGCCGCCATCGGCCCACTGGAAAATCTGGTCCGTGTAGGTCCAATATTCCTCGAGCGTCTCACCCTTGACCGCATAGACCGGAATTCCGGCCTCGGCGATCGCCGCTGCGGCGTGATCCTGGGTCGAGAAGATGTTGCACGAGGCCCAGCGCACATCCGCGCCGAGCGCCTTCAGCGTCTCGATGAGCACCGCTGTCTGGATGGTCATGTGCAACGAGCCCGAGATCCGGGCGCCCTTGAGCGGCTTGTCGTCGCCGAATTCCTCCCGGCAGGCCATCAGGCCCGGCATTTCGGTTTCGGCGATCTCGATCTCCTTGCGGCCCCAGCCGGCAAGCGAGATGTCTGCAACATGATAATCCTTGGCCATATTTATGCTCCGCATCGTCTCTTGGGTTGCTGCTGCGCGGCGACCCCGGCTTGCGGGTGGCGGCGGCGCAAATATGCGCCGTGACTAGCAGATCGCGGCAACGCCGACA
>Ga0209347_1006033_pt1 | contig 11065 bp, 7 predicted proteins | sample AutmiccommuBRH23_FD_187382 | JGI IMG/M metagenome (GOLD analysis project Ga0209347, IMG submission 187382) | Deep subsurface microbial communities from Mt. Terri, Switzerland - Autotrophic microbial communities BRH/23 (SPAdes) (version 2) | ecosystem: Environmental > Aquatic > Deep subsurface >...
CTAGGAGGCCGCTGAACAAGTGGCAATCCTGCCGACCAAGCAAGAACCGGACAAAACTCCTGCCGCTGAAATGGCCGCAGAGCGCCCTTCGGCGCCCTCCGGTTCAAATCACCCGCCGCGAAAGCCCAAGTAGCCGTGTCAGCCGGGTGTGACCCCGATTATTCAGCGGCCTCCTAGCACGGTCTTCGATGTCCCCTCGCGCGGCACCCTCTAACATCCCCAGTCAACCGGCGGCGCTGGTGAATACGAAAGCCAGATAGCCTGCCACGGCGACCGGCACCTCGTTGCTATCTGGGAGCCTGGAGCGACTGTCTTCCCAACCAGGAGTCTGCAACCATAACGCGCGGCCACACGCACGTCCTTGAAGGCGACAATTACTCAACCTGCCGGGCGCGTTGGACCCTGAAGAGCTTCACCTTGCCGCTCACGCCCTTAAGCCGCCGCGCACCCATAGACGACCATTTGAACTCCGAGGCGTCACCGACGGCCTCACGCGTGGACTCGGCGACCACCACCGTCCCTGGCCGCGCCGCTGCCGTTACTCGGCTGGCCACGTTGACAGGACTGCCGAACCAGTCGCCCGCGCGTGTTATCGCCAGTCCGGACGACATACCAATCCGCAAGCGCGGCAAACCATTGGCTGCCGCGTCGTCAGCCAAGTCGAGGATTGCCCGTAGCAATGGCGCCGGATCAAAGCACATGAGCATCACGGCGTCACCCACCGACTTCACCAGCCGCACCGGGGCGACTGCTACGCGCTGGGCCGATTCGGCGAGCCGACTGGCAACGCGTTCAAGCTCCACAGGTGACAGCACCTCCCCCAACCGAGTGAAGCCAGCCACATCGGCGAACGCCACCGTTACCTGGTGCGCCCCGGGTAATCTTCCGGCGGCCCGCTCAGCGGCGGTCACGGCCTCGACCTCGAACGAGGTGCGAAGCTGCATAAACAGCAGGTCTTCGATCAGCGGTCCGAGCTGCGGCGCGGACCGACGCGCCAACTCCTCGACCGCCTGCGCCAGGTCGATCTCACTCATCCCTGGCCGCAGCAGGGTGTTGAGGGCCGCATCGCGCATCGTCGCGGCGGCATACCCCAGGCCCACGATCAGCACGCGCATCAGGGCAACCGTTTCATCCGGATCGACGCCCATGTCGAGGAAGAATTTCGCCCCCGCGATCGCTTTTCCGTCGGCGCGCAGCAATACGGCTGCGTCGGGGTCGTCGATCCTCGGCCTTCCGACAGCACCGTACAGGCGCTGCAGGAGGTCCAATTCGATCCCCGTGGATTCGCTGATCTCGCGCGCGGACACATAGGTCCCGTCGTCGCCGAAGATCGTGTTCGTGGGCAGCAGTAGAGGCGTAGCGAGCGATCTACGTATCTCGTCGAGGGGGTAGCCCTTTCCAATCAGCCAGGCGATGAGGTCGGCACGCTCTTCGCGGGCTTGGCCCTCAAGGCCGTCAAGCATGCCAAAGTCCTCGATGTCGTGGTCAGCCGCCATATCGCAAAACATACTGTTCGATGCATCGCCTACTGCATCAATTCGCAGCACCACAAGTCGAACGGGTGCGCTCGGACAACTTCGCGAACACCACTCTCGGACCATGCGGAACCGGGCCACCGAGTCAGTGAGGTATTTGCACGCCAGATATCGCCACGGCCCGACGACCATCCCGGGCATAGCCCGATATCCAACGGTGCCTCACAAGAACTCCCGAGCGTCAGCCACCAACAGACCACCCCGTCTGACGCTCGGGATGATCTCCACACTCTCGGGGGTCTAGATCACATCGCCACCACGGCCGGCCGGGGCTCCCGCTAGATTGAATCCTGAACCGTGACTCGGTCCCGTTGCTAACCAAGTGCAGGGTTTGACCGCGGGCCCGCCGTTGCCCAGCTCCCGCCGAGCACGATGCCGACTGACCTGCTGTAGAGTTGGCTTACGTCCGCTCGGCGACTGACCATAGGCGACCGTGCGAATGACCACAGAACCGACAAAGCCGGGCTATCCGAGACGCCGCCCCCACAATCCCTCGAGTTGAACACGAGACTACGCCGGGCGATGACTTGCGAGTCCCTCAGCGAATTCTCGTGTAAATCATTATCATTTACGTAGAGGACTGTGCATGCGGGTGGAGCTGAATCTCCGCCCCACGTCACCTTCAAGCAGGGCATAGGAGCGGGATTGGACAGCGACATCGACCAGGCGGTAAACACATCTGAGACGCCGCACGCAGTACGCCGCCAGACAAGAGTACCCAAGGCGTCAGATGTTCTGGCCGACCGGCTCCGCGCACAAATCCTCGGCCGCGCGATGAGGCCTGGCGACCAGTTGGCTTCGGAAGCGGAGTTGATCTCCGAGGAGGGCTTCAGCAGAGGCACCGTGCGGGAGGCGCTGCGCTTGCTCGAATCCGATGGTTTGATCGAGATCCGCCGAGGCCCACGCGGTGGCGTTCGGGTAACTCGTCCCGACATGCGGCAGATCAGCAGATCCGTTGCGCTACTACTGACCCTGGCCGAAACCACAACCGGAAAGTTCTGCGAGTTCCGCAAACTCCTCGAACCCGCTATTGCCGCTGTCGCAGCCCGATCGGCCACCGACGAGCAGCGCGGCTGGCTGCTCGCGATTGCTGACGCCACGTCTCGAAACGGTTCATGGGAACCATCGGTAGAGTTCCACGAGGCTCTCGCGGTGTGCAGCAACAACGAGGTCTTGCGGCTCGTCATCGCGATGTTCGAACAGGAGTTGTCGTGGCACGTCCCCGGTGAGTCGCTCAGCGAGCTAGACATGGAGGATACCCGCCGGGCGCATCAAAGCATCGCGCGTGCGGTGGCTGCCGGCGACGCAGATCGCGCGTCGAGCGCAATGCTGCGTCATCTGAACCAGTTCGAGCGAATGCTCGAGGCAAACGGCCGCCTCGACGAGCCGCTACTCCCTCGAGAGCGTTGGCTCCAGTGACGCCGACCCACACTGACAGTGCGCTTACGCTTTCGCATACGGGCGATTTCGGCGATTTCACGCATTGTCTTTGGCGACGGTCTTGCCCTCACCGCGAAACGCACCGGTCATGGTGTTGACCGCTCGCCCGGGCGCGCCGCCGCACCGATCTGCTGCTGACCGCCTCACCTGGGCCCGGGTGGATCACCCTGACCTTCATCCCCGGCCACCTCACCGATCACTGAAACCGGTCACGGTAGTGGCAGGGTTGGCATGTTCGCTGAACTAGAAACCGATGACCAGTTGCTCGACACCGCGATCGGCGCCGCGATCGGTGTGTTCGCCGCCCGCCAACGACATCGGCCCCACCCCAACCGAATCGCAGTTCGTACGACAACTCGGGCAGATGGGACCACTCACCGCCTCGGCCGTGCGCGACATGTCCAAGACTGAATCGCGCCGGATTCGACATCGACGTCGACTGGCAGCAACCCGTGCGCGCCACCCGCCGGGTCAAGGTCAAGGCCACACCTCGGCGACGTTAGGCGTCGCCGATCTTGCCAAACGCCGCAGAGGGGATCCCCCAATCCCCTCTGCCAGTACAGGAACTGCCGGACCCCGCCGACTGACTGCAGCTTCGGAACGTCGGCCTGCATAAGATCCGATCCATCGAGCGGCAGGTCAAAGTGACGTGATCTCGCAGTAGAGGTGCCGTGAATAGTCGGCCATGATCGCCTCCTTGGTCTCAGCAACCTGGAGGCTACGCAAACGCGAGGGATCTCCAACAGTGGAGATCCCTCGCCCTTCCAATCCGTTCGTCCCGCAGTGCGAGCCGAACTCAACCCACCCGGTCCGTCGACCGTAGGAGGACGCTCGCTACCACATCGACTGTTGGCTATACGTGGTTTTCCACGGCGGGAAAGAACTTGTCGCTGAAGATCGTCTCTTCCGGAGTACCTTTTGCTTCGAGCAATGCGATGACCGCGTCGCACATCTCGGGTTTGCCGCAGACGTAGGCGTCATACGGGGCACCGTCACCGATCCGACGCCGGACTTGAGTGGTTACTCGTGAGGGTTCACCGGTCCAGCCACATTCCGGCGTAGGTTTGGACAGCACCGGGCAATACGTCAGGTCAAGCATCCCGCGAAGCTCATCCATGCGGTCCTCGCAGGGAAGCTCTGCCGCTATCCGAGCCCCGTAGAACAAAGTGAACCTACGCTCGTCCCCGCGCTGGGCCGCATGCTCCAGGATTGACAGGATTGGCGAGATGCCGGAGCCGCTGGCCACCAGCAGCACCGGACGGTCCCCCTCCCGCAGGTAACCGCCACCGAATGGACCCCGAACCCGCAGTCGAGTGCCCACCGCCAGCACGTCAAGCTGGCCCGAGAAATCACCGCCGTCGATCACCTTGATGACGAACTCGAGCTCCTGCGCGGCGCCGGGCGCAGAAGCCAGGGAGTAGGAGCGCCATTGACCTACCGCGTCCGGCACCGCGATCTCCATGAACTGGCCCGCGTAAAAGGCGACCGGCTGCTCGGTACGGATCCGCAGCCGGCGCAGCGACGGTGTCAGTTTGTCGATCCCGGTCACTTGCCCGTCGAACTCCCCCGGCGTGATCAGCGGCCGTTGCCGCTGATCGAATACCCGGTCATCCTGGATCTCTAGGTCATCGAGGGCAGTCGCGCAGCACAGCAGCACCCAACCCTCATCCCGCTCCGCGTTGGACAGCGAATATGGCGACGCGTTGCCGTAATCCACCTCGCCGTCTGTCACCAGGTACTTACAGCTGGAACAGTTGCCGTGCCGACAGCCGTACTTCAGCGCGACCCCGCTGCGCAGCGCGGCGTCCAGGATCGACTCACCGGGCTTTATCGAGAACTCTCTGCCATCAGGTTCGACCCGGGCTGAGTACACCGCCACCACCCCGCGCTTAGCCCACCGTAGCGGGCACGGGCTCGTTGAGTTCCAGCATCTCCGAGGTGACCCGGAAGCTGTCGTCGTCAGTCTCTGCCCGGCCGACGAAGGTTGACATCACCACCAGCCATTGGCCGATGGTGATGTCGTTGCCGCCCATCTCCTCCGACACGCGGGCCATGTCGACGCGGATCTCGGTCGGGTGTTCCAAGTACCAGTAGGGCCCCTGATCGACGATCTTGACATCGGGATGGTCGACCGTGAGCACGTCGATGGTGGCGTCGGCCTCCTCGCTCTTCATCAGCACCATCGCCACTTTGCCGTCAGCGGGTTTCGTCGGTGTGCTCATGCGGCCGCCCCCACTTTCAGGTTGAGCCCCGCGACCAGTTCCTGCTGGGTCCGCTGGGCGACCGCGAATACCTCGTCGAAGCGTGCGACCTGCAGCGGAGGCACGTCGTAGACGTCGGCCATCGCCTTCGCTGCCTCCTGCACCCTGGGCGTCCAGGAATCCAGCCAATCGCCTATGGTCGCCGCATTCTTCTGACATTCCGGCACCGTCGGGTCGATGACCATGCGGACGAACTCCTGGGTCCAGGCCATGTTGCGACGCCGGTCCCGTTCAGTGGTGCCCACCAGGTGGGGGGTCACCGGGTCGCCGTGGAAGGGGCCGAACCGGCGCACCAGCTGGCTGATCGCCAGCTCGGTGAGGATCGGATCGAACACCAGGTTTGTCACGATGGCCAGCTCACCCCAGTCATTGCCCGCCACGAGTTCCTCGACCAGCCGACGAATCGGCTGATACCGCTGGTCCTCCAGCCAAACCGCCTTCGCGCCGTCATCAACGAAGCCGTCGACATGGTCTTCGAGCTCGAGCAGATGCAGCACAATGTCCTGGGCGTGGCGCATCCGATCGAACGCCTCGAAGCAGAAAACATTGCCCAGCGTATCCGACAGCGCCTCGCGCTGCGCCACGGCGAACGCCCGGAACAACCCGTACTCCGCGTACGCCCAGGCCCGGTAGTGTCGGCCGAGGATCTCCCGGGTCCACACCGGATCAAACTCTCTGAACACCCCGTCGGCCGCTGCGTCCTCTGCCGAACGCGCGATCGCGCGCTCCTGCTCAGCTTGCATGCGCACGTAAGTGCGCTGCCAGTGCGATGCGGGGTCCCGGAACAGGAACCAAGTCGGGTGGACCAGCGCGGTCGATCCCCGGATCCAGGGCGTTCGCCCGTTGACATCGCGTAACAGCCAGCCCTGCTTGTCGAACACTTCCACGTCGGGCTGGGCGAAGCAGGTGACCGCCTCGTACTCGGACAGTCTGCGGCGGCGCGACGGGATGTAAGTGAAGTCACGGGTCGGCTTGCCCGCACAGTCGACGGTGCCGGGCAACATCGCGGTCATGCGCCGGCCCCGTTCCCTGAAGCGTTAGCGCCGGCGAGCTGCGCAGTGATCGCCGGCATCGGGTCCCTGATCTCCATACCCCAGGCGCGGACGTCGTCGATGGTCCACATGCGTTCGGTGTCCAGCGACGGCTGCGCGATCAGGGTCTTCCCGTCGGACCGCAGTAGGCCGTTCTCCACCAGGTGATCCGCCAGGCCCACCCCGTCGTGGTGCTGCCAGAAGGTTCGGCTCTGCGCGTAACGGATAGGCTCCTGGAAGAACAGTGTCTCGCACATGGCCCCGCAGAACGGCAACGTGCGACCGCCGTATTCACGGAACCGGACTTCGCTGCAGTCGAGTCGCGGGAAGATGCATGGCATCTGACATACCTGGCAGAGCGGCGGTAGCGCCTCAAACGCCGCCATCGGGTTGACACCGTCCTCGGCCTTGGTGATTTGGCGGAAGTTCTCCCAGAAGGGACCGTAGTGCTCATACCAGCCGGGATACTTGTTCTCGAACCACTCGAAGTCGGACTCCGTCAACGGATCCCAACGCCAGAAATGCAGCGGCCAGGATGCGGCGGCCAGCATCGCGGCGGTGTGGTGTTTCCAGCGCATCTGCTCCTGCGCGATATGGAAGCATTCCGGCACGGTTAGGCCGTAGGGCTCCATCTTGGAGATGTATGAGCCGACCCAGTCCTCCGCGATCCACTCGGTCCACTTCTCCAGGTAGGAGTGCCCGCGCTCCTTCTGGAAGTAGTCGTACACGGCACCCAAGAAGGGATCCAGGAAGGAGTGCTGGCGCCAGAATGCGCGATCGAAGTCTGTCTGCAGGTACTTGAGGTTGTCTTCGTTGGAAACCACGGCGGCCAGCGTCGAGTAGCCGTTGGCCATGTGCCGGGCCTCGTCGGACTGGACACTCAGGAACACACTCGGGGTGACGTTGTCCCCGTTGGCCGCCGCGACCTCGGTGAGCGTGACGAAGATCGGATTGGTGTACGCGGTCTCGGCGACCACCTGGAGGTTGAGCGCGCCCTCGACGGGGTCACCAACAAAGAATGCCTCCAGGGCCGCCCGCCCGGCCACTCCAAACAGGTTGCTCCCGCGCGCCTTCATCCCGATGTGGAAGCCCTCCGGGTCGGCCGCATGCTTGGCGAAGTACCGGTTGAGGTACAGCTCCTGGTTGGTGTGCCGGACCTCGTCGATCATCTGCGCCATGTATCCCTGGCGCAGTTCGGCGTTCTCCACGGTGTCCACCAGCTGGCCGCAGCATTTCATGGCCGCGTACTCACCGAAGTTCACGACCGGTAGCGCGATCTTCAAGATCTCCATCCAGCGCGGCTGCGCCTTGCCGGCAGAGTTAGACCTGGCCAGTGCGTCCTCCATTGCACCGTACTGGCGGTCGTCCTTCTCCTGCTCCATCGACACGTAATCGCGGATGAGGTGGCGGAAGGGGTCCTTGGTCTTGCGGGGTATGACGTATTTCGTCGGATAGCGGGCAGGTTTCTCGGCATACGAATGCTCCCAGTCGAAGTCCTTGACCCGTTCGTGCGCCTTGATCAAGTTGCGCATCGATACTCCCCTTCATTGGTGATAAGAGGTGATAATAATCACCCCAATATGCTCTGGTGATAGGGATCACCCTAAGGTGGGGAACCGGCGGGCGCATCGGCGGAACGCACAATAACTGCGTCTGGATTGGTGCATATGCATGAAATCGGGCCGCTGCCCGGCCATCGCGCGATCCTCGAGCGGGCGGATCGGCTTGCCTCTCGGGCCGCCGATCTGATCGAAGCCGCTGTCGGGCGTCCCGTCTTGGTGCTGCACAGCGGGGCGATCGAACAAGCGCAGATCGAGCTCGGACTACAGGAGAGAGATCGCGCGGACGCACCGGGCGGCGGGTCGGTCGAGTTCCTGCATCGAGGAGCTGGCCAGGCCGGACTCCGTGCCGCTGCCATTCGGATCGCTGACCACGGGGCCGGTACACCGCACGTGGTGGTGGTTCATGCGCAGGCGTCTGACAGCGCACTCGCCGCGGACGCGGACGAGTGTTCGGGGGTCCTCGACCTGTTCCCGGGCTCCGTCTCGGTGACGTGTCTGTTCGCGGGACCCCACGCCGCTGGTGCCGGGTTTCCCGCGCTGCTGCGACACACCGTCCTGTGGGTCGATGGAACCGAGCTCAATACTCGGTCGCCGGAGGGTCGCCTCGTGCTGCTAGACCACCTGCTCGACCAGCTCGACAGCCCCGCCCAGGTGCGCCATCTCGCGATGTCACCCGCGATCTCGACATTGAGCGGCAGCGCGGTCGACCGGCTGATCGCTCGCCGACTTCGCGCCCTGTCCCCGGAGGCAGAGTCCACTCCTCGGCCGTCGGCTTCCGGCGCCCCGAACTGCACCGCGGTGTGTGGGGCGCTCGCCGGATCCGACGGCCTACTCGCCGAGATGCTGGCTGTCGCATCGCACGTCGTAGACGAACTCCTGCTGGAAGACGCAGAGTTCGTTCCGGTCATCTGGCACCCGCCCGACCGACGCCCTTCCTCGCTCTCCGAGCTGATCACCGCCGGGCGGCTGCGGCGACTGGCCGACCAACTAGAACCGGGCATCCCCGAACTGGTTCGGCTCGGCACACCCGCCGCTGGACACCGGATCGTCGCGCGGCTCGGCTCCAAGAAACCGCTGGGCTACCTTTCGACGATCGCACATGGCGGTAACACGGATGCAGCCATCGAATGGCTCCGCCACCTTGCTCCGGTGGCCGCCGCCGAAATCACCCACCGTGCCTCGTGGCCGAGACTGAGCTCGGAGACCCGCCGGCAGATGGTGAGCCTGCTGGCAAAGGGCGCCTTCAGTCGGCATTCGGCCAAATTGGCGGTCGAGCACCTCGTGGGGTCACTCGGCGCGCGGGTGGCCGCTCTGGACGAGATCAGAACAGCCGACGCCGTGCCGACCACGACCGCACCACCCGACGATCGTCGCGATTCCGAGGGCACACTTGGCCGAATGCTCGATTCGTTGGGCCTCCCGCACGGCGAGCACATCGGGCTGGTGGTCGCATTGGTCGACGCCAACGACAGCTCCGTGGATCGACTGAAGCGCGCGGTGCGGCAACGCGCCGTCGCGGTGGGGCTGGGGTCCACGGTGCGCGACCCTATGGAGCTGGTCTCCTCCGCGCGGCAGGCGGTCTATGCATGCCAACTCGCGGTAAGCACCCGCCAACGGTTCCTGGACTTCGCCGCGATCGGCGTCCACCGTTTACTGCTCCCCGGCGCCGAAGCGGGCGACCCCGAGTTCGAGGAGCCGATCCGACGACTGGAGCAGGCAGCGGCGACACTGCGCTTTGACGGCTGGCAGACCCTGGCCAGTTACCTGAACACCGGTGGGAACCTCCGCCGGGCGGCCCACGATCTGCTCGTGCACGCGAACACGATGCGCTATCGGTTGGACCGGATTGCCGAGGTCATAGATGTCGACCTCACCGACCCCGAACAGTGCTTCCGCCTCCAGCTCGCTATCCGGCTGCGCGCCGGTCGACGCTCGCTCGCGGAGTCAGGCCTCTGGGATGACGCATTTCGCAACGGGCCGGAATAGAGGTCTCCTGTATGACACAACCCCCACGAGGTGTTCCCGGGCACGGTGGTTCGCGCGTCGTGTGGTCATTCACCATCAAGCTGCGTAGCTGTATAATGATTGTCCTGAAAGTGGATCGGCTGACCCGTCAACCACGAGCTGGGAAAACGATGGTTGCACCCAAGCCTGTGCTCTGCGGCCACCCTCGAAGACAGTGATGGATGACAAAGCAGCAGTAGACCTAGCATCGGGACGGGTTTGTCCCCCTTGCTCGTGTAGGAGTTGCGTCCGGCAGGTTCGTTCCGTCTCCCGAGGTCACGCGACCATAGGCTGAGGAGGTAGAGATGGACTTCGCCCCCAACCCGGACCACGAAGCCCTGCGCAAGGGCGTGCGCCAGGTGACCGCCCGATTCAACGACGAATACTGGGCCGCTTGCGACCGGGACCACCGCTTCCCGGACGAGTTCTACCGGTCACTGGCCGAGGGCGGCTGGCTCGGCATCGCGATTCCGGAAGAGTACGGCGGCGGCGGGCAGGGCATCACCGAAGCATCTTTGTTACTCCAAGAGATTGCGCAGTCGGGCGCCGCGATGAACGGGTGCAGCGCCATCCACCTGACGATCTTCGGGATGAACCCCGTGGTCAAGCACGGCTCCCCACAGCTGCGCAAGCAGCTGCTGCCAAAGGTTGTCTCCGGTGAGCTGCACGTGTCTTTCGGAGTCACCGAGCCCGACGCGGGCACAGACACCAGTCGGATCACGACCCGGGCGCGTCGCGACGGCGACCACTACGTCGTCAACGGCCGGAAAGTGTGGATCACCAAGGCCCAGCAGGCCGACTACCTGCTGCTTCTCACCCGCACGACGCCCCGCGAGGAGTGCGCCCGTCCGATCGACGGGATGACACTGTTTCTGGCCCCGCTCGACCGCTCCGCCGTGGAGATCCGAGAGATCCCGAAGATGGGCCGCAACGCCGTCAATTCCAACGCGCTGTTCATCGATAACCTGCGCATCCCCGCCGATCATCGAATCGGCGGCGAAGGCGAGGGGTTTCAGTACCTGCTCGACGGACTGAATCCGGAGCGGATCCTGATCGCGCACGAGGCGATCGGAATCGGGCGAGCGTCGATCCGACGCGCTGTGGACTACGCCAACCAGCGGGTGGTGTTCGATCGTCCGATCGGCAAGAACCAGGGCATCGCATTCCCATTGGCGGAGGCCACCATGCGACTGGATGCAGCCGAGCAGGTGGCCAACAGGGCGGCATGGTTG
>Ga0209347_1006034_pt1 | contig 11064 bp, 12 predicted proteins | sample AutmiccommuBRH23_FD_187382 | JGI IMG/M metagenome (GOLD analysis project Ga0209347, IMG submission 187382) | Deep subsurface microbial communities from Mt. Terri, Switzerland - Autotrophic microbial communities BRH/23 (SPAdes) (version 2) | ecosystem: Environmental > Aquatic > Deep subsurface >...
GGGCTGGCGACCAGGCCTCCCTGAGCTACCTCAATCTGATGGTGCAAAAGCAGGCCATGGTGCTGGGCATCGGTGACGCCCTGCTGGTCAGCGCCCTGCTGGCAGCGTTAACCATTCCCCTGCTGTGTCTTCTCTCCAAAGACAGGGTAGAGGAGGCCAGGCAGAAGGAAAAGGTCCGCTACGCCCACCTCCTGACCCCCGGCCTGCCGGGCGGCCCGTCCTCCAGCCCGCCCGGACCCTCTGCGGGTGCCGCCCCGGGCACTCCGGTCCCCCCCATGGGACGCCCGGCCCCTGCCACCAAATAACAAGATTTAGCCATACACTGCCACCAGGCCAAACACAAAGCGCCGGCTGGGAAAAACCCTGCCGGCGCCTTTTAGTTTTCCGGGTTTAGGGCCGGATTTCTTTTCTGCGCACTCCTATGAACCAGCCCTGTAAACAGCTTTTTTGAACATTCTCTTGCCGGGGGTTCCCCGCTGAGAGGTGATGTAGACCCCGGAAATGATGATCAGTGTGCTGAAAAGCTTGAACAGCCCAGGCTCCTCCCCGAGGATGACCATTGCAAGTATAATGGTGAATACCGGCACCAGATTGACAAAAATGGAGGTCCTGGCGGCGCCGATTTTTTCAACGGCCATGGACTGAATCAAATAGCCCAGCACCGAGGGGAAAATGGCCATATAAATAACTGCCAGCCAGCCTTTCAGGGTGGTGCCGGGCAGGTATGCCGCCGGCCCCTCCCACGGCACAAAGACAGCCGAGGCCAAGGTGCAGACCAGAAATGTGTAGGCTGTAAGCATTATGGGGGAAAGCCGGTAGTCCTGCATAAACTTCCGGCTCAGCGCCATATATAGCGCCCAGCAGCAGATAGCCAGAAACATGATCAGGTCCCCGGTGTTAAAACTGAGATTGGCCAGCACCTGCCGGTCTCCGTTGGTGATGGTCAGGATTACCCCGGAGAAGGCCAGTAAAACACCGGCCAACCTCACCAAAGACATTTTTTCCTGAAAAAAAAGTACGCTGATAAAGGTTGTGACCATGGGCAGAGAAGATCCGATCAGGGACGAATTTATAGCAGAGGTGTATTTCAGGCTGGAAAAAAAGAGTATATGATAAAAAAAAGTGCCCGCAATGCCCAGCAGGATCAGGGGCGGCCACTGTTTCCTGGTGGGCTTCCAGGCCGAAGGCTGCAGCCTGATCAGGATCAAAAAAATAAAGGGCAGGGCGATCAGAAAGCGAAAAAAGGTTAAAGATACAGCAGGAAATTCCTGGGCCGACAATTTTCCCGCCACAAAGGCCCCGGCCCAGAAAATACAGGTAAGCACCATCAGCAGATAAACCCGGTTGTTGGACATCCAAGGGCCTCCCCGGGCTCTTTCAGCCCTGATTGCGGTATAGTAAGCACCCATTAATCATTGTAACATGATTGATAATCAATAATATAATAATCATTTTTTAGTCAAGCCGGGGAAAAAAGCCGGCCTTGGGGAGTATTGCCCACTGCTTGCCCGGCGTATAACTGCTATGATATAAAAAAGAAAGCAAACATGAGGAGTGGGATTAATGAGCAAATTTCGGGAATCAGATCTTCCGGGTATAGGGAGAAAGTTTCAGATTGAGGCCCGGAGCGGGGATAAGCTGGTAATAGTAGTCCATGACGACGGGAAGCGGGAAATCCATCATTTTGATTACAATGACCCGGATGACAGCATCTCCATGGTTACCCTGGACGACTCCGAGGCCCGCCGGGTGGGGGCCATTCTCGGGGGCATGGTTTATCTGCCCAAGGCTTTGGAGTCGGTTGACGTGGCCTTTGACGAGATGGTCATTGAGTGGTTCAAGGTGGAGCCCGAAGCTAAAGGTGCCGGCAAAACCATAGGTGATCTTCATATCCGTAAAAGTACCGGGGCCATGATCATTGCTGTAATAAGAAAGGACCATGCCAAAGTAATCAGCCCCGGGCCCGATCAGGTGGTCTATCCAGGGGCGACCCTGGTGGTTCTCGGGGAAAGGGGACAAGTCAAGGCGTGTAAGCGGCTCATCAACACGGGAGTAATTGAGTAGATGGAGCAAAATATTCTTTTTGAACTAGGATTGGCCATTTGTATTATTGCAGTGGCAGGTCTTTTGGCCTCCCGCTTGAAGTTTTCCATAGCTCCACTGCTGATTCTGGCCGGCCTGGCCGTAGGGCCGCATATGCCGCAGTTTTGGATCTTCGACTTAAGGTTTATCAAAAGCGCCCCTTTAATCGACTTTATGGGCCGGCTCGGTGTTCTTTACCTAATGTTTTACCTGGGGCTGGAATTCTCGGTTGGCCGTTTGCTAAAGGCAGGCCGGGCTATCTTCAGAACCGGATTAATTTATATGGCCATCAACTTCACAATCGGGCTGCTGTTTCCATTTCTCCTGGGCTGGCCGCTCAAAGAGATTTTGATCGTAGCCGGGATTATGACCATAGCTTCCAGTGCCATTGTGGCCAAGGTGCTGGTTGAGTTGAAACGGGCTGTCAGGCCTGAAACGGAAATGATTATGGGCCTGATGATGTTTCAAGATGTTTTTGTTGCCATTTATCTGGCTGTGGTTTCCGGGCTTGTTTTAACCGGATCAACTTCGCCGGCAGTGGTTTTGAAGTCGGGACTGCTGGCCTTGGGGTTTATGTTAGGGGTATTGCTCCTGGGGCGCAAGTTAATTCCTTTATTGAACCGCCTGCTTGATATTTCCTCGGATGAGGTGTTTATGCTGGCCCTGTTTGCCTCTTTATTCCTGGTGGCCGGCTTCTCCGACGCCATACACGTGGCCGAAGCCATAGGTGCGCTGCTGGTGGGACTAGTTCTGGCCGAAACCGAGCACACAGAGCGGATAGAGCACCTGGTGGTGCCATTTAGAGATTTTTTCGGAGCCCTCTTTTTCTTTAGCTTTGGCTTGAGTATAGATCCTCTAGCCTTATCCGGCGCTGTATGGCCGGCAATAATTGCCGTGCTGCTGACGGTGATTGGAAATTTTGTCTCCGGCATGATCTCCGGGCGTGTCTCGGGTTACTCACACCGGGCCTCGGCCAATATCGGCCTGACCATTACCTCAAGGGGCGAGTTCTCCATTATTTTGGCCGGGCTGGCCAAGGCCGGGGCTTTGCTGCCCATACTGCAATCTTTTGCCGCGTTGTATGTGTTGATTCTGGCCGTTTTAGGCCCGCTATTGACCAGAGAGTCAAAATGGATTTATGTAAAACTGGGCCGCTTGTTTGGCTGGCCTCCCATAGTGGAAAAAAGCAGAGGCAGAGTTAAGGCTCCAGGCACCTAAGTTATTAAGTTTTGCTGTAGTAAGGTTTTACTTAACACCCTTGAAGGGTGTTTATTTTTTTAACAGGCTATTCCATCTTTGATTCGGGTCTGGCCCGGCGCGGCCGGCAACCGGCTGAAATATGCCCATTTATAAAGTAAGTGGCTGTGGCGCGTTTATTGCATATTAACTGACTCAAAAAAAGAGAGGTGTTGTCTATGATCAAATCAAGGCTTTGTGACCTGGCCGGCATCAAGTATCCCATCATTCAGGCGGGAATGGGACCTTTTGGAACCAATAAACTCTGCGTCGCCTCTTCCAATGCCGGCGTGCTGGGACTGATCAGTTCCAGCGGGATCACCTCCAAGGATACCCAGCGGGAAATCTACGACTATTTTTGCAGGACCGGCGGCGCCGATCCCGAGGCCGATCCGGAAACCATTCTAAGAGCCATCTTTCAGCAGACTCTGGAACAGACCAGGGTGTGCCAGGGCATCTTCGGCGTCAATGTGATGGTGTCGGCCGAGATGAGAGAAGTGGCTGAGCTAATCGTCAGAACCATGATTAAGGCCCGGGAAGAGGATCCGGAAATGAAAAAAAGGCTCAAGGTGCTGGTAACCTCGGCCGGCGATCCCCTCCCCTGGTCGGATACCGTCAAAAAGACCGACCTGGTCTGGATGCACGTCATGCCGTCCGTCAAGGCCGCCCTGCGCTGCAAGAAAGCCGGTGTAGATGTGATTGTGGCCTCGGGGCATGAAGGAGGTTTCCACACCTCATGGGAACCGGTGCACTCCATGATCCTGCTCCCGGCCGTGGTTGAGGCGGTTTCCGACGACAAGACACTGGTGGTGGGCGCCGGCGGATTCTGCGACGGCAAGACACTGGCTGCGGCCCTTGCCCTGGGCGCCGACGGGGTCCAGATGGGAACGCGGTTCCTGGCCACCGAGGAAAGCGACTTTCACCAAATCTGGAAAGAGGGCGTGGTGGCGGCTCAAGACCGGGGCACCCTGGTGGCCCGAGGCTTTGTTGGGCCGGCCCGCTGGCTGAAGACACCCCGGAGCGAAGAGCATGCCAGAAACACCCTGCAGAAGTCTCCCGGCGTGTTCCTGGGCACCCCCGACGACTACACCACCATCGATATGTCCTTAATCGACTTTGAGATAGAATCCATCAATGCCGTGTACAAGGGCGACAAGGCTAAAGCCCTGCTTGCCGCCGGAGAATCCGCCCAGCGGGTCAATGATTTGCCCAAGGTAAACAATCTGGTCCAGGGAATAGTCAAAGATGCCGAAGACATACTCAGGGGCATCCAGACAAAATTCCTGGCTTAAAGGTAGAAATATAGCGTGCCGGGCACAAAGATATTAATAATAATGGAGCGGTCAATTAAGACTGCTCTATTATTTGTTTATGGGTTTCTACTTCTCGATTTTTTGTAATTCCAGGACATCTACCAGTCCTTCTCTTAGAACCTTTGAGAAATTAACTTGCTTTACTTCAGCAACCTCCTTTAGCCATTTAGGAATTGTAATGTTGACTCGAACATATTCGTTCATGCGATTTCTATAAATCGACATTACAACATCAACCAGAGCCACCGCGACCGTTCCCCCCTCTGGAGGGTTCTTTTCATATACGAGCTTGTGAATTGGAGTCGGTTCAGGGATTTCGTCACCGTCATCAATCATTCCCTCCAGATGAAGAGCGAGTCCTTCCCGGGCAATATCCAGAGCTTCCTCGAAAGTGGCTCCGGGACCAGGACCGGAAATAAGGCCGGGAAGGTCGGGGAAGATAACGCTACATTGATTTAAACCATTCTCATCTATCCAAAAATGGAAAACTGCAGGATAAACATAATAATTTTTTTCCATGAAAAATCTCCTTTCAATAATATTTTATATTATAAGAGGGATAGCCAGGGATTAGAATTTAATCCCCGACTGCTTCTCGATTTCCTTAATGTCATTAAGCGATAGCCGTTTTCCGGTATGAAGTGAAAGTGAAATTTTGCCTGGTTTTGTCGGGTGTTTAAAACGGATATGTCCTCCCTTACCTTTCACCCTATACCATCCGGCTGCCAGGAGTAGTCTTTCAATTTCCTTTGCTGAGTGGTGTTTTTGGCCCATTACATTTCTTATGCCTCCTTTGTGTTAACATTATAATGCGCATTGTGAATGTGTGTCAATGCAGGGGTTAAAAAACCAAGAAATTAAATTATTACGGCCCCCTGTTTTGTAATAATTATGAAAGGAACAAACATATTTTTGCATGTTCTTTTTGGGATAATAACCTCAAATAGTTTTTGGAGGTTATTTTTTTATGGCCAACAGGCTGGCAAACCAAAAGAGCCCTTACCTGCTCCAGCACGCCAACAACCCGGTGGACTGGTACCCCTGGGGGGATGAGGCCTTTGAGAAAGCAAAGAGGGAAGATAAGCCGATTTTCCTTAGTGTAGGTTATAGTACCTGTCACTGGTGCCATGTCATGGAGAAGGAGTCCTTTGAGGACCATGAGGTGGCCGGGGTTTTGAACGGGCATTATGTTTCCATCAAGGTGGACCGGGAGGAGAGGCCGGATGTTGATCACATCTACATGGCGGTCTGCCAGGCCCTGACCGGACAGGGAGGGTGGCCGCTGACGGTGATCATGACCCCGGACAGGAAGCCTTTTTTTGCCGGGACCTATTTCCCCAAGACAGCAAAATGGGGGAGGCCCGGGCTGATGGAGATTCTTGAACAAATCAGCCGCAAGTGGGAGACTGAGCGGGAGGCGGTGGCCGAGGCCGGGGAGAAGGTCACCGGGGCGGTGCTGACCCAGTTTGCCGGCGGGGAGGGGGAGATGGATCCCCGGGTGGTGGAGAAAACTTTCCAGGAACTGGAGAGGAGCTTTGACTCCCGCTATGGAGGGTTTGGGCAGGCGCCCAAGTTTCCCACCCCGCACAACCTGATGTTTCTGCTGCGCTACTGGAAAAGGAGCGGTCATAAAACCGCCCTGGAGATGGTGGAAAAAACACTGCGATCCATGCAGGCCGGGGGGATCTACGACCACATCGGCTTTGGCTTTGCCAGGTACTCCACCGACAGGCAGTGGCTGGTGCCGCACTTTGAAAAAATGCTTTACGACAACGCCCTGCTGGCCATTGTTTATACCGAGGTTTTCCAGGCCACCCGGGACCCCTTTTACCGCAAGGTGGCAGGGGAGATTTTCAGCTACGTCCTAAGGGACATGACCTCGCCGGAAGGAGGCTTTTATTCGGCCGAGGACGCCGACTCCGAGGGTGAGGAGGGCAGGTTTTACGTCTGGACCCCGGATGAGGTGGCCGGTGTGCTGGGAGTGGAGGAGGGCGGCTTTTTTTGCCAAATCTATGACCTTACCCGGGAGGGGAATTTTGAAGGGAAGAGCATCCCCAACCTGATTGATGCCGGGGGTCCCAGCCGGGAGAATGTCGAACGGCTGGAGGCCGCCCGGAGGAAACTGTTCCAGCAGCGGGAAAAAAGAGTGCACCCCTACAAAGACGATAAGATTCTCACCGCCTGGAACGGGCTGATGGTGGCGGCCCTGGCCCGCGGGGCGGCGGCTGGTGGAGAAAAAGAGTACCTGGAGGCTGCCCGGAGGGCGGTTGATTTTATCTGGACCAGGCTGAGAACAGAGGAGGGCAGGCTTTTAGCCCGCTACCGGGACGGCGAGGCCGCCTATCCCGGCTATCTGGACGACTACGCCTATTTGCAGTGGGGGCTCTTGGAACTTTTCGAGGCCACCCTCAGGCCGGAGTACCTCAGGCGGGCACTGAATCTGCTGGATCAGATGAAAGATCTTTTCTGGGATCCGGAGGGGGGCGGCTTTTTCTTCTACGGCAATGACGCCGAGCAGCTTATTGCCAGGCCCAAAGAGGTCTACGACGGGGCCATGCCCTCGGGTAATTCGGTGGCGGCCATGAATATACTGCGGCTGGCCCGGATCACCGGCCGGGAGGATCTTTCAGATTTGGCCCGGCGTCAGTTCAGGGCCTTTGCCGGGGTGATCTCGGACTACCCCAGGGGGCATACCTTCTTCCTGACGGCCCTGCAGTCGGCGCTCAATCCCTCCAGGGAGATTGTGATCACCGGCCCGGAGGGCAGCGAGGCAGTGAAAAGCATGGTGGAGGCGGTGCACAGGGAATTCCTGCCGGAGACGGTGCTGGTCTTCCGGCCGGAAAACGGCCAGGCCGGCGAGATAGAGGCGCTGGCGCCAATGGTCAGGGGCCGTACGCCGGTAGACGGAATGCCGGCGGCCTATATCTGTGAGAATTTCGCCTGCCATGAGCCCACCACCGACGTAAACAGGCTTATTTCAATGATCCGGGAGGGGTCTTCGGCAAGCCGGACAGGCCCGGCGGGGCTGTGATCAAAATCACTGTTTTTTTTCAGCCGGGTCACAGAAATTATGGTCGGCCCGGGTCATAATTGGATCATCAGGAGCAAGCAAGGAGGAGTAAATAATGAAAAAAAAGCGCCAGATTGTGCGTATAGATGAAGAAAAGTGTACCGGCTGCGGGGTTTGCGTTTCTCCCTGCGCCGAGGGGGCCATTGAAATAAGGGACGGCAAGGCCAGGGTGATCCGGGAGGAGTTATGTGACGGGGCCGGCTTTTGCCTGGGGGTGTGCCCCGAGGGAGCACTGTCCATCGAGGAGAGGGAGGCAGAGGAATTTTCCGAGGCGGCGGTGCACCACCACATTAATCAAAACCCCAGGGAATACATCCGCCAGCAGTGCTTCCGCTGCGGCCGGAACGAGGATGAACTGCCGGTGATGCCCTGCCGTAAAGATGGTGAGAGCCTTTGGGTCTGCACCCGCTGCCTGCCGGCTTTGATCCACGGTTGAAAGGCTTAAGGGTAAGGAGTCAGAATCAAGAATCAGGAATTTGGAATTGGGTTTGCATGCGAAAACTCCCGGGTCGAACCGGGGGTTTTTTCTTTCCCCGGCAGGTATAGCCGGACTTGCGGAGAAAACATAATAATCTTTTAGGGGTTGACGCAGCGGCATTTGATGCAGTTGCCCCGGGAGGCCTTGAAGAGGTCCCGGAAAAGCTGGTCCAATTCGGGGTGTTTGAGCCGGATCAGGCCTTCCGGATTGACCAGGGAGCTGTTGATGAACATGCGTATGTACACGTGGTCCTTGGTCTCCACCACCACCACCAGCCTGTATTCGTTCACGTTCCCACCCCCAATAAAATATACTTCTTAATTCGTCAGAATAATCCTTTCTCCGGTTGTAAAAAGTTTCTTCAGGGCTCGGCGGTTGTTAACAGCAGCCCTGCCGGGTAAAAAAAGCTTTTTAAGGAAAATAGTTATGAATATATTTGCCATCAGCGATCTTCATCTTTCCTTCAGCACCGACCCGGACCCCCCGCTGTGGACCGCCGGTCAATACAAGCCCATGTCGGAAATCGATCCGGTCTGGACTGACCATGCCCGGAAGATATATGAAAACTGGATCGCCACCGTGGGCCCGGACGACCTGGTGCTGCTGTCCGGGGACATCTCCTGGGCCATGCGGCTGGAGGAGGCCGGGCCGGACATATTTTTCCTGGGCCTCCTGCCCGGGAGTATTGTGGCGATCCAGGGCAACCACGACTACTGGTGGCAGGGCATTTCCAGGGTAAGGGCCAAAATGCCCCCCAATGTCAGGCTGATCCAGAACGACTGTGTGTTTTACGGCGGGCTGGCCATTTGCGGGTCCCGGGGCTGGATTTCACCCGGCGGAAACTTTTTTGGGGAAAGGGACCGCAAGATTTATCTGAGGGAGTTGATCCGGCTGGAAAATTCGCTTCAATGCGCCGCCGGCCAGGCTGAAGAGATAATTGTCATGATGCATTTTATGCCCACCAACGAAAAACTGGAATACGGCGGCTTTATTGAGCTGTTTGAAAAGTATGGGGTTAAAACAGTGGTTTACGGGCACCTCCATGCCAGGGCCTGCCGTTACCGGCTGCCGGATCACTGTTGGGGGATGGGCTTTCACCTGACCAGCGCCGACTTTCTTAATTTTACCCCCACCCTCATCGGCTCCCGCTGAATCTCATCCGGGCCGGAAATCTTAACGCAACCGGTTTCCGGCAAGGTTGAAAAAGTTTTGAAAATTAAATGTGGACTGAAGGAAATTTTGGCCAGGCGTAGAAATGTTATGGTCAATAAAATATTTACACCTTGAAGTACATTTCGCCGCAGGCGGACAAAAAAAGGAGGTTATTTTTAATGGCAACGATGAAAGAGGTTGTGGCGGGAATCGATGCGGCCCTGAAGAACAATGAGGCAAAGAACAAGGGAGTAAACGGAGTATTTCAGTTTGAGATCAGTGGGGATGACCCCATGACCTTCTTCTTCAAGCTGGAGGACGGAGCCTCCAGTGTGGCCGAAGGTACCGCCGACAGCTCCAACATCACCATTTCCATGGCCGCGTCCGACTTCAAAGACATGATTGACGGCAAGCTCAATGGCACCATGGCCTTCATGAGTGGTAAGCTCAAGCTCAAAGGAGATATGTCCCTGGCCATGAAACTGGAAAGCCTCCTGAAATAGCAAATATCAGTCATAATAACGCAGACGCATACCCGGAGGTGTCCTCCGGGAGTTTTTTTTCAGCAAAAAACATAAAATTTTGGCTTGAAGGATTTTAAAAGAGAACGGCAAAGTTATATATTATATATAAAGACAACACCTGCGTCTTGAAAAAACCAAGCCAGGACTCAAAGGGAGGGATTTAGGTGGGTAATTTCATGTGTGATACCTGCGGAAAAGAGATTCAGACCGTTGACGGCATTCTCTCCTGGACCCGGGAAGACCACCGGCTGGGCAACTTCAAACTGACCCACAAGGAAAGCCTCGGAACCGGCTGCCAGCCGCCGGAAAACAACCGCTACCGGGAGCTCTACACGCTGACCCTGCCCACTGGCTTCATTGAATTTATCTCTTACCTGCTGGAGCGCTGGGAGGACGGATTCACCCTCTCGGACCCCAAGACGCTGCGCAACGTCATGCGCCAGTTGAATTTGCACATTCATGAGAAGATGTTGATGATGGTGGAAGAATGAAATAATTTCCAAGTAAATGCACTCATAAAAATTCCGGCCCCGGTCCATAATAATAGCGTAGGGTTCGTAATGGCCGAGCCAAGACTGTTACAGGGTCTTTAAAAGGGCTCTGTGATAGTCGGCCAAAGGTTGGTATCAGGTCATAAAGGCTTGGTATCAGCCGGCGGGAAGATCGGTGAGGGTTCCGGCAGGCTTTGTAATAGTCCTAAAGATTATTACAGGGTCGCAAGGGATGTTCACCGGTCGAGCTAAGATTATTATGGTTGCCGGATTAATTGCAATTGCCTTTAAACCATGAGGTTTGCAGCAGTCGAGAGACTGTTGCAGGCTTCCTAGGTAGCCATAATAGTCGAGCAAAGATCATTGTGGGTGTCGTAATGGTCTATAATGGCCGAAAGGTCATTGTGGGCTATGCAGATACGCGCAGTGGTTGTAGCGTAGGTCATTGCGGGCTCGAAAAAAGAAACCTTCCCTTCGGGGAGGGTTTCTTTGTCTGTGCTGAAAAAGGAGCCTAAAAAAAACACTTGATTGATCTGCGGCAATGTTGTACTTTTACCTAGAGATAAATTATGCTTTAGCCTGGAGAGTTGGATTATAAATGAAAATCACTATTATCGGGGCCGGCAAGGTGGGCACTGAAATCGCCCACAGGCTTTCCGAAGAAGGCTACGACATCATAGTCATCGACCGCAACGAGGCACAGTTGGCCAAGATCAAC
>Ga0209347_1006038_pt1 | contig 11056 bp, 8 predicted proteins | sample AutmiccommuBRH23_FD_187382 | JGI IMG/M metagenome (GOLD analysis project Ga0209347, IMG submission 187382) | Deep subsurface microbial communities from Mt. Terri, Switzerland - Autotrophic microbial communities BRH/23 (SPAdes) (version 2) | ecosystem: Environmental > Aquatic > Deep subsurface >...
CGAGCATATGCAACACCACTATCGCCGCATCATATTCCTGCGCCAGTATGGCCGCCACTTCCAGGGCGTATTCGGAGAATTCGGAAAAATCTATAGGTACAAGGATCTTTTTCAAGGTATGTTGATTAAATGGAAGTTTCCTTTTTCACCAGGCTATGCCGTAATAAACCGGGTTGGTTAGCCATAAATATAAGGTTTAATTGAATGCCTGTGCCCCCTTTTATATCCAGGTCCTGCCTCCGGGCTATTGGGTTTCAGGCGTTATCAAGGGCCTGCCGTAATTTGCTGCCTACTTCCTCAGCCATCTTTTCCAGGCTTTTATTGGCTACCGCCTGCATGGATACCACCGGGTTGACCACAGCTATTTCGATGGTGCCGGGAGATGTTTCCTGTACTATGACATTGCAGGGGAGCATGGTGCCGATCTTATTCTCCATTCCGAGAGCTTTAAAGGCGAAGGCCGGGTTACATGCGCCCAGGATGGTATAAGGTTGAAAATCCTCTTCAAGCTTCTTCCGGAATGTCTCCCTGATATCAATTTCGGTTATAATGCCAAAACCTTCCTTTTGCAGCGCTGCCTTAATACGAATAATAGCTTCGTTAAAAGTTGATTCAATGGTCCTCTTAAAATAATATGCCATGATTGCGTGATTTATATTAGCAACTCCGGGGTATCCGGGTAAACGGTTACGCCTTCCGGGCGAAGCGGAAGGCCAAACTACAACATTGCCCGGGGATTTGGAATGACCAGCATCAGTTTATAATCAGGGTAGAAATCAGGGTCTCTTATAATGATATGCATAGCAACCCAAACGATTTCTCAACGAATAAATAAACCTGAGTACAGCCTCTTGATTCCTTTAATTATTTTTTATCTTCCATGCAGAATGCCAACAGCCGCAGAATTACTTTTGCCAGAAGCCCTGCTGCACCCGGTATTGGTACTTTCTTAAATACAAAACGAACGCAGCCTGATGATTCGTAAAACAATGCCTTCCCTGGTCGTTTTAATCGGATTTGCCTTTTTGGTCCTTTGCAATTCGTGCGGAGGCGGCACAGAAAAGATTCTCCCTGAAAAGCAAAAGATCACCGAATCTGTTTATACTTCGGTCACTATCCAACCAGATAGCCTGTATCAGGTATATGCAGCAATTTCGGGTATTCTCGAAAATAACCTGGTTGAAGAAGGTGATGTTGTCCGGAAAGGAGACCCCCTACTTCAGGTTATCAATAGTGCCCCGAGATTAAATGCGGAAAACGCAGCCCTCAACCTCAGGCTCGCCAGGGAAAATTACAGCGGGAACAATGCTGTCCTGAAAAGCCTGAAGGATGAGATCGACGCAGCAAGGCTACGGCTTAAAAATGATTCCATCAATTACTTCAGGCAGAAAAATCTCCGGGAGCAAAATATCGGGTCCGAAGTAGAATATGAAAGCCGCAAACTGGCCTATGAGCTTTCCTCCAACCAGCTTCAGGTACTTAAAAATCAATACGAGCGAACCAGGACCGAACTTTCCACCAAATTGGAACAGGCGAGGAACAATTATAAAACAGCAACCATAAACACCAGCGATTTTACGGTTAAGAGTGAGATTAACGGAACGGTGTATGCCCTATATAAAGAACCGGGCGAAATTGTTAACAGCATGGAACCTCTGGCGGCCGTCGGGAGTTCAGACAAATTCCTGGTGGAGATGCTGGTAGATGAGGTCGATATTGTAAAACTTCGTACAGGCCAAAGGGCCCTAATAACCCTGGATGCATACGGAACGGAGGTTTTTGAGGCGGTGCTGAGCAAAATCTACCCTAAGAAAGACGAGCGGACCCAAACCTTTAAGGTGGAAGCGGTTTTTAAAGACCCCCCGGAAACCCTGTATCCGGGCCTGGCAGGGGAAGGAAATGTAGTGGTGCATGAAAAGGATGATGCCCTTACCATTCCAAAAACCTACATTATGGACGGCAATAAAGTACGGACAGAAAACGGGACGGTAGAAGTTACCCTTGGGCTCCAAAACATGGAACGGGCAGAGGTACTCTCGGGGCTTGCGGCTGATACCTATATCCTAAAACCAGAGGAATGACCAACTGGAAAGTCATATTTTCCATTGCGAAAACCCATTTGATCACCAAGCTGAAGTCTACCATTACGGCATCACTTGGGGTTACCTTCGGGATAGGGGCCTATATAACGCTGGTGAGTTTTATGACCGGGCTCAATAAAATGCTCGACGACCTGGTGCTTAACCAAACCCCGCATATCCATTTATACAATGAAATCAAACCTTCTGAATTTCAGCCAGTATCCCGGTTCGAAGAGTTTGAAAATGCCCTGAATGTGGTACATTCCATAAAACCTAAACAGAGCCAGGAAAAGATCCATAATGCCCTGCCCCTGATGCACTACCTGAATGCTGATGAACGCGTAAGGGGTGCAAGCCCCCAGCTGAGGGCCCAGATCTTTTACCTTTCAGGTTCCATAGAGCTTGGCGGCAGCCTGCTTGGGGTTGATATTATGGAAGAGGCCAGGTTGTATAATATGCGCGACTATATAGTGGATGGGAGCGCAGAGGCCCTCAGGAATACGGATAACGGCATCCTGCTTGGAGCTGGCCTGGCTGAAAAAATGTCGCTGGGGACGGGCGACCGGGTGCAGATCAGCACCGTGGAAGGAACGGTGACCCCATTGAAAATCGTAGGGATCTATCAAAGCGGCATTGCCGAAATTGATAATGTCCGGAGCTTTGCCAACCTGAAAACCGTACAACGGATACAGGGGGAGGCCGAAAATTACATTACCGATATCAATGTGAAGCTGTATAATTTGGAGGATGCCGTGCCAATGGCGGCCCAGCTTGAAAAACAATTTCCCGTGGAGGCTACGGATATCCAGGAAGCCAACGCACAATTCGAAACCGGCTCCAGCATCCGGAACATCATTACCTATGCGGTATCCATCACCCTTTTGATTGTTGCAGGTTTCGGAATATACAATATCCTTACCATGTTGATCTATGAAAAAATGAACGACATCGCTATCCTGAAAGCCACAGGGTTTTCGGGTAAAGACGTGCAGTATATCTTTATGAGCCAGGCGCTGATCATTGGTTTTGCAGGTGGTCTGCTTGGCCTGATCATAGGATTTATACTCTCCCGGCTTATAGACAGGGTGCCCTTTGAAACGGAGGCCCTCCCCACCATCACTACCTTCCCGGTAAATTACAATATCGGCTATTATTTTATAGGGATCATATTCGCCTTTATCTCCACTTTTATCGCCGGTTACCTCCCGGCCAGGAAAGCAAAGAAAATAGACCCGGTCCGGATTATCAGGGGGAATTAAGCGAGCGAGCTATGGCAAATGTTCTGGAGACCAAAAACATCAATAAGTATTTCAGGAAGCCCGTGGAATTCCACGTACTGAAGGATATTAATTTTAGGGTTAAGCAAGGTGAATTCGCCAGCATCATGGGCAAGTCGGGCTGCGGTAAGTCAACCCTTCTGTATATCCTGTCAACCATGGATACGGACTATGAAGGTGAGCTTTTTCTGAACGACAAGCTAATAACCGGAAAGCCACACGAAGAATTATGCCAGATCCGAAACCAGCACATCGGTTTTGTGTTTCAGTTCCATTACCTCCTTACCGAATTCAGCGTGCTGGAGAATGTAATGCTCCCCGCACGAAAACTGGGCAGGAAATCCTCTGTGGAAATTGAGCACGATGCCAGGGAAAAACTAAAGACCCTTAACATCGGGCACCTGGCTGAAAAAAGAGCCTCAAGGATTTCAGGGGGCGAAAAACAGCGGGTTGCCATCGCCAGGGCATTGATAAACGATCCGGAGATTCTCATGGGTGATGAGCCTACCGGAAACCTAGACAGTTACAATGCAGAAAATGTTTTCCAGATTTTCAAGGGGCTGAAAGAAGAACGGGGGCTATCCTTGCTGGTTGTTACCCACGATCCGGATTTTGCGAAACGCACAGACCGGATCATAGAGATGGAGGATGGCCGTATCCTTTCCTGACGGAGATTCCCTTTTGCCTGCCGGCCATCCCTGAAGAATTCCCAAACCTTAAGTCGCTCCGGGGCCTTATGCCCTATGATTTATGTCATTGGGAATTCAGGATGCACTATCTATTTTTACCCTCAATCTCCATTAATCCTTTCAGTTATGGGAACCGCATCGAAAAACCTCCAGGTAAACAGTACAACCTTTAACGGCTGGGAACAATTGTATCTCCTGGCAAACCACTGGAAATCGGACCTTGAATTCTTCAGGGACGACCTCCGGTTCCTGCATCTTCTGATGGACAGGCACATCCTATGGGTGACGCTGCCGGAAAGTTCAGAAAGGGTGAAAGAAGTAGAATCCAAGCTTTTGTCCCTTAAGAAACAATGCCGTCAACTGTTAAAAAAAACCGGGAAGCATACCAGCCTGCTGACAAGGCTGCTTGAGAAGTCGCCCGAAGCGGACCATCAGGCAGTTAAGGATATTCATGCGCAATTGGAAACCGAGTTTGCGATTTTTGTTAAAAATTTCAGGGAAATCCGCAAGGATACCTTTAAGGTCAGCGAATATATCATGGATAGTGAATCCCTCACAAGCGCACGGGGGAGTTAAGCCGGGATCCGGAAGATCAGCACCTGCCTCCCTTATTCTTCTCCAAATAACCCATATGACCCGCGCGTAAGGATTTTGGCATCGGCCGCAAACGCATCAGGGTTTTTAATTTCGGTAAAGCCCCCGGATGAACTTCCGAGTTCTACTTTTGCAAGTTCAAAACGGTAATCGGCCTTATCCATACTCTTCAGCAGGCAGACATAATCCCCGTCAGTCCTTTTAATAATAGCTTCATCGGGCAGTGCATCCACCATCTTACCCGCTGTAATTATTTCCGCCTCTACAAACATCCCTATGGCCAGGCCCGGGGGAATTTCACCTTCCAAATGCCCGTGTACCTTTACTGTGCGGCTGCTTTCCTCCAGGGATGTTCCAACCAGGTATACCGAAGCATTAAACTGAAAGTTTCCGGCTTCGGGGATGGTAACCCGAATCCTTTGCCCTTCCTTCACCTTCAGGATATCCTTTTCAAAAACCGCCAGTTCCAGGTGAAGATGATCCCTGTCTATGATTTCCAGGATGGGATCAGAGGGAGAAACATACATCCCCTTACTGACATTCATGCGGGTAACCCTGCCTCCGATAGGGGCCAGGACAGGGACCACGGAAGACAATTGTCCCTTCTCAACAGCTAACGGATCCAGATTCAGCATCTGCAGGGTTTTCCTCAGGCCGTTAAAGGTTGCCATGGCCGTATTGTAATCACTCTCAGCTTTTAAAAAATTCTTCTGGGAAGAAACCTGGGCTTCGAGCAGGGCTTGCTGCCTTTCATATTCAGCCTTTAAATAAGTGAGCTGCCCTGCGGTTTCGAGGTAATGCTGCTGGATTCTGACGAATTCCGGATCCTCCATGGTAACCACTACCTGATTGGCCCTTACCTTGTCGCCCACCAGCAGAGGGGTGTCCTTAATGTAACCGGCCTGGAATGTGCTTACCAGCGCCCTGTTTGCAGGCGGCACGTCGATGGTTCCGGTGGTGGGCACCACTTCGGTCATTTCAATTTCCGATATGTTGCCCAGGGCCATGTCGCCCATCTGAAACTGTTCCGCGCTAATATTGATGGTATTCCCGGCTGTAGAATCGGCAGGCTTTTCCGGATCATTCCCGCGGGGTCCGCAGGAATGGCACAGTAACACGGACAGGCTTAATAAATATAATATTGGAATTTTCATTGGAACAGGATTAAAGGGTTAAATAACTAAGGGCGATGACGGTTTGATTATACAGGTGCAGTGCTTCCAGATAGGACAGTTCTACCTCGTTGGCATTTTCAAGGCTCTGGATGTACTCAAAGAAGGTGATTTCCCCCGAGCTATAACCCAGGCCGGCCGTTTTACGGATTTCTTCAGATAACCGCCTGCCGTCTTCCTCGTAAAACGACAGGGCATTTTCATGTTTCCCCAATTGTTTTATTAGGCGATCGCGCTCCAGCAGCAGCTGCCGTTCATAATTCTCCGATTCCCGGATCCCGGCTTCCCGGGCTATCCCGGATGCTTTGATCCTGGAAACGTTTCCCTGGAAAAAGAGCGGGATTTTTAGTCCCAGCTGGTATCCGTACAATTGTTCATCCAGGCCACTGTTGCTGCCCACGAAATAATCCAGGCTGATGTCTGGAAGCAGTCGTTGTACTTCGTAACTGCTTTCTGCTTTCAGCTGGTCGTTACGGTGCTGGTAATATGCCATTCCGGGATGGTCCTCTGTAGATTCCGGTTCCCAATCCAGCCTTGCCATAGGAGGGGTAGCAATCATAAACGTGCTGTCGGCCTGGGCCATGGCCTGCAATTCCGCTTCGGCCTGCTCCACTTCGGCCGACACCTGCGAAAAAAGGGTATGCCACTCCTGGTATTTGGCACGTGCGGTTATCCGCTCCAGGTAATTGGTTTCCCCCAATTCGAAACGGCGTTGTGCCGCTTCGGAAAACTTACTGTACAAACTGTCGAGTTGCCTGTAGACCTCCTGTTTTGCCCTGCTGTATTGCAACCTGTGGTATACCATGGACAATTGCCGCTCTAACTGCCACTTTTGTAATTCGTAGGTGTCTGATGACAGCTCATGGCCTGATTTAAGGATTTTCCGCTGTGCGAAATAGCGGGTCGGAAACAGAAAGTTCTGCTGAATCCCATACACTTCCAGTGGTTTGTTGTTGAAAGCAAGGTTATTCTGGTCATACTGATAATAAATCCCGGTCTTTTCAAACTCAAATGCGCTTCCCACGAGGGCCCCGGCCTCTTTCATCCTTAAGGCTGTAGCTTCCAGCCCGGCATTGTTTTCCCGCGCCAATTGCAGGATTTCAGGCAGGCCGAGCGGTTTTTCCTGGGCGGTCACCGCCAGTGAAACCAGCAGGAATAGCACCAGTAAAGGGGTCTTCCGCCCGAAAATTGACGGTCCTGAAGCCCGTACTTTATCTTTTTTATCCTGGTCCCCGAAAATCGCGTAAAGTACGGGCAGGACCACCAGGGTCAATAAGGTAGCGGTTACCAGCCCACCAATTACAACCGTGGCCAACGGCCTTTGCACTTCAGCCCCTGCGCTGGAGGAAACAGCCATGGGCAGGAAACCCAGTGCTGCCGCCGAAGCCGTAAGTAACACGGCCCTCAGGCGGTCTTTGGCACCCTGGACTATCCGTTCTGTCTTCGTTGTCATACCTAGAGTTTTTAATTCCTTAAAATGTTCAATCAATACGATCCCGTTAAGCACGGCAATTCCGAAAAGCGCAATAAATCCTATCCCTGCCGAAATACTGAAAGGCATATCCCGGATCCAGAGCAGCCACACACCGCCAATCGCAGCCAGGGGGATGGCGGAATATACCATCAGGGCCTCCTTAACCGAATTAAAGGCAAAAAAGAGCAGAATAAAAATGAGGGCAAGGGCAATGGGCACGGCAACCAGTAACCTGCTTCGGGCACTTTGCAGGTTCTCAAACTGTCCGCCATAGGTCACGGTATATCCTACCGGGAGCCTGATCTCCGCCTCGATGCGTGCCTGAATATCGTCTACAACCGACTGCAGGTCGCGGTTCCGGACATTAATCCCTACCACAATACGTCTTTTGGTATCATCCCTGGATATTTTTGCCGCTCCTTCGGTTATGGTAATATCAGCCAGTTGGGAGAGGGGTATTTTTCCGCCCGAAGGAAGGTCCACCAGCAGGTTTTGAAGGTCCGTCATATCTTCCCTGCTCCCGGCGTCGAGCCTGAGGGTAAGGTCGAAGCGCTTTTCACCCTCGAAAACACTGCCCAGGTTAAGTCCGGAAAACCCCATGGTGATCAGCCTGTTAAGCTCATCGATATTCATCCCGTAACGTGCGATCACCCCCCGCTTGAACTTCACATTCATCTGCGGCAGGCCGGCAATTTTTTCTACGGTGATGTCTGCCGCGCCTTCCACATCAGCAATCACCCTTTTTATGGCATTCCCAAGGCGGTTGAGTTCCTGCAGATCCTCGCCGAAGACCTTAACGGCAATATCCGCCCGGACCCCCGTTATCAATTCATTAAACCGCATTTCAATGGGCTGGGTAAATTCAACCTCCATCCCGGGTAACACCTCCAGCGCCTCCTTAAACCGCCCGGCAAGTTCATCCTTTGAGGATGCGGAGACCCAGGTATCCTTCGGATTCAGGGTAATGATCACGTCCGATTCTTCCATCGACATGGGATCGGTAGGCACTTCTGCCGCTCCTATGCGGGTTACCACCTGTTTTACCTCCGGGAAACGCTTTAAAAGGATATTCTCGATTGCAGTGGTGGTTTCTATGGTTTTTGTGAGGGAAGTGCCTGTTTTTAACACTGGCTGGATCACAAAATCCCCTTCATCAAGAGTGGGAACAAACTCTGCCCCCATCGTGCTGAACAAAAATATTGAAGCCGCGAGCAGGGTCAGGGCTGCGCCAATGACGCCCTTTCTCCGTTTCAGTGCCCATCGGATCAGGGGGTCATATCTCCGGTTGAGGAATGCCATAAACCGAAGTGATATATTCTTTTCAGAAGACTTACCGGGTTTAAGAAAAAGGGAGGATACAACGGGGACATACGTAAAACAAAAGATCATGGCGCCTATCAGGGCAAACCCAAAGGTAAGGGCCATAGGCCGGAACATCTTACCCTCTACCCCGGTGAGCGACAATATGGGGATAAAGACAATCAGGATGATCAATTGGCCGAAAATCGCGGAATTCATCATTTTTGTCGCCCCCTTTTCCGTAATCTGATCCTTTACCCGCTGATTTTCCGCGGCGTTCAGGCCTGGTTGTAATTCATTTTTGCCGCTGATCCGGTAAGCAATATGCTCCACTATGATAACCGTCCCGTCTATAATGATCCCGAAATCAATAGCCCCAAGGCTCATCAGGTTGGCGTCTACCCCAAAAAGGTACATCAGGCTCAGGGCAAAGAGCAGGCACAGGGGAATCACCGAAGCCACAACAAGGCCAGAGCGCAAATTACCCAGGAGGAGGACAACCACGAAAACCACGATCAAACAACCCAGGATCAGGTTCTCGGCAACAGTTGCAGTGGTTTTTGCAATAAGCTCGCTACGGTCGAGGAAGGCATTGATATACACCCCTTCCGGCAGGGTTTCTGAAATTGATTCGACCCGCTCCTTTACGGCTTCTATGACCTTCTTGGAATTGGCATCCTTTAACATCATTACCTGCCCTAGGACCTTCTCCCCTTCCCCGTTGCCGGTAATGGCCCCAAACCGTGTGGCACTGCCAAAGCCTACATTTGCAATATCCCTGATCAGGACAGGGACCCCGTTCCTGTTTTTAACAACTATATTGCGGAGGTCCTGCAGGGAACCGATGAGGCCCTCCCCGCGGATAAAATAAGCCTGGTTTACCTTTTCAATATAACCTCCGCCGGCCACACTGTTGTTTTTTTCCAGGGCTGTAAATACTTCCAAAGCCGTGACGTCCATTGCGCTTAACTTTTCGGTATTGATGGCCACTTCGTACTGTTTCAGTCGCCCGCCCCAGGTATTAACTTCCACTACCCCCGGAATACCCGATAGTTGCCGTTTTACGATCCAGTCCTGGATGGTGCGCAGATCCATGGCTGAATAGCGGTCTTTATAGCCCGGCTTTGTGTCCAGGATATATTGGTAAATCTCCCCCAAACCGGTAGAGATCGGACCCATTTCAGGGGTCCCAAACCCGCTGGGGATCTTCTCGGATGCAGTTTTAATTTTCTCCGCTATCAGTTGCCTTGGCAGATAGGTGCCCATCCTGTCCTCAAACACGATGGTCACCACGGAAAGGCCAAACTTCGAGACGGAACGGATCTCGATAATCCCGGGCAGGTTGGCCATTTCCAGTTCTATAGGATAGGTTATGAACTGTTCAATATCCTGTGTGGAAAGATTTTGTGAGGTGGTTAATACCTGTACCTGGTTATTGGTTACATCGGGAACGGCACCAATGGGGATCTGGCTCAGCGAATAAATCCCGAAGGCCGCAATAAACGCCGTGAACAGCAATACAATAAGTTTGTTTCTTATACTGAAACGTATAATCTTCGCTAACATAGTGCGTATCTAAAGAAAGTGGAAAAATCCCCGGCCACAGGTTGCCGGGTGTTATTGCCTAAACAAAAGTCTCAGGCAAAACGGGGAGGTTGAAATATTTCAAATTGCTCGAAGGAGGAAGCACTATCCTGATAAAAGAAATTGGCAGGGGTAGCTACCATGTTAACGGATCGTAAGGTAGGAAGGGGTTTGCCCGTAAGTACAAAAAATAAAGCCGGATGGTTGCATGCCTGATGGTTAAAAGGCAACTCCTCGTGCTGTGATCTTTCCTCCTGATGTGTTTGCTTGTGGTCTTGTTCCAGGGCACCGTAGTGCTTGGAAAGAAAGGTCAGGAAGGAATCTCCGTATTTATCGGAATGAAATCGGGCATGCTCCAAAAGGTCATTTAGCTGCAGCACATCGTCCACATCAGGGTTTGCACTCTGAAGCAGGAGCAGGGCAGATAGCATGAAGGATAACACTTTAACCATAATTCCTCCCTAAATTATTAAAAAAACGCTGTTTTGGCGTGAATTTACCCCATAGATTCTTGCTGAAAATTATGGGAATGCGCTTTAACGTCACATGATATGGGTCAGTAAAGCCCTGAAAAATCCAAAGATGCAAATCTGGTAAATTTCTACAGGTTCAAGTGAAATTACTTCCTTATATTTGTCCCGCCAAAAAAGGCCCACGTGGTGAAATTGGTAGACACGCTACCTTGAGGGGGTAGTGTTCGTAAGGACGTGCTGGTTCGAGTCCAGTCGTGGGCACAGGAAAGCCACCCATTTTCCAGGGTGGTTTTTTTATGCGCTATTTTGTCTACATTTTGTATTCCGAAACTGCCAAAAGGTATTACAAGGAGCAGACCGGGGATTTAATCCAACGCCTGGCCAGGCATAATGCCGGGCGGGAAAAATCAACC
>Ga0209347_1006039_pt1 | contig 11055 bp, 9 predicted proteins | sample AutmiccommuBRH23_FD_187382 | JGI IMG/M metagenome (GOLD analysis project Ga0209347, IMG submission 187382) | Deep subsurface microbial communities from Mt. Terri, Switzerland - Autotrophic microbial communities BRH/23 (SPAdes) (version 2) | ecosystem: Environmental > Aquatic > Deep subsurface >...
GCAGCGAACCAGACCGCGCCTCGGCCTCGCTGCGCCGCGAGGAAGGAGTGCTCAAGGAGATCGTCACGATGGCCGACCGCTACGGCGTCGGCATCGAAACGGCGATCCGCAAACGCGGGACCGCGCATGACGCGATCATAAAGGAAGCCGCAAAGAACGCCGCCATGATCGTCATGGGCGTCACCCCACGTTCGGGCGACGACCTGTTCTTCGGTCATACGGCGGCCGCCGTCCTGACGAAGACTGCCGGGCCCATACTGCTGGTTGCGGCGGTGCGCACCAGGTTGGACGAGCCCGCCGCAGAGTAGCAGCGCCGCCGTCACGCCGCGCGGAGCGGTGAGCACAATGGCGAGCGGCACGGACAGTGCCGAAGATCAACGCCGGCGGGATGGCAGGCACGGCGGCCGAGCCCTGGCAGGCGGTCGCCGTCGACAGGTGCTCACGCCGGCGCTGGTCGCGGGTGGAGATCGGCAGGCTGACCGATGGCCGGCCTGATTATGCCTGGGCCGAACGGGACTGCAGTTGGCGCAACGCGGCCATGGCCGCCCCGGCATCGTCGACCGGAACGAAGATATGGTCGTGCCAGGCGGCCGCCACGACGTTGCAGCTGATGCCGGCATCTCCCAGCGCCGTCGCAAAGGCCGCCGTGAGGCCGACGGCCGCGAGGTCGGAATGCACCGTCAACGAGATCCAGGCGGCGCGCAGCACGACCGGCAAGCCGGCTTCGAGCGCCGCTTCGTATTCGATGATGACGGTCAGCCCTTCCGGCTCGCGAAAAGTGCCGATGACCGCGTCGCCTGAAAGGGCGAACGGGCAGTCCTCGCCCCTGGCGAAAGTGACATAGGCGACTTCCACCGGATTGAGCACCGGCTCCATCGAGGCCAGCAGCAGCGTGAGGTCGCAGATGGAATTTCGCATGTCAAAGCGCCTCCGTGTGTGCCGCGTCGGCCTCGATTACAGGCGGCGCGGCGGCGCGGCAAGCCTTGCAGGCGCACGCGAAGAGCCAGGGCACCAGAACAGAAAAACCCGCCAACCTTGGCGGTTGACGGGTTTTCTGACTATGGCCCGCGATCGGGAGGGGAGGGAACGCTGGGCCAATTCGGCAAGGCTGGGAGGAGAAGCCTCGCCAAAACTCCAGGCCGTTAGCGGTGGCCGCGGGCTACGCCCGGAATGTCGCTGCGGTTGATACCGAGGTCGTTCAGTTCGCGCGTCGACAGGCGGCTCAGCTCATTCACGGTTTCGCGATAGCGGCGCCAGTTGCGGAAGTTCTTGATCAGGCTCATGGTCGTAATCTCTCATCTCGTCTGTTCTTTTTACAAGGCGTAGATGGGCCATGAGCATGGCGAATTGAAGGGATGGTTTTGCATACCGGCAATGCGAATTTGCATTGCCGGTTAACGATATTCTTCGGCCTCAGCCGGGCCTTGATCCATTGGTAGTCAGCATGACCGCATAAAGCGATGTCGTGCCGCAAATGAACAGCCGGTTGAGCTTCGGGCCGCCGAATGTGACGTTGGCGACAATTTCGGGAATGCGCACCTTGCCGATCAGCGTGCCGTCCGGGTCGAAGCAGTGGACGCCATCGCCGGCGCTCGACCAGAGGCGCCCTTGCCTGTCGACACGAAAGCCGTCGAACGATCCGGCGTCGCATGTTGCAAATACCGCGCCGCCCGACAGCCTGCCATCGGCCGAGACCGCGAATTTGCGGATGTGGCGCGGCCCGTCCGGGTCATGCGAGGCCCCGGTGTCGGAGATGTAGAGCGTCTTCTCGTCGACGGAAAAGGCGAGCCCGTTCGGCTTGACGAAATCATCGGCGACGCGCCGCACCGCCCCGGTATCCGGATCGACCCGATAGACGTGGCAGCCATCGAGCTCCGGCTCGGCCTTGATGCCCTCGTAATCGCTCAAAATGCCGTAGGACGGGTCGGTGAACCAGATCGAGCCGTCCGACCTGACGACTGCGTCATTGGGTGAGTTGAAGCGCTTGCCCTCGAAACGGTCGGCAATAACCGTGACCGATCCGTCGAACTCGGTGCGCGTCACGCGCCGGGCGAGATGCTCGCAGCTGACCATGCGGCCTTGATTGTCGACGGTATTGCCATTGGAATTGTCCGCAGGCTGGCGGAACACCGAGACCGAGCCGTCGGTTTCGTCGAAACGCATCATCCGGTTGTTGGGAATGTCGGACCAGACCAGGTAGCGCCCGGCGGCAAACCAGGCCGGGCCTTCACACCAGCGGCCGCCGGTCCACAGTCTTTCGACATGCGCGGTGCCATTGATGCAGGCGGCGAACCGCCCGTCGACAATTTCGTAGCCCGTCCCCTCGATCCGGCCAAACATGCAATTCTCCTCCTGCAAGCTAATCCTGGCGCACAAACACCCGGCATAGTGTCATCACGGCGGCGATACCGGAAGCCTGTCACGCAACGTCTGCACCAGCAGGCGGCCGATCCCGGCCGCGTCCAGCGTGGCGTCCACCGTCAGCGCCCCCTCCTCCGCCGCCGGCGGCTCAAGGTCGGCAAACTGGCTGTCGATCAGGCTGGCCGGCATGAAATGGCCTTTGCGGTTGGCCACCCGCGCCGCGGCGACGTCCCTTGCCACATCAAGATAGACAAACAGCACATGCCGGCTCGCCAGCCGCAACCGGTCGCGGTAGGCCCGCTTGAGCGCCGAGCAGGTGACGACCAGCGCGCCACGCGAGCGATCCGTCCTGGCAATCTCGTTCGCGATAGCGTCGAGCCAGCCCCAGCGGTCCTGGTCGCGCAGCGCCTGTCCGCTGGCCATGCGCGCGATGTTCTCCGGCGGATGATAGCTGTCACCCTCGGCGAACTCGGCGCCCATTGCCTGGGCCAGGGCGGCGCCGACCAGCGACTTGCCCGAACCGCTGACCCCCATGACGACGACAACCACGGGGTCCTTTGCTGTCGGAGCGACATCCATGCGCAAGCTACCGGTTGGCCGGCGTGCGGCCGTAGAGCAGCAGCATGACCACGATGACGACGCCATAGATGATCTGCCGGCCGGCTTCCGGCATCTGCATGACCGACAGGATCGATTGCAGCAGCGTGATCAGAATGACGCCGGCCACGGTGCCGAGATAGGAACCGCGCCCGCCGAGGATCGAGGTGCCGCCAAGCACGACGGCGGCGATTGCCGGCAGCAAATATTCGTCGCCCATCGATTGCGACGCCTTGGAGGCGTAGCCGGCCAGAAGCACGCCGCCAAAGGCCGAAAGCCCGCCGGAGATGGCAAAGGCGATCATCACGATGCGGCGCGTGTCCAGCCCCGACAGGTAGGCCGCGCGCTCGCGGTTGCCGATGCCGTAAACGGCCCGGCCAAAGCTGGTGCGGGTCAGCAGGAAGACCATGACGGCGCCGATCAGCGCCCAGATGATGACCGCATTGGGAATGCCCGGAATGGTGAATCCGGTGGCCAGGTAGCGCATCGATCCAGGCGCTGAATCCTGTGGCGAGTAGCCGCCGGTGTAGACCACCATCAGCCCCTGGGCGACGGCATTTGTGGCGAGCGTGACGATCATGGCGGGAATGCGCAGATAGGCGACCCCGATGCCGTTGACGAGACCGATCATCATGCCGCAGCAGATGCCGAACGGCACCGCAAGGGCGACGCCAACCGGCCCGTAGGCCGCCGCGGCACAGCCCATCATGGCGCCCACCGCCACCGTCCATGGCACCGACAGGTCAATGTGGCCGAGCAGGATCACCAGCATCATGCCGGTGGCGATGACGCCGAGAAAGGACGCCACTTTCAGCTGCTGCAGCAGGTAGGCCGGCGACAGGAAGCTCGACGAATAGAGGCTGCCGAGAAACAGCAGCAGGATGATGCACGCAAACGCGGTGACGACCGCCGTGTCGGCGCGACGGAGGAATTTCGGCATGTGGCTGGCGAGCCGGTCCATCGTCGTATCGCTCATTGGAACCAATCCAGCCTGTTGCGCACCCTGAAAAGTCCAAACGCGCCAAGACTGACTGCAAACAGCAACACAACGCCCTGGAATAGCGGCTGCCACAGCGGGTCGAAATCGAAGACGAAGAGCAGGTCGCCGATGGTGCGGAAGGCGAGCGCCCCGAAGATCGCACCGATGGCGCTGCCTCTGCCGCCATAGAGCGAGACGCCGCCAAGAACGACCGCGGCGATCGAAAACAGCGTGTAGGCGTTGCCGCTGGCCAGGGCTGCCTCGCCCGTATAGGTGAAAAAGGTCAGGAACAGCCCGCCTGTCGCAGCCAGCGTGCCGGCCAGCGTATATGCGGCAAACTTGGCGCGCAGCAGCGGCACGCCCGACATGTAGGCGGCAATCTCCGACGAGCCGGCCGCATAGGCCGCACGGCCAAGCACCGAGCGGCTGAACGGCACCCAGACGACAAGGACAACGGCCAGAAGCACGACGAGGCTGGTCGGAACCACTCCGAACAGCTTTCCCGTCAGCGCGTCGGCAAGGTGCTCGTTGACGGATCCGCCCGGAAATGGCCTGAGCAGAAGGGCGATGCCGAAATAGATCGCGCCGGTGGCGATGGTGGTGACGATCGGCTGCAACCGCCCGAAAATGACGATGGCGCCGTTGATGGCGCCGCACAGCGCGCCGGTGCCAAGCACCGCCACGACGCCGAACGCCGTCTCGATGCCGGTTCCAACGACCAGCCAGGACGCCAGGCAATTGGTCAGGATGAAGATCATGCCGACGGACAGGTCAATTCCGGCGGTCAGCACGACAAGGGTTTGCGCCATCGCCACGAAGGCCAGAAGCACGCCCTTGTTCGACGCGGTCTGCACCACATTGGCAGTCAGCCCGGCAGGATGGTTGGAGGTGTAGATGATGAACATCAGGATGAAGATGCCGAGCGCCAAAAGCGTGCCGCGCTGTTCGGCGAACCAGTAGCGCCATTCCCTCACGGCCTCGCCTCCCCAGCCATTGCGGCACCCTCGCCCTCGATGTTCAGCGCGCTGGCGATCAGGGCGCGTTCGGTGATCTCGTCGCCGACCAGTTCGCGCTTGATGGCGCCGTCATAGAGCACCAGCACCCGGTCGCAGCAGCCGATCAGTTCGTCGTAGTCGGTCGAATAGAAAACAATGGCCGCGCCGGCGTCGGCAAGCTTGCGCAGCAACTGATACATCTCCTGCTTGGTGCCGACGTCGATGCCGCGCGTCGGATCGTTGAGCAGGATGATGCGCGGCTGACGCATCAGCCATTTGGCGATCACCACTTTCTGCTGGTTGCCGCCCGACAGCGCGCCGACGGGTATGTCGAGGCCGGCAGTCTTGATGGCCAGAAGCTTGACCATGTCGTCGATCAGCGCCTGTTCGGCCGTCCGGTCGATGACGCCGGCCTTCGTCACGCGGTCGAGCGCGGTGAAGGACAGGTTCTCGCGCACCGTCATGGGAAGCATCAGCCCCTCGGTCTTGCGGTCTTCCGGGATCAGCGCCATGCCGATCTCGTCCTGCTTGGCGGCGGCCGGGCTGGAAATAGAAGCCGGCTTTCCGTTGACCAGAATCTCGCCGGTCAGGCCGCGCAGCACGCCAAAGAAGGCGAGCAGCAATTCGCGCTGCCCCTGCCCGTCTAGGCCGCCGAGCCCGACGACTTCGCCTGCCCTGACCGACAGTGAAATATCATTGAGCCTGTCGGTCCACGACAGCTTGCGGCACTCGAGAACCGGTGCCGCATCGGATTTAGGGCGGTCGGACTTGGGCGGGAAAACATGGCTGTATTCGCGCCCGATCATCATTTCGACGACTTCATTGTCGGTCTTGCTGCCGGCGGCGTAGGTGGCGACGTTGCTGCCGTTACGGAATACGGTGCACTCGTCGGCCAGTTCCTCGATCTCGTTCATGCGGTGCGAGATGTAGAGCAGCGCCAGCCCTTCCGAGCGCAGCCGCTTGAGCACGTCGAATATCCTGGAGACATCGGTCGCGGTGAGCGCCGAGGTGGCCTCGTCGAGGATGAGGATGCGCGGCTTGCGGGCCAGCGCCTTGGCGATTTCCACCATCTGGCGGCGCGACAGCGGCAGGTCCTTGACCAGCGCCTGAGGATGGATGTCGGAAGCGCCGGCACGGGCCAGGGCCTCTTCGGCGATCCTGCGCTGTGCCCGGCGGTCGATCATTCCGAAGCGCAGCGGCGGATCGCTGATGACGATGTTGTCGGCGACGCTGAGATCGGGAATGAGCGACAGCTCCTGGAAGACACAGACAATGCCCGCTTCATTGGCAGCGGCCGGCGAGCCGAAGCTGACCTCATGGCCGTCCATCGTCATGCGGCCCTCGTCGGGCGCCACGACACCGGCCATGATCTTGATCAGCGTTGATTTTCCGGCGCCGTTTTCGCCGAGAATGGCATGGATGCGGCCGGGCGATACCGACAGGTCGGCATGCTCCAGCGCCCTCACGCCGCCATAGCGCTTGGAAATACCTTCCATGCGAAGGAGCGGGGCCGCTTCGTTCATCGGTCTCTCCCAGAAACGCCCGAGCCAAGGATGCCGGCGCCGCGAACGATGCGCGGCGCCGGCATTTCAGACTACTGGTTTTCCTTGCTCTGACCCATGATTTCCTGGGCTGTGAAGTTGATGCCACAGCTTGGGAAGGAGTTGCCGACGAAGAAATTGTCGGACTGGTCGGGGAAATAGTCCTCACCTTCCTTGAAGTTCGGATCCTCCACGATGGCCAGCGGAAGCTTGACCGACTGCGGCACCACCTGACCCTCGAGCGCCGCGATCGCCGTCTTGATGGCAACCGCGACCTGCGCCGGACCGGTGCCGGCCGACGAGCATTTCAGCCCTTCGGACGCGAACTTGGCGCAGAATTTGCGAAAGCCGTTCTCGGTTTCGCCGCCGAACGGCACGAAGGGATGCTTGGCATCGATCATCGCCTGCACGACGCCGGTGTCGCCGCCCTGCGCGGTGATGCCGGCGAACGGTCCATTGGTGGCGATGGCGTCGGCCGTGGCCTTCTGCGCCACACCATCATCCCACTTGCCGACGACTTCCGTGACTTCCCAGTTCTTGCCGGATGCGTCGAGCGTTTCGTGGATGCCGTTGTGGCGGTCGGTGTCGACCGATGTGCCGGCGACGCCGCGCACTTCAAGCACCTTGCCGCCATCGGGCACGTTCTTGATCAGCCAGTCGGCCCACAGGACGCCGAGGCCCTTCTGGTCGACATTGACGTTGATGGCGTCTTCGGTGTCGAGCGTGTTGTCGAAGGCGACAAGCACGACGCCCGCCTCCTTGGCGCGCTTGATGACGGGCGCGAAGGCCGTGGGGTTCTGAGCGTTGACGACAATCGCGTCGTAGCCCGAATCGATGAAGTTGTTGATCGCCGAAATCTGCGCAGGCACATCCTCGCCGGTCGAGACGACCTTGAATTCCTTGAGCTTGGCCGCAACCTCCGGCTGCGCGGCATAGGCCTTGGCCGTCTGGATCATCTGGATGCGCCATGTGTTGGCGATATAGCCATTGGCCAGGGCGACCCGGTAAGGACCTTCCTTCTTCGGAAACTTGAAGAATTTCGTCTCCGGCGTCCAGGGTGCGAAGCAATCGGCTTCGGCGGCCGGGCCGCTGACTATTTCAGGCTCCGCCAGAGCCGTGGTGGTGAGCATGGCTAAGGCAGATGCGGCAATCATGCCGCCAAGCAGTGACTTGATCATGTGTTCCTCCCAGTTGCGATTTGACCGGCGCGCATCCGCATTTTTCGTGGGTGCACAACGCCTGCCCTTGCAAGCCGAAAAACCGCGCCTTCGCGACGTCGTTCGGCACAACAGTCTCCTCCAAGACACCGGCCGATCCGTCTCCAACCAAGTCGGCGAAGTCAGCCGCATGAAATATGGTAGCGCTACCAATTGTCAGTGTAAAGCAGGATTCCGCAGCGTAAGCATCAATGCCCCGTGCGGGAAGTGCTTTCGCGGCGCCGCAGATCGAAGCCGAGGTCGACGATGCGCTGCTCGGGCCGTTCACCGGCGATCGCCGCCTGCGCCATGGCGACGGCCTGACGCCCGATCTCGTAGCGGGGTGTCCTGACGCTGGTCACCGAAGGAAATGCCACCTGCATCATGTCGAGATCATTGAAGCCGCAGATGCCGATGGTCTGCGGTACGTTGATCGATGCCCTGTGGCATTCGAACAGGACGCCGAGCGCCAGATCGTCATTGTTGCAGAACACGCCGTCGAGGGTCGGCATCTTGGCCAGCGCATCGCGAAACAGGTCGCGTCCAAGCGACACCGAGGACGGCACCGGCGTCGTCGTCACGAGGCGCTGGTCGAACAGGCCGGCTGCTTCCATGGCCACGCGATAGCCAGCAAGGCGGCGCTGCGAACGCGGATCCATGCGGGCGCCGAGAAAGCCGATCCGGCTGTAGCCGGCCTCGATCATGTGCGCGGTCGCTGCCCGCCCGCCCTCGAAATGCGAGAAGCCGACCATCATGTCGATCGGGTCGGGGCCGGTCTCCATGATCTGGACGACCGGGCAATCGGCCTTCTCGAGCAGGCCGCGGGCCACCTGGGTCTGGTCGATGCCGGAGACGATGAGGGCGGCGGGCCGCTGGCTCAAAAACACCTGAAGAAGACGCTCTTCCTCCAGCCCGGAATAATGCGTGTTGCCGAGCTGCACCCGGAAAGGGCCGTCCGAGAGACTGTCGTAGATGCCGCGCACCACCTCGGCGAAGACATTGTTGGTGAGCGACGGCACCAGCACGCCAAAGACCTCCGCGCGCGCCGAGGCGAGCGCACGGGCGTTGGGGTCGGGCACGTAGCCGAGATCGCTGACGGCGCGCTGTATCTGCATGCGCAGGCTTTCGGAGACGCGCTCCGGCTCGCGCAAGGCCCGCGAAACGGTGATCGCCCCGACGCCGGCCAGCCGTGCAACATCCGCAATGGTCGGGCGGCCGCCGCCGCGTCGCGAGCGCGGTTTCATGTCGCGCGGGCGCCTGTTGGAATTGCCCCATCCGACGAAATCCGCACCAGAACATCCCCTTCTTGCCGCTGCCCGTTGGCCCTATATCCCAGGCGCCCACCCATGCGCCAGCCGCGCCTATTTGTGCTCGGCCCGGTACGAGCCGTCCCAACCGGCGGGTGGTGGCGTAACGGCGAACTCCAAGAGCCGGGCGCGGTAGTGCGCATAAAGCTTGCCAAGGCCTGCCGGAGCGCGCTGCTCGAGGCTGTCGAGATCGGAACGGGCATCGTCGAAGCGCATCGCCCGATAGTTGCCCAGAAACTGCTCGTGCAGTTGTTTGAGGGCCTGAAACTCTTCGTTGCCGGCCATCTCCCGGCCGCCAAGGATGGTATGCACCGGCGTTGCCTCGTCGCGTCCGACGACCATGACCCGGTCAGCTTCAAGCATCGCAAGCCCCTCGACCGCCCGGGCGGTGCTTTCGGCGACAAGGTTGCTCAACCCGTAGAACTTCGTCAGCCCCTCGATGCGCGAACCGACATTGACGCTGTCGCCGATCGCCGAATAGTCGAAGCGCTGGCGTGAGCCCAGATTGCCGACGCAGCAGACGCCGGTGTTCAGCCCGATGCCGATCCTGACGGGGTGTTCGAGCCCCTCATTCAGCTTTTCCAGCGCCGCCAGCATGGCCAGGACGCTCTCGCAGGCCCGCTGGCGGTGATCGGGAATGGCGATCGGCGCGTTCCAGAAGGCCATGATCGCGTCGCCCATGTATTTGTCGATGGTCGCACCGCTTTCCATCAGCACATCGGTCATTGGCGTCAGGAAATTATTGAGGAACACCGTCAACTCGGTCGGCTCCATCCGCTCCGAAATGCTGGTGAAGGAACGGATGTCGCAGAACAACAGGGTGAGTTCGCGGTTCTCGCCACCGAGCACCAGGCTTTGCGGGTCTTCGACAAGCTGCTTGACCATGGTCGGCGAGAGATAGTGGCTGAACGCGCTCCGGATATAGCGGCTCTCGCTTTCGCTGAGCAGCAGCCGCACACCCGAGGCGACACCGTAGGTCAGCAGACAGGTCAGCGCCGGCAGGATGGGCGAGACCAGCAGTTCGTGGTCGGCAAAGCTGATCCAGCCGACGCCGACGCTCAGCATGACGGCGCTGGCGGCAAGCAGCGCGTTGGCCAGCGTCGAAAACCACGGCAGGAATGCCAGCACGGCGATGGTCAGCAGAAGCGCCATGGCCACTTCCAGGCCAGGAGCCCAGTCCGGCCGCGTGATGAACACGCCATTGACGATCTGATCGATGATCTCGGCATGAACCAGAACGCCCGGAAGGCCTGCCCTGAGCGGCGTCGACACGATATCGCGAAGTCCGATTGCCGAGGTTCCAATCAGCACGATGCGGCCCTCGATCTGGCTGAGCAAGGCAGGGTCCGGCGGGTCGGCGAGGAGCTTGTAGGCGGGCAGAACGCTGGCCGCCGGCTCGCGCGAATAATAGACCCATATGCTGCCATCGGCGGCGGTTGGAACCTCGAGGGCGCCGACCTTGAGCCCCGTCATGCCGGGAGTTCCGGTATCCAGTTCGCCGCTCGCGCCGGTGCTCTTGACGACGACGCTCGAGGCTTCCTGCGCAATGCGCAGCGTTTCCACCGAAAGCGCCGGATAGAGGTTTTTGCCGTAGCGCGAAATCAGCGGCACCTGCCGGACCACGCCATCGAGCGCCAGCGGAAAGCTGAACACGCCGATGCCCGGCGCTGCCTCGTCCAGTATCGCCAGATTGGGCACGCTGCCCGGATAGGCAGGCAGGTAGTTCATCGGGTTGTCGCCGGCGAAGGCAAAGCCGGCCTTGGGCGGCGGCGGTGGCGTTGTCACCTTCTCGGCCAGCACCAGCCCCGCCACGACCGGCGAGCGGGCAAAGCTGGCCGCGAGTATCCGGTCGTGATCGAGTTCTGTCACGGTGCCAGGATAGGTGACGTGAAAACCCTGGCTTTCGAGATGCGCCACGACCAGCGCCGGAGAGGTCCGGTCGGGTTCCGACAAGATGATATCGAGGCCTATCGCGGCCGCCCCATGCTCGGCGGCGCGATCGATCATCGTCGCGAGCATTGTCCTTGACCATGGCCACTGGCCAAGCTGACGAATGCTGTCATCGTCGATGTCGATGAC
>Ga0209347_1006040_pt1 | contig 11049 bp, 4 predicted proteins | sample AutmiccommuBRH23_FD_187382 | JGI IMG/M metagenome (GOLD analysis project Ga0209347, IMG submission 187382) | Deep subsurface microbial communities from Mt. Terri, Switzerland - Autotrophic microbial communities BRH/23 (SPAdes) (version 2) | ecosystem: Environmental > Aquatic > Deep subsurface >...
GTAGGGACCGGCTGCGCCGGTCCGGTCGCCGGAAAGGCGACAGGGCGGGGGAGGCCATGACCGCGCCCCCCCGTCATCCTGAGGAAGCGCCGCCCAAACGGTTATCGCCGCGAAAACCACGAGCGCGACCGAAGGATCTCAAAATTGCAGGATCGCGCCACGAGTTGCGAACATCGGCCCAGCTCAGGATTCAGGCGACACGGTCACGGAGTCGCAATCCTCCAGGTGGTACATCGTGTCATCGACGACGATTACCTTGTCGCCGCCGCTCCAGAGATCGGCCTCGTCGGCCTCGTACGATTCGACTTCCCACCGAGAGCCATCTGCGAGGATGATGAGCCTCCCGTCGTACTTCACTTCGTCGATCTCGCTGAAAGTGTGTTGCCCAAGGCCGAACATGTGGATTCCCCAGAGCGCTACAACTTCCTGCTGCTCCTCGGTCAGGGCATCGAAAGGGAAATCATCGGACAGATGAGGCGGAACGATATCTCGCAGATTCATTAGGGTTCCTTTTAAGCCATCGAGTCAGGGCTTCGAAGCAAGTTCAATTCTGTCGCCGTTGAGCACCAATTCGGAACCGATCATCGATCGAATGACCGAACGGATCCGGGTAGCCGTCCCCTCGCTCGTGGAGAGAAAACCGAGCATCCGCGACGTCGTGATGGCGAGATCCTCCAGCGGGGTGCCGAACTGCACGCGAAGCACTCGTTTCACGGCCTCCGCGATCTCAGCCTCGGAGATCAGGTCGATCTTCGGCGGTGGGTTGGCAGTGCGCCTGCGAACCGGAACGGGAGCACCCGGCACCGTCAGGAAGTCTCCGTTACGGACGATCTTGCGGCGAGACACGGCCTCCTGAACGCCGGCTTCGACCGCGGTCCGAATCCTGGTGCCTGCACGCCCGAGTCCCCAAAATTCGCGGATCCGCCGCACCACCTCTGAGACGTGAACTGGGCCCTCCACGCGGACAACTGCGGCGACTGCCGTCGCCATGGTGTTGGGCAAGACTTCGTGGAGCTCGCCGACGAGGGGGATTGGGATGATGCTGCATACGAAATAGTCGGGAACGTCGAAAAGAGGCTCCGCAGAAGGCTCGTAAAACGGAGCTGTGCCATTTCCGGGATCGGAATCAAGTTGAAGATCGGCCGTCATCGTTGCCGATTCGTCGAAGTTGAGTTCCAGGTCTCCTAGATGCACCGCATCATCACGGCTGGGCGGCTGACCGGCATGGCTCTGAGAAGGGACCGATGCCTTGGCCCGTTCGATCGAGTCGATGAGCCGGTCGATCGTCTCTTTCCGGTTCCGATACCAATCCGTCGACCAGACTCGATAGATTCGCCACCCGAGATTCTCTAGCACCTGCTGCCGAAGGCGATCGCGATCGCGGGCGACCGGGGAGGAGTGATACTTCGCGCCATCGCATTCGATACCCACGACATAACGTCCCGGCTCATCCGGGTCGATCACGCCGAGATCCACACGGAATCCAGCGCAGCCGACCTGCTGGCGCACGTCGTACCCTCTCTCCCGCAGAACGTTCGCTACTGCTTCTTCGAAGACAGAATCATAGTCGTCCAGCGGCTGATTCTCGAGCGTCAGCCGGCGGGTTTCGGCGAACTCCAAAAACGCTTTCAGCGCAAAGAGCCCCTTCGATTCGGTGGTCTCTAGTGGCAGATCTCTCGCGGTGAAGTTTGAATAGACCACGCACTTTTCCCGGGCGCGCGAGATCAACACGTTCAGCCGGCGCTCACCTCCCTCCCGGTTGAGGGGTCCGAAATTAAGTGAGAGCTTTCCCGTTGCGTCCTTGCCATATCCAGTCGAGATGAAAATGACGTCGCGTTCGTCTCCCTGAATTGTCTCGAGATTCTTGACGAAGAAATGCTCTTCGCGATCGCTTCGGAAGAACTCTTCCATCTCCGGATGACCTTGGAGTTGAACCTCGATTTCTTCCTGGATCGTTTGCTGTTGTTTGATGTTGAACGTTCCGATCCCCAGGCTGCGAGAAGGATGCTGCCGGTAATGCTGGAGGGCCGCTTCCGCGATCGCCCGGGCCTCAATCCGGTTCGTTGAGCTCTTACCCCGGTCATAGACCCCTTCCGGCAGGTGGTGGAAGTGAAGCCCGAGCTCTTCCGCCTCCGCCATGGCCGATGGATAGATACGAAGCCGGTTCTCGTAAAAATGAAGGTTTGAAATGGCGATGAGTGACTCGTGCCGGCTCCGGTAATGCCAGTTGAGTGTCTTGCTGGGAAAGCTGCGGGCACACTGGTGGAGGATGCTTTCAACATCCCCGATGCTGGCTCCCTCGGCTTTGTCCTCTTCGCCTTCTTCCACGTCGTCAGCTGCAAGGTGATCGAAGAAGCTTGTCGGAGGAAGCTGCTGCGTGTCGCCCATCACCACCAGCTGGTCGCCGCGAAGCAGAGCACCCACGGCGTCTTCAGGCCGAACCTGGCTCGCCTCGTCGAATACGATCAGATCGAAGCGCGTGCTGCGCGGGTCGAGAAATTGCGCAACTGAAAGGGGGCTCATCAGAAAACAAGGCTTGATCCGTTGGATCAGAGACCCGCAGTTCGCCAGCAACTTGCGGATCGACATGTGACCCCGTTTCCGATTGAACTCTCCCATCAGGATCCCGGCCTCGGAGGTCCGGGACGCGCCGCCGCTGATGAACGGTCGCTTTTCGTGGAGAAAACGGGACAGCCGCACCTGGTTGAGGTGCACGAGATCCGAATCTAGCTGTCTGAACCGGGCGATCTTCTTTTCATGAATCTCACCCGAAAACTGGGCGAGTGCCGGCCGCCCAGCGAACGCCTCCCGAAGGAGGGATTCCGCCAACGTCCAGTTGAAAAGGGGCTGAAGAGTCTCGGGTTCGACGCGGCCCTCATCGATGGCGGGTATCAAAGCCGTGGCGATGGTCTGTTCAACCGAGCGTCGCGCAGAGTTGAATTGCGCCCAGCGAAAAAGCCCGGAGGTAGTCTGCGACCATTTGGCGAGCCTCGAGAGAACCAGGTCGAACTCCGCGGAGCGGAGGTCAGCTCCGAACTCTGCTGCCGGGTCGATCTCTACTCGTTGCAGGAGCGCTTCGAGACTCGACAGTCCGTCTGCCTCGGCGGAGCGCAGAGACGAGATGGCGGTCTGTATGGCCTCGGAATCGATTCGGCTGGAGGCAATCTTCACCGACTGCTGGGTCAGGGCCTCTGCCAGAAGGGCGGTTCGAAATGCGTTCAGCCATCTAGCAAATTCGCGCAAAGAGGCGACGTCGCTCTCGTCCCGCTGCCATCGGATGCCAAACAGTCCCTGACCCCGAGGATCCCGCCGGAGCTCTTCCCGTGCCTTCTGGTATCCGACGAGACGCCTGAGCTCTAGAACCATTGTCTCGGTTGAAGGGGGCTTGCTCGACCAGAGGCCGCCGAGCTCCTTTCGCAGGGCTCGATATCGCGCGATGAAAATTCGGAACCACTTCTCTGCGTGAGGAGCGAACTCCTCGACCGCTCGCGCGTGATCGCCTGTCAGCGCTAGCGAAGTGAATCGACCAGCGAGCTCTCGCCGCTCCTCCTGGAGCCGCTCGACTCTTTCGAGGAGGTCATCTGCTTCTGGATTCGGTCCATTCCAATCCTCGCTGAGTAGAAGTGCGGCCTCCGTGGGCGCTGCTGCCCCCGAAAGAAGCTCGGCAGCAGTGGTCGCCCTTTCAATGCCGGCAAAATTGCGGGGCTCCTGGACTCCGGACTTCTCAGCCAGGTCGCGGCCGTACTCGGTAATCCGCTCGAGTTTCGAGATGACGTCTCTGATGCTTTGCTCGATCTCCTGCTCCTCGTGAGGAAGCATTGCGGTAATCCGGCTGCAACGCCAGGGGTGCTCCTTCAGCGGCTGGACCATTGAGAGAGCGTCGGCTAGCTGGCGAACAGCCAGCTCAGCGCTGGTAGCCTGTTCCTTCGTGATTAGAAGAGCATTTGAGAATAAGGCGGGCGTGAGAACCGGTCCCCCAAGCTTCGCTAGCGATTCCATTCGCTTGGACAGAAGCTGGTAGGGGCTGAGACCCATCGCTCCAACAGGCTCGCGCAGTTCTTGCGCGAATCGATTGAGCTCATCACGCACCAGCTTGTGTTCTTCGAAGTGCTGGCTTGGCACTTCCCGCTTCGGTGTCGACTGCAGTGCTGTCTGGAGCTCCAGGAGAAATGCTTTCTTGTTCGCCTTACGACTGTGGATCTCGAGGCAGAACGGACCGAGGCCCGCGCGGTCGAGGCGTGATTTCACGACTTCGAGGGCCGCCATTTTCTCGGAGACGAAGAGAACGGTCTTGCCCAGGGCAAGGGCTTCTCCGATGAGGTTCGCGATGGTCTGAGACTTTCCCGTGCCGGGAGGTCCCTGAACGACAAGGTTCTTTCCTCCCTTCACGTCTTCGATCACCGCGATCTGTGAAGGGTCGGCATCCATCACATGCCAGAGATCGCGAGCCGTCAGTTTCTCGTCGATCTCACGTTCGTCGAAACCGCGCTCGCCGGATGGATCGGAAGAGGGGAGGAAGAGCGACTTGAGCAACGCGTGATCCGCGGGTTTCTTCTCCGCCGGCCAGGTTGCCGGATCGAGGTCTTTGAACATGACGAACTTCGTGAAGCTGAAGAAATCCAGCGCCATCTCCGAAAGGATCCGCCACCGAGGTTTGCGGGCGATGAGGTCGGCCACCCGCTGAAACCACCCGTCAATGCCATCTTTCTGCTGTGGGGCCTCGAAGGGGGGAAGCGTAATGCCCTGCTCGACGAGCTTCGCCGCCAGCGAAATGTTGGCGAACACCTCTTCTTCCGTCCATTTGACCCGTGAAAAGTCACCGGCACGAATGCGCTGGAGCTCAACTGGGATGAGGATCAGAGGGGCGCGGCGCGCCTGGCTCGAATTGTCGTCCTCGAACCATTCGAGAAATCCGAGTGCCAGGAAGACGATGGTGTAACCCTGTTCTTCGAGTACGCTCAGGCCTTCGTGATAGACCTTGAACAACCGTTTCGCGAGGGACTCGTCGTCATAGGGCGTCTGAAGATAGCGATCGGTGTGATGGTCCTGAAGATCATCAGCGGCATGAGCCCGCCACTCTTCCACCCTCGAAGAAATCACCCCTCGCTCTTCGCTTTCGGGGGTCCGGGCCCCCTTCGGAGAGCCGGTCCCGCGCATTTCCAGCATCCGCGAGTTGATGACGAGGGAGTCATACACCTCTGCGGGAACCTCTCCGACGATGCGGATGCTGCGCACCTTGCTGGGCCGGTAGTTCAGCAAGCGGTTACGCATCGTCAGGTCAAGAAGACTTTGTCGGGCTCTGGCGAGCTCGCTCTCCACTGACGCCATTAGGACGCTCTCCAAGCGGGTTCCGAGGTTGCGATCAAGTCGATCATGACGGGAAGTAGCCTAGCACTTTGGGAATCAAGCCAAGACTTACGACCGCAACCGGGTAGGGGTGTTTGCGCTCCACGCAATTTCGCAAGCCAGCCGGCCGAATTGAATAATCACCCCCTGACAGGTTCTGTCACGAGCGACGAATTGCTTAGGTCTCTCTCGCCGAACTTTGAACGACATGCACTTCTTGCGCTGCACGGTCCTAGTTTCGGCGGCCGCAATGACAACTCCTGACATCCGGTTGGTCGAAGATCGAAACCTCGTGTGTCGCCGGCGGTTTACAAATTCAGAGCAATCCACTAAACAGAAGGATCGCTTCGTTCCCGAGAGCCCATGACCATCGCCGAACGCGCAGCGCCGATCTGCCCGTCTTTGTTGCCTCGACGGGCTGACGGTGAATCTCCGAGAGGTTTCTAAACCAGTGACCGCCCAAATCGACAACGTGCTTCCCGAACGCGCCCCGGAAATCGGAGAGCTGGTCCAGGTCCGCTCGCGCCGCTGGCTCGTCGAGAACGTGCAGGAAGCCGAGCTTCCCGGTCACTCGGCCCTTGTTTCACTCGCGTGCGCGGATGACGACAATCAGGGACAGGCGCTCGAGGTCTATTGGGACTACGAGCCGGATCGTCGCATCCTCGAAGAGGAGCAGTGGGGGGATCTCGCCTCGAAGGGGTTTGATCCACCGCGGTATTTCGCGGCGTTCCTCCACACGCTGCGGTGGAACTGCGTCACCGCAACGGATCCGACGCTCTTCCAGGCGCCCTTCCGGGCCGGGATCAAGATCGATGCGTATCAGATGGAGCCGCTGCGAAAGGCGCTGCTTCTTCCGCGGGTGAACCTCTTCATCGCGGACGACACCGGCCTCGGGAAGACGATCGAGGCGGGGCTGATTGCTCGCGAACTCCTTCTGCGCAAGAAAGCCAAGGCGATCGTTGTCGCCACGCCCGCCTCCGTTCTCGATCAGTGGAAAGGGGAGCTCGAGGAGCGCTTCGGGCTCGTCTTCGAGATCATCGATCGAGCTTACCTGGCTAAGGTGCGGCGCGAACGAGGGTTCGGCGTCAACCCGTGGCGGACGCACAGCCGCTTCCTCATCTCGCACAACCTGCTGATCGATCCCGTCTACGCGGATCCGCTGCGTGAGTGGCTCGGGCCGATGCTTCCGGGCAGTCTCCTGATCCTCGACGAGGCACATCACGCCGCTCCGGCGAGCGGTGGAAAGTACGGGATCGAGACGAAGTTCACCCGGGCGGTCCGCGATCTTGCTTCCCGCTTCGAGCACCGCCTCTTTCTATCGGCAACGCCGCATAACGGCCACTCGAACAGCTTCTCGACTTTGCTGGAGCTCCTCGATCCCTATCGCTTCACCCGCGGCGTGAAGGTCCGCGGGAAGAAGGTGCTTGAGGACGTGATGGTGCGCCGTATCAAGGAAGACATCCGCGAGGTGCAGGGCGGCTTCCCGATCCGCAGGGTTGTGCGGATCGAGATCGACAACCTTCCCCCTGACGCTCCCGAGCTGGTCCTCTCGAACCTGCTGGATGAGTACCGCACCGTACGCGAGGAGCGCTTCGCCGCGACGGCGAAGCGAACCCAGGCCGCAGCAGGCTTGCTCGTCGTCGGTCTCCAGCAGCGGTTGCTCTCGTCGATTGAGGCCTTCGCCCGCAGCCTCAAAGTGCATCGTGCCACCGTCGAGCGGCAGTGGGAGAAGGGGGCGAAGCGAAGCGGCGATATGGAGCTGCTGACCACCGCTCCCGATGCCGATGACGAACGCTCCGAGTGGACGGGGGAAGAGCTCGAGGCGGAAGAGAACGCGCAGATCGAGGCGGCGACAGCCGACGCAGAAGCCGAGGCGCCGCGCGATGGATCGGCGGAATCGCTCTGGAAGAGGGAGAAAGCTCTGCTCGACGAAATGCAGCGGGTCGCCGAGGCCTCGCGCCATCTCCCGGACGAGAAGATGGGCCGGCTCATCGACTGGATTCGGGAGAACCAGTGCCCGGATCTTCCCGAATATGGTGAGGCGGCGAAGGGGAATCCGAAGTGGAACGACCGCCGGGTGATCATCTTTACGGAGAATCGCGAGGGGACGAAGCGATACCTCAAACAGGTACTCGAGCGTGCCATCGAGGGAACCGACCTAGCCGATCAACGCATCCAGGTGATCGACGGCCTCACCAGCAGTGCGAACCGCAAGGAGATCCAGCGACGGTTCAACACCGATCCGGCCAAAGACCCCCTCCGCATCCTTCTCGCCACCGACGCCGCCCGCGAGGGCCTCAACTTCCAGGCACACTGCGCGGATCTTTTTCATTTCGATCTTCCGTGGAACCCCGGGCGGATCGAGCAGCGCAATGGTCGCATCGACCGCAAGCTGCAGAGGGCGCCGGAGGTCCGCTGCCACTACTTCGTCCTGCCGCAGCGCGTGGAGGACCGCGTCCTAGAAGTGCTTGTGAAGAAGACCGATACGATCCGAAAAGAACTGGGAAGCCTCTCGAAGGTGATCGATGACGACATCGAGCGCCGTCTTCGCGGCGGCATCCGGCATCGCGACGCGGCCAGGATCGCCGAGGAGATCGATGCCGCCGACTTGGACGCTGAGCGGAAGCAGGTTACCGAAGAGGAGCTGGAAGCGTCCCGTGAGCGGCAGGAAGAGCTGAAGGCGCAGATCGCGACCTGCCAGTCCCTTCTCGACAAGTCCCGCGAGTGGGTCCGCTTCCGCGAATCCTCTTTCCGCGACGCTCTATCCTGCTCCCTCGAGATCCTCGGTGCCGATCCTCTGGAAGCGGAGACAGACGAGGACGGGCGCTCCGTCTATCGCTTCCCGTCGCTCAGCCGCCGGCCTGACACGGACTCCAGCTGGCTCTCGACACTCGACACTTTGCGTGTCCCACGAAAGCTGGACCAGAAGCTGGCCGAGTGGCGGAAGGAAGCGCCGATCCGCCCTGTCATCTTCGCCGATTCCGGCGAACTGACGGAAGACGTCGTCCATCTCCACCTCGAGCAGCGCGTGGCGCAGCGCCTCCTTGCCCGCTTCCGGGCGCAGGGCTTCATCCATCACGACCTATCTCGCGCCTGCCTCGCGCAGACCGCGGACTCCATCCCCCGGGTCATCCTCCTCGGGCGCCTCTCGCTCTACGGTCGCGGTGCGGAGCGGCTTCACGAGGAGATCATTCCCCTGACAGCGCGCTGGAGCGACCCATCGCAGCGCAAAGGCCCGCTCGTCCCGTACGGCCGCGACGCCGAGGTGAAGACGCTCGATCTTCTCGAGGAGTCCCTCGGCCGGGGAGTGCATGCGCCGAACGAAAAAATTCAGCGGCGCCTTCTCGCCTCCGCCGCGCGGGACATCGAAGAGCTCCTTCCGAAGCTCGAGCCGCGAGCCCTGGAGCTTGCGCGGGTGGCGGAAGATAGACTCAAGAAGCGTGGCGGGCAGGAGGAGAAGGTGCTTCGCGACACGCTCCAGCGCCAACGCACGCGCGTTCGCGAGGAGCTCGAGCGCCATGAGAAGTCGATCGCGCAGCTGACCCTCGGCTTCGACGAGGAGGAGCGCCGCCAGCTCGATGCGAACATGCGCTCGTGGCGTGTGCGCCTCGAGCAGTTCGAGAGCGAGCTGCAAACCGAGCCGCAGCGGATCCGTGATTTCTACGATGTGCGGGTGAGGCGCGTCGAGCCGGTTGGCCTCGTCTACCTCTGGCCGGAGAGCAACTGACGATGAGCGAGGGAGAGCGCAAGTGACGCCAGACGACCTGACGCGCCTCATCGATGGCGGCGAATCCACTGAGGTCGAATTCAAGGGTGAGGAGCGACGTGCCTTGTCTGACGGTGACCTCGTGGAGGCCGTCGTCTGCCTCGCAAACCGCACAGAAGAAGATCCTGGATTTCTTCTCATCGGTGTGGAGGATGATGGAAGGGTAACCGGGTCACGCCCACGTCACGAAGCAGGCCACACCGACACTGGCCGCCTGCAGGCTCTGATTGCCAACCGCACCCGACCCTCAATGTCTGTTCGAGCAGAGGCTCTAGACCTGGGCGGGAAAGCTGTCCTTGTGATCGAAGTTCCAGCCTCACGCTCGCCCGTCGGAACCACTGAGGGTAAGTATCTGCGTAGAGCGATCGGTGGAGACGGAAAACCCGCGTGCCTGCCATTCGCTTTCCACGAAATGTTGTCGTATCAGGCGGATCGGGGTGCCATGGATCCGTCCATGCTCGCGGTCCGTGGTGTCCGTTGGGGAGATCTGGATCCGCTGGAGTTCGAGCGTTTTCGCCGATCGATCCGTGAGAGCAGGGGGCGCGGTGATGCGTCGCTCCTCGAGCTCTCCGACGTCGAGTTGGCCAAGGCGTTGGGAGCCGTGGACGCAGATCACGAGATCGTTCGTATGCTCGGCCTCCTCCTGTTTGGCCGCGAGGATTCGCTTCGGTCAAACATCCCGTCGCATGAAGTGGCCTTTCAGGTACTTTCCGGCATCGACGTCGAGGTCGATGATATCTATCGCTGGCCGCTGCTAAGGGCGATGGAAGAGATAGAAACCAGGATTCGCGCCAGGAATCGCGAACGGGAAGTGCTCGTCGGCATATTGCGAGTCGCGGTGCCGGACTATCCGGAACGCGCTGTCCGCGAAGCGGTTGCGAACGCGCTGATCCACAGAGACTACGGCCGGCTGGGTGCAGTCCATGTGCAGTGGCACGATGATCGTCTCGAAATCTCGAGCCCTGGGGGATTCCCGGAAGGTGTTCGCCTCGACAACCTGCTCGTCACGCCGCCGCGGCCGCGGAATCCCCTTCTTGCTGATGCTTTCAAGCGTGCCGGAATCGTTGAGCGCACTGCGAGAGGAATCGATACGATTTTCCTGGAGCAGCTCCGTGGCGGGCGGCCCGCGCCATCCTACGAGCGGAGCAACGAAGCAAGCGTGGTCCTGGTGATCCCCGGCGGGGAGGCCAACCTCGAGTTTGCGAGTCTCGTCGCTGAGCAGGCGCAAGAGGAGCGCCCGCTGAGCCTCGACGATCTTCTGATTCTTAACGAGCTATGGGTTGAGCGGCGGCTCTCACTTACGGACCTGGCACCGGTCGTTCAAAAACCTGAAGGGGAGATTCGCTCACGGATTCAGTCGCTGATCGAGCGGGGGCTCGTCGAGGCGAGGGGAGAGCGACGCGGTCGGAACTACCACCTTTCCGCTGCCACCTATCGGCGACTCGGGCAGAAAGCTGAACCGGATCGGTTGGGGCCAGGTCCGGAAAAACAACCTTTCTCTACGAGCGGTGGACGGAGCCTAAGACCACCGGTGGCCTCGCCCGGTACTGATGGCCGCGGCCAAGGTCGAAGAAGCCACGCTTTCGCGCCTCCGAGGTATGCTGATGCGGCCCACCCGACCGTCCCGTTGAGCTTTGCTGCTCCGGGTCTGCATGGCCAGGCCTTTACGTTACAACCCGCCGGGGAGCATCCATCACGTCACCAGCCGCGGCAACGAGCGGCGGGACATCGTGCGCAGCGATCGGGATCGGCGGAAGTTCGTCGAGAAGCTCGCGGAGGTCGTGCTCGAGCGTGAGTGGATCCTCCACTCGTGGGTCCTGATGACGAACCATCTGCACCTGGTGGTCGAGACGCCGATCCCGAATCTGTCGGCCGGCATGCATGATCTTCTCGGCGACTTCGCTTCCTGGTTCAATCGCGTTCACCGGCGGGTCGGC
>Ga0209347_1006041_pt1 | contig 11048 bp, 10 predicted proteins | sample AutmiccommuBRH23_FD_187382 | JGI IMG/M metagenome (GOLD analysis project Ga0209347, IMG submission 187382) | Deep subsurface microbial communities from Mt. Terri, Switzerland - Autotrophic microbial communities BRH/23 (SPAdes) (version 2) | ecosystem: Environmental > Aquatic > Deep subsurface >...
AAGATCGGTGATGGCAAGATCTTTGTCAGCCCCGTCGAACAAGCCATTCGCATCCGCACCGGTGAATCCGGTTCGGACGCGCTGTAATCTACACCACAAACTGAAAGGGATTAGGGAATGAGCAAGGACGCAGTTCTCAAACTGATCAAGGACGAGGATGTCGAATACGTCGATATCCGCTTCACCGACCCGCGCGGCAGACTGCAGCACGTGACCGTTGTGGCCGATCTGGTCGACGAGGATTTTCTGGAAGAAGGCTTCATGTTCGACGGATCGTCGATTGCCGGCTGGAAATCGATCGAAGCCTCGGACATGAAACTGATGCCCGATACAGACAGCGTCTATATCGACCCCTTCTATGCGGAAAAGACCATCTGCATCCATTGCTCGGTTGTGGAACCCGACACGGGCGAATCCTATGACCGCGACCCGCGCGGCACCGCCGAGAAGGCAGAAGCCTATCTGAAAGCCAGCGGGATCGGCGACACCGCCTATTTCGGGCCTGAGGCTGAGTTCTTCCTTTTTGACGACGTGCGCTATTCGGTTTCGCCGAACAAAGTGTCCTTCTCGGTCGATGCGGATCATGCCGCATGGAACACCGACACCGAGTTCGAAATGGGGAACACCGGCCACCGTCCGGGCTACAAGGGCGGCTATTTCCCGGTCAACCCGGCCGATGACGGTCAGGACATCCGCTCGGAAATGCTGTCCACCATGAAGCGTATGGGCATGAAGGTCGACAAGCATCACCACGAAGTGGCGACCTCGCAGCACGAGCTTGGTCTGATCTTCGGTGGGCTGACCGAGCAGGCCGACAACATCCAGAAATACAAGTATGTCATCCATAACGTCGCGCTGGCCTATGGCCGTTCGGCCACCTTCATGCCGAAGCCGATCAAAGGCGACAACGGTTCGGGGATGCACGTGAACATGTCGATCTGGAAGGACGGCAAGCCGCTGTTCGCAGGCGACAAATATGCTGACCTCAGCCAGGAGGCGCTGTATTTCATCGGCGGAATCCTGAAGCATGCCAAGTCGCTGAACGCCTTCACCAACCCGACCACCAACAGCTACAAGCGTCTGGTGCCCGGTTATGAAGCCCCCGTTCTGCGCGCCTATTCGGCCCGCAACCGCTCGGGTTGCGTGCGTATTCCGTGGACGGAAAGCCCCAAGGCAAAGCGCGTCGAAGCCCGTTTCCCCGATCCGGCGGCGAACCCCTATCTGGCTTTCTCGGCTCTGCTGATGGCTGGCCTTGACGGGATCAAGAACAAGATCGATCCGGGCGAAGCCATGGACAAGAACCTCTATGACCTGCCCGCGGAAGAGCTGGCCGGCATCCCCACCGTCTGCGGATCGCTCCGCGAGGCGCTGGAGGAGCTGCAGAAGGACATGGACTATCTGCTGGCCGGTGACGTGTTCACCAAAGACCAGATCATGGCCTATATCGGCCTGAAGATGGAAGAAGTCGAAGAGTACGACATGACCCCCCATCCGGTCGAGTTCAAGAACTACTACAGCTGCTAAGCCCGCCGACGACCGAGTCGCGGCGAAACCAGCCAAAGTCATGAAAAGGGCGCCTTTCGGGGCGCCCTTTGTCGTTCTGGGCAGAACTGTGGCGGTCAAAGCGGTCAAAATCCGACTTTTTAACGCCATGCCCCAGGCTTGGCGGATTTGGAACAAAATATGCCCCATTTCCTTAACCATAAGTGACCGTCTGAATATCGCCACGCGGAGGCTGCCATGCGTCTGGACAACACTCGGTGCACTTCTGGATTGGTTTTTCTCGGTTCGAGACCTCTTGATCTTCCCTTTCTGGCCACCCGGCTTGAACGTGTGCTGAGCGCGCGCGGTTTCGACGTGGGGACGGCAGAGGTCATGTCCGAAGGTCATCTCAAGATGCACCTTGGCGAGTTCGAACTCCATATGACCGAGTTGCAGAATCCCGGACAGAACGGCCAGTCGGACGGGATGCAGGTGATGGACCTTGCGCTGAGCCATGGTCGCCAACCGCAGACGACATCTGATCTGAGTGTGGCCGATGCAACGTTGACCCTGACGGTCACGATCATCAAGCTGCCCTCCGACCTGCCCAGCCTGCGCGAGGCCGAGCGGTCAACCGTCACGGCGCATTCCGCCCTTGCCCTTGCGACGCTGGAACTGGCGCAGGTGCTTGACCCCGATTTCGTGCAGTGGCTGCAACCCGACATGATGCTGCAAACCTCGTCCTTCCTGTCGGTGCTGGAGAAAGTCACGCCCCGGCGCGTGTCCGCCGCGGACCGTGCCACGACAGCGGAAGTGGCACGCCGCAGACGGCCCATCCCGGTCCTGCCCTTTTCGCAAACACAGGCCAACCGCGTGTCCCGGCTTTTCCCGGACATCGACGACACCTGCGAACGGCTGGACAGCCAGACACGTCTTGACCCCGTGGCCGCCACGACATCCGCACCGACCGAGGACAGCACCAGCCTGCCCTATCTGCGCGCGGTCTTTCGTCGCGAGGACGAAGCAGCCCATGTGGCCGAGGAACCGGCCACCACACTTCGGCCCGAAGAGCCCAGCACAACGTCGCGCCTTGCAACATGGGCCGTGTCGCTTGCTGTCAGCCTGCTGTCGCTTCCAGTCGGGATCGCCCTGATGGTTTACAACCTCATCCGGGGTGAGGATCTGCGGCTGGCGCTGACCGCGCTTGCACTGACCGGGCTTTTCACGGGTCTGACCTCTTTGGGGCTGGGCCAACAGGTCATCGCCACGATCAATGGTCTGCCGTTTGTCGGCGACATCCTGACCCGCCTGCCATTCTAGGACAGCGCACACCCAGAAGGCAGGTCAAGCGCCCCGGTTTGCCCGTCGGGGCGCTTGTTTCATTTGCGCCTGAGGCTGGCGCTGGGTATCATGTCGCCATATTCATACAGGGTACATTCACATGACGCGCTTTTCGCTTGGGATTTCCATTGCCTCACTTACCCTTTGCGGCCTTCTGGCAGGGCCTTTGGAGGCCGCGCAATGCGGCAACACCGCTGCGGGGTTCGAGGCATGGAAACGCGACTTTGCCCCGATCGCGGCCGCGTCAGGCGTCAAGGAGAGGGGCTTGGCGGCCCTTGCCGGCACCACCTACGCCACCCGCACCATCGCTGCGGACCGCAATCAGAAAAGTTTCGGCTTCACGCTGGAGCGTTTCATGGAGGTGCGCGGTGCCAGCACGATCGTGGCCCAAGGCAAGAAACGCAAAGCGCGCGATGCGGCCTTCTATGACGCGTTGGAAAGGCAATACGGTGTATCCGCAGGCGTGATCATCGCGATCCACGGGATGGAAACCGCCTTCGGCAGTTTCATGGGAGACAGCAATGTCCTGTCCGCCATTGCCACGCTGGCCTATGACTGCCGTCGGTCGGCTTTCTTCACCGAACATACGATCGCCGCGCTGCAACTGGTGGATCGCGGCACGATTTCAACACAGGCGGTGGGGGCGAAACATGGGGAGCTGGGCCATACCCAGTTTCTGCCGGGCAATGTGCTGCGCTATGCGGTTGACGCCAATGGCGACGGGCGCATCGACATGAACAATATCACCGACTCTTTGGCTTCGACGGCCAATTTCCTGCGCCAGAAAGGGTGGCAGCCCGGATTGGGCTATCAGGAGGGCGAGCCGAATTTTCGTGTGATTCAGGAATGGAACGCTGCGGGGGTCTATCAGAAGGCCATCGCCATCATGGCGCGGCAGATCGACGGCTAAGCTTTAGGCGGCCGGCCACAACGCCCGCACGATCGCGCGCTCCAGCACGCTGGTGTGAATGCCGAACACGACCGCGCCGGTCTTTGGCAAGCGCAGAAGGCTCTGACGTTCCGTGCGAAGGTAATTGGCGTCCTGCGCGCCCCGCTCTGGCCGTCGGTCAGCCTCGCTCCGGGGCTGATGCAGGGTCGGATCGACATACCAAAGCGCGTTGAACCGCCAGAGCGGGCGCCCCACCTGCACCCCGTCGAACAGACGCTGCACGCGACGGGCCATGCTGTCGTCATAGCTGTCGACGGGCACATGGATGCCGGTCAGTGGTCGCATGAACTTTTCCGCCAGCGTCCAGCTTGCCGGGAAGCACAGGACAGCGGCTGTCAGGACATGTTCGTCACCGCGCTTTTCCATCAGGCACAGATCCTGCTGCACCAGATGGCCCAATGTGCCCATCGGATCGTTCCGGTCCAACATGACGCGCATGCCGTCGGGTCGCTGCACCTGCTGATCCGTCACAGCAAAATCGGCACGTGTCGCCAGCACATTCACAACGGCATCCAGCAATTCGAGAGCGGCAGGTCGCGCCTTCGCGTCCATGGCCAGAACCTTGTCACGCCGCTGCGCCAACAACTGCGCGCGGGTTTCCATCTGGGCGGCATAGGCCTCGTCGACGATGATCCAGTCGGCAGGATCCATCGGTGCGATTCCCGGCAAAGGCCGGGGTGTGGTCGGGTCATAGCTGAGGCGGGTTTGAAGGATCGCGGTCATGATCCCGATTTGAGCCGGAAAACGACGCCTCTGCAAGGCACCTCGGACATGGGCGGCCGGAGCGGCCCGTCGTCCCGCCTGTCCATCGCGTAGCGTCACCTTGGCGTGAAGGCGATGACACATGGGTTGCGCCCATGCGTCCCCGCGCTCACTCTTGAACGAAGCACAAAGGACGCCGCACATGCCCAGCGAACACATCACTTTCAGCGGCCATGATGGCAGCCAATTGGCCGCGCGGCTGGACCTGCCCGAAGGGCCGCATCTGGCGACTGCGCTGTTTGCCCATTGCTTCACCTGTTCCAAGGACATCGCCGCCGCCCGCCGGATTTCGCAGCGTCTGGCCACGATGGGGCTGGCGGTTCTGCGCTTCGACTTTACAGGGTTGGGCCATTCCGGCGGAGAGTTTTCCAATACGGGCTTCACCTCGAACGTTGCCGATATCCGCGCCGCGGCATCCTGGCTAGCGGATCAGGGCATGCCGCCAAGCCTGCTGGTGGGCCATTCGCTGGGTGGTGCGGCCATGCTCAAGGTCGCGCCCGAGATCAAGGGGATCAAGGCGGTCGCCACGCTGGGTGCCCCCTTCGATCCGGACCATGTGACCCATAACTTCCATGACTCGTTGGACCGTATCCGGGACGAGGGCGAGGCCGAGGTTGATCTGGGTGGACGCCCGTTCCGCATCACGCGGGCCTTTCTCGACGATGTGGAGGGAGCCTCCATCGCCCCCGAACTGGCCCGCTTGCGGGCCGCCCTTCTGGTGATGCACGCGCCTCGTGACGAAATCGTGGGCATCGACAATGCGACGCGTATCTTCATGGCGGCCAAACATCCGAAAAGTTTCGTGACGCTGGATGACGCGGATCATCTGATCAGCCGCGCCACGGATGCCGATTACGCAGCGGATGTGATCGCAACTTGGGCCAGTCGTTATCTGGACCTGCGTCCCCCCGCCCCGCCGCCCGGTGTGCCGGAAGGTATCGTCCGGGTCTCCGAAGCCGACCCCAACGGGTTTTTGCAGGATGTGACCGCCGGCCCGTATCATCATGCCCGCGCGGACGAGCCGCGGGCCTATGGCGGCACCAATCGCGGCATGTCTCCTTATGGATTTATCGCCGCGGGTCTGGGGGCCTGCACCTCGATGACGATCCGCATGTATGCCAGACGCAAGGGCTGGCCGCTGGACCATGTGCGCGTGGATGTGTGCCATGACAAGATGCACGCGCAGGACGCCAAGGCCGGCGCGGGGGACAAGATCGACAGCTTTCGCCGCGAGATCCATCTGCAAGGAAACCTGACCGAGGATCAGCGCAGCCGGTTGATGGACATCGCTGAAAAATGCCCGGTTCATCGCACGCTGGAACGCACCAGCAAGATCGTCACGACGCTGGCCGGTTAGCCCTTCACATGTTCCTGATGGCCGATCCAGGCTTGCTCGATCTGGCCGCAGAGCTCCATCGGATCGAAGGGCTTGGTAATCACGGCAAGCGCGCCCTTGTCCAACATGTTCTGTGAAAAATTCTCTTCCGCCTTGGCAGTCACGAAAATCGCGGGGATATCCGCGAAACCCGGCAGGGATCGAAGCGCAGTCCAGGTTTCCATGCCATCCATGTCCGGCATCATGAAATCCAGAAGGAAAAGTTGCGGCTCACAACCCACCGCACCGTCCACAGCCTCCTGCCCGGAGGAGAATTGATCGACATGGAATCCGCCAACCATCTCCAAGGTGATCTTGATGATCATCCGGATGTCTTCGGCATCATCGACATGCAGGATACGCTGCAGTTTTTCCATCTCTGTCACCTTTGTTCACCGCGAGATCGGATCAGGACCAAACCGATTACGCGAAACCGTACGCTCAGACCATCGCGGACCGACACAGTCGGTCACATCAATCTTCAAATCAACCCGGCAATCGCCAGAAACGACGTTTCTGTCCCGGTCTCCTACCGCTCGTGTTCGGGCGTCACGCTGTTTTCCATCGACGTCCTTCCTCGGGCTGGGTTCCGGTGACCACGGGGGTATGCGGGACGATGTCGAACTCGATGAAGAAGGTCGTCCCATGTCCGAGTGTGCTTTCATAGTCGATCTGGCCATCATGGCGTTCGATGATCTTTTTCGAGATATTCATCCCAAGCCCCGTCCCGCCGACACGGCGCTGATCCGAGGAATCGACCTGGCTGAAACGACCGAACACCCGTTCCTTGGCGTTCTCGGGAATTCCCACGCCCTTGTCCTTGACGTAGATCCGCACCCGGCCATCCACCCGCTTGACCGAAATGTCCACAGTGCCGCCCTTGTGCGAGAACTTGGAGGCGTTCGAAATCAGGTTGGCCATCACCTGCGACAGCCGTCCCGCGTCGCCGTTGATGAAGATATCTTCATCCGCATGGGTAACTGACAGCGACACATCCATCTGCTCGGCATAGCCCCGGCTCAGGGTAACCGAATCATCCACCAGTTCGCGCACGTTCAGCATGTTGAAGCGGAAGGCCATCTCGCCGGCTTCGATCTTTTGAAGGTCCAGCAGATCGTTGATCAGATCGGCCAGGCGCTTGCTGTTCTTGGCCGCGATACCAAGAACGGGTTGCATCTGATCGGGGACCGGCCCCATGACGCCACTGTTGACCAGATCAAGCGTGCCCTTGATCGACGTGAGCGGCGTGCGCAATTCGTGGCTGACTGTCGACAGAAACTGCGACTTGATCTCAAGCGCAGCCTTTGTCTTTTCGTGCTCCAGCGTGATTTCCTCGATCTGCGCCAGACCGCGCCGATAGAGTTTGAGAAAGACGAACGAGCAATCGACGATGAAATACATCACGAAAGCCACCGTGAAGAACTGCAACCAGACGTCCGAGTCGATCGGCGGGTTCAGGCGGATAATGTCCCATGTCGCAATGAAGACGAAGGTCGCACCATAGACGCTGAGCCGCAGGAACAGCGCTGGCAGAAGCTGGTGGTTGTTCACTGCCGCGAACAACGACGCCGCAAACAGGAAAAACAACGGCGTGAAATGTCCGCCAGAGGTCTGCTGTAAGGTGATCAGAATCACGAACAGACTGATGGCGACGGCGCTGGCCACCGTATTGACCATCACCCACCACAGGAATTTTCGGGCCTTGGCGGGATCGTGGTCCGTCCACCGATTCACATTGCGTGCGAGGATGAGGTCCAGCACCTCGGTGAACAGCACGGCCGCATAGGACGAGAAGGATACAACGGGGCTGAAATAGAATGCGGCAAGCAAGGTCGCCGCCAGAAAGATCGCCTGACGTTGCCAGATCAGATTCTCGCTGACGTTGATGTAGTCCTTCAGCTGCCGTTCGAGCCGGTCGATCGGATACCAATCGTCCTTCTTGGGCAAGAATTGCTCGACTATCGCCATGTCCTCACGGACCTCCGCATTTTCGACCGATCAAGGTTCGGTCCCTCACCTTTTCCCGAGAGTGGCCTCGGGGCGCAGCCAGTGCTCTACCGAAGAACACTCACCACGCTGTCACATCGCTACACTTGAACCATACTCACCGGACCATTTCCCCGGGATATCTCCCGGTAGTCATCATCGGATTGGGCATCCGCGAAAGCCTTGAATTGACACCCGCTCAGCCCGCTAAACTCTACCAGAGAGGATGACCATTCCGGATCGAAACCCTCAAACTCTTCCAAACAAGGAATAATTGCGGAATATGACCACAAAAAGGCTGCCAAATGGTAATGTTCGCGCATTTCAGGCATGCCTGCACGACATCCCATCGGAATTGAGATGAATTGAAGGCAGCGCTTTCAATCCAAACAAGGCAGGATTCGAATGATCGCCACAAACGGGCAAATCGCCTGATCAGTTGACGTAGCGCGCCACTGTGAAAAGGGCGGCCTGGCTGACCGTGTCGTCGATCGAGAACTTCGGTCCGACAGGCACCGCGCTGAGGTCAAGGCGGCGCAACCAGCGCGACCAGACGGCTGGCACGATCCCGATGACATGGGTCGCGCCATAGCTGCGGGCGGATTCGCTCAACTGCCCCATCAATGCGGCCTGCACGGCCAGACGGCGATGCGCCGGCACATCGGGGGACACGAAGAGGCGCGAGGCCTCCCAGATCCGTGGATTGACGGGGGCCTCGAAGAACAGGACATCGGTGGGGATGCTTTCCAACATCCCCTTCTGCGCATCGCGCAGCATATAGGAATAGACGCCACAACGCGCCGTCGTCGGCGTCAGGCGGATCCCGGCGAGGATCTCGCCGAATTCGTGGACCACGATCCAGCGGCTGAGCGGCGTGTCATATTGGTCGAACTCCATCCCCTCGGCCTCGGGCAGGCTCCAGTGGAGCCGGTCGATGAAGGTCTTCTTGCGCGCCTTCAGGAGGCTGACGAACAGATCGCCATATTGATGCAGGTTGGAGAATGACAGTGTGGTCGCCTTCACATGCCCCATCACCGCAGACACGGCTTCGGGGATGCGCGGCTTGACCGCAGGCAGATCGGGCAGCAGATCACGGAGACGCGAGCGCGAAACCTCTGGTTGTTCTCTGACAACAGGCGGAAGTTCTGGGAATACAGACCGAGCCAGTCCGACTCCTGCTGCTTCTCTGCTATGTTTCATTGCCTGCTCTCGTCATTTTTTCCACCAATAGATGAGAAATCGCCTCCATCGTCCAGATGAAATTGGATATCGTCTTCTTTTTTCTGCCCTATTTTCTCCACATTTGAAAAGATGCAACACTTCTTGCCCTCTAGTCATCGGAGTATTTCCGCCCAGAAAGCAATTTATGGTTGTTTACTCCAGAGATCAACACGCGGTTTTTCAGCGGGAACGTGGATTTTCTGCCTCGCAGGACTGCAATGGCAGGCCGGGCTGTATGCGCCCAATATTGCCACATTTGAAATAGTCGTGATCAGGAATGTGGCGGATGGGGTTGCAATACCCGTTTTCCACCCGAAAGGCGCTGGGTGCAGGCCGTCGCCTGCCCGTCAATGCCCGTCAAGGGCGCCTTGTATGACTGCTGCAGGAAGATCGTGGACGGCGGACCCGCAGGGCTGGATCGCCGCAGGACACGCGGGCCAGAAACGAAAAAAGCGCAACACAGGGTTGCGCTTTTCTTGGTCGAGTAGAGAGGACTATCAGCCGCGGGCGCGGCCAACCAGTTTCCACAGAGCGGGCAGCAAGGCCGCCGCCAGCGCCAGTTTCAGCGCATCCCCGATCAGGAAGGGCGTCAGACCCCACTGCAGGATCGGCTTGTCCCAGCCATAGAGCATCCCCAGCCAGATCAGGCCCGGCACGTAGATGATCACGTTGCCCGCCAGCATCGCCAGCGCCATCTTGCCCGCCGAACGGTCCCAGCCTGCTTGTGCGAACCAGCCAAGGGCTACTGTCGCCATCACATAGCCCAGCAGATAACCGCCCGTGCCGCCCATCATGTAGGACAGGCCATAAGCTTCGGCGGATGAACCGGCGAAGACGTCAAAGCCAAGCGCGCCGATGATCATGTAACCCAGGATCGTGACCAGACCCAGCCGCGCGCCATAGGCCGCGCCAATCGTCAGCACCGCGAAGGTGCCCATGGTGATCGGCACCGGCCACATCGGGACCTTGATCTTGGCGGCGATCGCCAGAACCGCGATACCCAGCACCACCAGCGCGGCCTGTTTCACCAGCAGCTGCGTGCCTTCGCGCGGGGCGACGGCCTCAACCAGAACCTTGTTAGTCAGAGCAAGCGCCATCCGCCAGCCTCCTTTGCAGAGTTGTCATTGCGGCCCTGTTTCTGCCCCAGCCCCCGCTCCATCGCAAGGGCCAAGGCACATCTGCGCCGATTTACACCGGCATCGGTGTGTAAAGCGACCGCATTACATAGTCCTTGCGGGGGCCGGTCACGCGCCACTCGGCCTGCCAGACGGGCCAACCGCCAAAGTCATAGCGCACCTTATATGTATCCGGGTCGCACCAGTGGTCCGCTTCGGCTGTTTCGCCCGGCTCGAAACGGTGAAAATAGCGCCCATCGGCGAAGAGCACGGCGATTCCGGTCCCCTCCTGCCGCCAGAGATAGCGGCGTTCAGCCTGAAATCCGCCCTGCCCCGTCAGGTTCAGCCGCCCCGCCTCATGCAGGGTCAGGCCCGCATCATCCGGAGTGAACCTTGCGGTCCCGGTGAAAACCGCGTCCGGCCCCAGCGCATCCGAGATCTGCCGTTCCAACAGCCACAGCCCTTCGAAATCCTGCAACGCCAGCATCGCTTGCCCTCCAACCCTTGCCGCCACGCCTGCCCCCCGTTAAAGACTGCGCCAACCGCTGCCAACAAGGATATCCCATGATCCCCCGCTATTCCCGCCCCGACATGGTCGCGATCTGGTCGCCCGAGACGAAATTCCGCATCTGGTTCGATATCGAGGCCCATGCCTGCGACGCGATGGCCGATCTGGGCGTGATTCCGCGCGAGAACGCCGAGGCGGTCTGGAAAGCAAAAGACGTGGAGTTCGATGTGGCCCGGATCGACGAGATCGAGGCTGTCACCAAACATGACGTGATCGCTTTCCTGACCCATCTGGCCGAGCATGTGGGAT
>Ga0209347_1006042_pt1 | contig 11048 bp, 9 predicted proteins | sample AutmiccommuBRH23_FD_187382 | JGI IMG/M metagenome (GOLD analysis project Ga0209347, IMG submission 187382) | Deep subsurface microbial communities from Mt. Terri, Switzerland - Autotrophic microbial communities BRH/23 (SPAdes) (version 2) | ecosystem: Environmental > Aquatic > Deep subsurface >...
CCGGACTTCACTCCCTCCCCCATCGGGGGAGGGCGGGGGAGGGGGCATCGGAGCCCCCGCGCACAAGCTCTCCAATCGCCAGTACGAGCAGCTGCTGCGGCAGAACTTCGTCAACGTGCGCCGGGTGCGCGAGTGGCGCGACATCCACAGCCAGTTGCACACGGTGGTGAACGAGCACAAGTGGCCGCTGAACAGCCGGCCCGCCAGCTACGAGCAACTGCACAAGGCGATGCTCGCCGGCCTGCTGGGCAACGTCGGCTGGAAGCCGGACGAGGAGGACGTCTACCTCGGCGCGCGCGGCATCAAGTTCCACCGTCATCCGGGCGCCCACCTGAAACGCCGGCCCGGCCGCTGGGTCGTGTGTGCCGAGCTGGTGGAGACCACGCGGCTGTTCGGCCGCGGCATCGCGACCATCGAGCCCGGCTGGATCGAGGAGGTCGCCGGCCACCTGCTGAAGAAGCAGTTGCTCGATCCGCACTGGGAGAAGAAGGCCGCCGAGGTGATCGCGCTCGAACGCGCGACGCTGTACGGCCTGGTGATCTACAGCGGCCGCCGGGTGCCGTTCGCCCGGGTCGACGTGCAAGGCGCCCGCGAGATCTTCATCCGCGAGGGGCTGGTCGCCGGCCAATGGGAGACCAGCCTCCCGTTCCTTGCCGCCAACCAGAAGCTGGTGAAGCAGGTGGAGGAGCTGGAACACAAGTCGCGCCGCCAGGACGTGCTGGTGGACGAAGAGCTGATCTACGCCTTCTACGACAAGCTGATCCCGCGCGACGTCTTCAGCGGCACGACCTTCGAGCGCTGGTACCGGGAGGCGAGCCGTCGCGACCCGGCCCTGCTGAAGCTCACCCGCGACGAACTGATGCGGCACGAGGCCGCGGGCATCACGACCGAGTCGTTCCCGCGCACCGTGCGCCTCGGCGGCGTCGACTGCACGGCCACCTACCTGCACGAGCCGGGCGATCCGCGCGACGGCCTCACGGTGACGGTGCCGCTGTTCGTGCTGAACCAGGTCAGCGAGGACCGCGCCGAGTGGCTGGTGCCGGGCATGCTGAAGGACAAGATCCAGGCGCTGCTCAAGAGCCTGCCGCAGCGCCCGCGCTCGCGCCTGGTGCCGCTGCCGGAGTCGGCCACCCGGCTGGCCGGCAAGCTCACGGCGCCAGAGGCGTGGGCACGCGGCTCGCTCACCGACGCCGTGCTGAAGATCGTGCGCGAGGAGACCAGCCTCGACGTCAGGCGCGCGGACGTCAAGCTGGACATGTTGCCCGCGCACCTGTTCATGAACTTTCGGGTGGTCGACGAGCATGGCCGCCAGCTGGGCATGGGACGCAATCTCGCCGCGCTGAAGGCGGAGCTCGGCAAGCAGGCCCGCGGCGCGTTCCAGGCGCTGGCCGACATGAAGGGCTTGCCGGCGGCCGCCACGCGTTCCGTCGCTGCGCCGCCGGGCCCGGCGCAGGGCAAGGACAAGATGGCGGCTTCGGCCCAGGCGAGCGAAGCGGGCGGCGCCGATCAGCGCTACACGGCCTGGACCTTCGGCGAGCTGCCCGAGTTGATGGAGATCCGCAAGGGCGGCACGCGGCTGATCGGCTTTCCGGCGCTGATCGATCAAGGCGACGCGGTGACGATCGAGGTGTTCGACGAACCCGAAGTCGCGGCCGCGAAGCATCGAGCGGGCCTGCGGCGACTGTTCGCGCTGCAGATCCGCGACGCGCTGAAGTACCTCGAGAAGAACATTCCCGACCTGCAGAAGATGGCCGTGGCCTACATGGCGCTGGGCACGCAGGAGGAGCTGCGCGAGCAGATCGTCGAGGTGGCGCTGGAGCGCGCATTCATGCTCGATCCGCTGCCGGCGAACGAGGCCGACTTCAAGCGGCGCGTGGACGAGGGGCGCGGCCGCCTGACGCTGATCGCCAATGAGGTCGCGCGGTTGGCGACGACGATCCTGGCCGAATACGCCGCTGCGCTGCGCAAGATCAAGGAAACCAGGAACCAGCCTGAGGCGACGGCCGACGCGGCGCAGCAACTGCAGCGGCTGGTGCCCAAGCGCTTCCTCGCGCTCACGCCGTGGCCGCAGTTGCAGCATTTCCCCCGCTACCTCAAGGCCGTCGCGCTGCGCCTGGACAAGCTGCGAGCCGACCCGACGCGCGACGCCGCGCGCCTGGCCGAGCTCAGGCCGCAGGAGCAGCGCTACTGGCGGCTGGTTGCCGAGCGCAAGGGCGCGGCCGACCCGCGCCTGCAGGAATTCCGGTGGCTGCTCGAGGAGCTGCGCGTGAGCTTCTTCGCGCAGGAACTGCGCACGCCCCAGCCAGTGAGCGTCAAGCGGCTTGAAAAGCTGTGGGCTCAGTTGAACAGCTGAGCCCACAGCTTTCAGCGAAGGCTGACATTTGCCCGCAGGGCATGTTATGCCGGAGCTAAAAACTCTGGGCCCAGTTGAACAGCTGAGCCCAGCCGTGCGGCTCGCACTCTCGTGCTCGGTACACAGCCGTTTGACAGGCGAAGGGGCACTGGTCTACCGTCTGCGCCCTATGGACAGGCGCAACTTCATCGGGTCCTGCACGGCCGGCGCGGCGTGCATCTCGGCGACTGCGGCGCTGCCGGCGTTCGGCGCCGATGCACGGCCCCGCCACTATGCCAGGGCGTTGCTGGGCGACGAACGAGGAGACCGGCTCAAGGCTTCGAGCCTGCGGCCGCTCACCAACTACGTCTTCCACTATCCCTACGTCGCGACCCCGGTGTTCCTGCTGGACCTGGAGCGTCCCGCGTTGCCGCAATCGCTCAGCACCAAGGCGCGCGACACGTATGCGTGGCCCGGCGGCGTCGGCCCGCACCGCAGCCTGGTGGCGTTCTCGGCCATCTGCGCGCACCAGCTGGTGTACCCGACGCCGCAAGTGAGCTTCATCAGCTTCCGCCGCACGCGGGCCTCGCGCGGCCTGCAGGACGGCCTGATCCACTGCTGCGCGGAGCACAGCCAGTACGACCCGTCACGAGGGGCACAGGTGCTGGCCGGTCCCGCCGAGCAACCGCTGTGCGCGGTGCTGCTCGAGCACGATCCGAATGACGACAGCCTCACCGCCTACGGCACGCTGGGTGGCGAGCTGTTCGACGACTTCTTCCGCAAGTACGAGATGAAGCTGAGCCTGGACCTCGGCGCGAAGGCGAAGAACCCGGTCGCGGACCGCACGACGGTGCAATTGCTCGACAGGTTCTGCCGCAATCCGATCCAGTGCTGAAGTCGGGAGCGGGAACGGGAACGGGAGCGGACAGCCGGACGCAGAGTACGCAAAGGATACGCAGAGGACGCCAAAGAAAACCAGAGAAAGGGTTTGGGGCGTGTCAGCGTCCTTCTGGATTACTTTGCGCCCTCTGCGGATCCTTTGCGACCTCTGCGTCCGGAAGTCCGAATTCAGAGCTTCGCCAGCCGCTCCAGCGCCGTGCGCAGGGTCTCTTCCTTCTTCGCGAAGCAGAAGCGCACCACGCGCTGGTCGAAACCGTCGCCGTAGAACGCCGACAGCGGGATCGCCGCCACGCCGATCTCGGTCGTCAGCCACTTGCAGAATTCGTCCTCCGACAGGTCGCTCACCGCCGAGATGTCCACGCACTGGAAGAAGCTGCCTTCGCTCGGCAGGATCTCGAACTTGGTGCGCTTCAGGCCTTCGCGGAACAGGTCGCGCTTGCGCTGGTAGAACGCCGGCAGCGTGAGATAGCGCTGCGGATCGCCCATGTAGGTGGCGAGGCCGTGCTGGACCGGCGTGTGGACGGTGAACACGTTGAACTGGTGCACCTTTCGGAACTCCGCCGTCAGCGGCGCCGGCGCCGCGACGTAACCGACCTTCCAGCCGGTCACGTGGTAGGTCTTGCCGAAGCTCGAGACGATGAACGCGCGCGCGGCCAGTCCGGGAAAGCGTGCGGCGCTCTGGTGCTCCTGGCCGTCGTAGACCATGTGCTCGTAGACCTCGTCGCTGATCAGCAGCACCTCCGTCGGCGCCAGCAGGTCCTGCAGCTTCAACATGTCCTCGCGCGACCAGATGGTGGCGCTCGGGTTGTGCGGGCTGTTGATCAGCATCGCGCGCGTGCGGCCGGTGATGGCGGCGGCGATCTTGTCGAAGTCGGGGCGGAACGTGTGCGGCACCAGCGGCACGCGCACCACGGTGCCGCCGGCCAGCTCGATGTTCGGCACGTAGCTGTCGTAGCACGGCTCGAGCACGATCACCTCGTCGCCGGGCCGCACCACGGCCAGGATGGCGGTGATGATGGCCTGGGTGGCACCGGCGGTGATGGTGATCTCGCTGGCGGCGTCGTAGCGACGTCCGTGGCTGACGGCGATCTTGCCGGCCACTGCTTCGCGCAGCGGCGCGATCCCGGCCATGGGCGGGTACTGGTTCAGCCCCTGGCGCATCGCGTCGCAGACGGCGTTCGCCAGCAGCGGGTCGCAGTCGAAGTCGGGAAAGCCCTGGCCCAGGTTCACGGCGCCGTTCTCGGTGGCCAGGGCCGACATGACGGTGAAGATCGTCGTTCCCATGTTCGGGAACTTGCTCTGGACGGGCGGGGTGTGGGCGGGAACGTGGGTCATGGTCAGGCGGGAGTCGGCGGGCGGGCGCCGGGCCGGTCGGGTTCTGGTCGGTCGGGACAGAGCTGAAGGTCTGTCCCCAAGGTTCTAATCGGTTGGGGACAGAGCTGAAGATCTGTCCCCAAGGTCTCATAACTCATAGTCGGTCTCGTGGCCGGCCATCGCCTTGGCGATCAGCTTGCGGTCGAGGCGGTCGGACAGCAGTTCGGCGAACTTGTAGACGAAGTTGCGCAGATAGGCGCTGCGCTTGAACGCGACGCGCGCGACGTTCTGGCCGAACAGGTGGCCCAGCGGACGCACCGCGAGGTCGGGGTGGCTGCCTTCCTCGCGCACCGCCATCTCGGCGACGATGCCCAGGCCGAGACCCAGGCCGACGTAGGTCTTGATGACGTCGGAATCGATCGCCTCCAGCGCGATGCGCGGCTGCAGCTTGCGCTGCGCGAACGCGCTGTCGATGCGGGTGCGGCCGGTGAAGGCCGGGTGATACGTGACCAGCGGCTCGGCGGCGAGGTCTTCCAGGCTGATGCGTTCCTTGCGGGCCAGGGGATGCGAAGGCGGCAGCACCAGCACATGCTGCCATTCGTAGCAGGGCAGGGTGACCAGTTCCCGCTGGTCGGGCAGTGCCTCGGTGGCGATGCCGATCTCGGCGACCTCGTCGATCACCATCCGCGCCACCTGCTCCGGCGAGCCCTGGTGCAGGCTGATGTTTACCTTGGGGTAGGCCTCGCGCAGTTTCGCGACCGGAACCGGCAGGACGTAGCGAGCCTGCGTGTGGGTGGTGGCGATCGAGAGGGTTCCGCTGTCCTGGGCGCTGAACTGCTCGCCGATGCGTTTGAGGTTGCCCACCTCGCGCATGATCAGCTCGATGCTGCGCAGCACGTGCTGGCCGGGCTCGGTGATCCGCTTCAGCCGCTTGCCGTGGCGGGCGAAGATTTCCACCCCCAGTTCCTCTTCCAGCTCGATGATCGCCTTGGAAACGCCCGGCTGTGAGGTGTGCAGGGCCTTGGCGGCTTCGGTCAGGTTGAGGTTGCGGCGGACGGCTTCCTGGACGAACCGGAACTGATGCAGATTCATGCCGGACAGCTTCTAAGAGAAGCGTTCATTATGCCTTGCTGAACAGGGCGCTTGCGAAGGCGCCACCGCGGATGGCACGGCCGGACTGATGTCGCCGGCCGTGCCAACCACCATGGCGCACCGCAGCCCGGTGCCACCCAAGCTGGAGCGTGTCACCGGCCTCCGCGTTCGGGGGCCGCTATTCCAGCGCGATGCGGGCCAGCAGGTCCAGCAGCCGCGGATCTTCACCGACGGAGGGCTGGAGCGTGAACGCCACCTGCGGATGTTGGGCGCGGACCTGTTCCAGCAGGCGCGGCAGGTCGGCACGGGCGTGCTTGCCGGTGCCGAGGAACATCGGCACCAGCGTGACCTCGCTCACGCCCAGTCGCGCGAGGTCGGCGGCGGCCGCCGGCACGTCCGGCTGCTGCAGTTCGAGATAGGCGCAGCGGGTGGCGACCTGGGGCTGCGATGCGGCGAGCCGCGCCGCCACCGCCTCGATCGGGGCGCGCCAGAGCGGATCGCGCGATCCGTGGCCGACGAGGATGATGCCCCTGCCCATCGCCGTCACCGGCGCAGCACCAGCCAGCCGAAGGCGCCGAGCGAAAGCATGGTGTAGATGAGGCCTGGCGCGGCCGCCGTGATCCAGGGCTGCCAGTTGCGCAGGTTGCCGATGTAGCCGAACACGTTGTTCAACAGGAAGAAGCTGATGCCGATCAGCACCCCGCCGAACACGTAGCCGGTGATGCCGCGCGTGCGGAAGTGCAGGTAGGCGAAGGGCAGGGCCAGCACCACCATCACCATGCAGCTGAGCGGATAGAACACCTTGCGCCAGAACTCGATCTCATAGCGCTGGGAGGTCTGCTGGTTGGCCTCCAGGTGCCGGATGTAGTGGAACAGGTCGATGGTGCTCATGCGATCGGGTTTGAGCAGCGCCACCGACACCATCTCCGGACTGATCTCCGTTTGCCAGCGCAGTTCCGGCACCGTGCGCCGTTCCACCCGCGCCAGCGTGCTGCCCTGGCGCGGGAATTCGGTGCGCTCCACCTGGCGCAGCAGCCACGTCCCGTCGGGCGCGAACTGCGCGGCGGCCGCCTGGGTCACCGAGACGATGTAGCCGCGCGTGTCGGATTCGAAGATGCGCACGCCCTTCATGTCGCCCTCCGGCGTGAGGGCGCCGACGTTGACGCTGTAGGTGCGCTGCGGCTGCCGCTCCTTGAGCCAGGCGCCGGTCCAGCCGATGCTGATGCGGCCCTCCAGCCGCGCCTTGAGCAACTGCGCGGTGCGGTCCGCCACGGGCGCCAGGTAGTCGCCCGTCGCGAACGTGAGCAGGGTGAAGATCACGCCCAGGGCGAGCAGCGTTCGCATGGCCCGCCAGGGACCGAGGCCGCTGGTGCGCAGGATGGTGTACTCGGAACTCTGCGCGAGGCGCGCCATGACGAAGATGGTGCCGATCAGCACGGCGATCGGCAGCAGCTCGTACAGGTGGGCCGGGATCATCAGCGTCACGTACGCCAGCGCCTGCGTCAGGCGGTACTGGTCGGTACCGCGGCTGACTTCGGGCAGTTCCTCGACGAAGTCGAAGAAGAAGAACAGGGCGAGGAAGCCGATGGCGACGAACACCACCGCCGCGAGCACTTCGCGGTACATCAGCCGGCGGATGGTCCTCACGACGGCGCTGCCCCGGCCCGGCGCCGCAGCAGGTGGCGCAGCGTCCAGTTGTTGTGCTGCCTGGCCAGCCACAACAGCGCGCCGGCGAGCACACCGCCGTGCAGCAGCAACAGCACGGCGCCGAAGCGCAGCTGTCCATTGCCGACCCAGCTCTGGCCCAGGTTCAACAGGTTGAAGTACACGACGAACGCGAACAGGGCGAAGATCAGGTTGCCGCTGCGACCGGCTCGCGGGTTCACGCTGGAGACCGCGACCGCGATCACGGTCAAGTTCAGCGCGGCCAGCGCCAGCCCGACGCGCCACGCCAGTTCGCCCAGGTTCTGCGGCGTCGGCTCGCGCACCAGGGCCAGGGTCGAACGCGTCTTGGGGGGCGGCGTGTCGCGCGCCGCCAGCTCGCTGGGCCCGATGCGGTTGGCGAGTTCCTCGAACTCGCTGACCTTCATCTCGCCCTTCGGGTCGATCTCCAGCCGCTGCCCGTTGGACAGGACGACGAACTGGCCCTCGCCCCGGGTGACGATCTGGCCGCTGCGCGCGGAAGTCACGGTTTCCTTGCCCTGCTCGCGGGTCGAGATGAAGATGTTGCGGCCGGACCGGTCGTCCGGCGTGTCCTTGTCCAGGAAGAACACGCGGTTGCCGCTGGCGGACTCCTGGAACTGGCCGGGCGCCACGCGCTCGAGGTCGCCGCGCTTGCCGTACCGATCGCGCAGGTCGCGCGTCTGCTGATTGGCCCAGGGCCAGACCACCAGTGCCAGCGCGGCTACGACCAGCAGCATTGGCCAGGCGAAGCGCAGCAGCGGTCGCACAAAGGCGAACAGGCCCTGGCCGGCGGAGAACCAGATGACCATCTCGCTGTCCCGGTACATGCGCGAGAGCGTGCCCACGATCGAGATGAACAGGCACAGCGCCAGGATCGGCGGCAGGTAGCCGAGCACGGTGTAGCCCATGACCATCATGATGTCCTGCGGGTTCACGCTGCCGCGGCTGGCCAGGCTCAGCGTGCGTACCAGGGTCATGGTCATGACGATGGTGACCAGCACCACCAGGGTGGCCCCGAAACTGCGGGCCAGCTCCTTGCGCAAGGACGAATGGAATAACATCGACCGGGTCGGCACAAAAACAATCCGGGGGATTATGGACTTCGAACTCAAGACACTCAGCCTGGACAGGGCGGTTGCCGAGAAATGCGACGCGCTGATCCTGCTGGTGGGCGATTCGTTCGAGCCGGGCAAGGACCCGCTCTCGCGGCTCGCCGCCGATGCGCTGAAGTCGCGCGACCTCGAGCCCAAGCCGGGCAAGCTGCTGCATGCCTACCGGTCCCCCGGCATTGCCGCCACCCGGGTCGTCCTGGCCGGCGCCGGCGACGGCTCGGGCAAGCGCGTGCATGCGGCCGTGCAGGCGGCCGTCGGCGCGCTGCGATCGAGCACCGTCAGGCGGCTGGTGATCTGCATGGCGCCGGACGGCGGCGAAGCGGCCGTGCGCGCCGCCGTGACGGCCACCGCCGAGAGCAGTTATGTCTACGTGGCCACCAAGTCCAAGCCCGAGGGGCGGGAACTGCAGCGCGTGACCGTGGCCGTCGTGGACGCGGCGGCGCACCAGGCGGCCTTCAAGGCGGCCCGCGCCGCCGCGGAAGGCATCGAGTTCGCTCGCGAACTGGGCAACCTGCCGCCCAACGTGGCGACGCCGACGCGGCTGGGCGAGGAAGCGCAGAAACTCGCCAAGGCCCACAAGTTCCAGTGCGAAGTGCTGGGCCCCAAGGAGATCGGCAAGGCGAAGATGGGTTCGTTGCTGGCGGTGGCGCAGGGCTCGGAGCAGCCGCCGCGCTTCATCGTGCTGCGCTACCAGGGCGCGGCGGCGAGCGAGCCGCCGGTGGTCCTGGTCGGCAAGGGCATCACCTTCGATAGCGGCGGCATCTCGATCAAGCCGGCGCAGGACATGGACGAGATGAAGTTCGACATGGGAGGCGCGGCCAGCGTCCTGGGCACCTTCCGCGCGCTTGGCGAACTCAAGCCCGCGATCAACGTCGTCGGGTTGGTCCCGAGCTGCGAGAACATGCCCGATGGCCGCTCGGTCAAGCCGGGCGACATCGTCACCAGCATGAGCGGCCAGACGATCGAAATCCTCAACACCGACGCCGAAGGGCGCCTGATCCTTTGCGACGCCCTGACCTATGCGGAGCGCTTCAAGCCGCAGGCGGTGGTGGACATCGCGACGCTGACGGGCGCCTGCGTGGTCGCGCTCGGCGGGGTGCGCAGCGGCATGTTCGCGAGCGAGGACGGCCTGGCCGACGAACTGCTGGCCGCCGGCGAAGCGGCGCTCGATCCGTGCTGGCGCATGCCGCTGGACGATGAATACGCGGAAGGGCTCAAGAGCAATTTCGCGGACGTGGCCAATATCGCCGGGCGCGCCGGCGGCGCCGTCACCGCGGCCAAGTTCCTGCACCGGTTTGCGGCCGCGTACCCATGGGCCCACCTGGACATCGCCGGCACGGCGTGGAAAGGCGGTCCCGCCAAGGGTTCCACCGGCCGTCCGGTCGGCCTGCTGCTGCAGTTCCTGCTGGGTCGGCAGCAGGGCGCGGGCAAGGGAGCAAGGCAGGGCGCGAAGCAGGCCGCGAAGGGGCGCCGCGCGAAAGCCTAGCCCCTAGCCCCTAGCCCCTAGCCCCTAGCCCCTAGACGAGTGACCGAGGTCGCCTTCCACTTCAACACGCCCGACAAGGTCGGCTATGCCTGCCGGCTGCTGCGCAAGGCGGTGGGCGCCGGCGCCGCGGTCGTGGTGACTGGCGACGCGGCCCTGCTCGAGGAGCTCGACGTCAGTCTGTGGACCTTTTCGGCGCTCGACTTCGTGCCGCACTGCCGCGAGGGCGCGGCGCCGGCACGAGTCCTCGCACTGTCGCCGGTGGTGCTGACCGGCACGCCCCGGGCCGCGCCGCACCACCAGGTCCTGGTGAACCTGGGCGACGTCGTGCCCGAGGGCTTCGAGACCTTCGAGCGCCTGATCGAAGTGGTCACCGGCGACGAAGCCGACCGGCAATCCGCGCGGCAGCGCTGGAAGCACTACGCTGCCCGCGGGTACGACATCAAGCGCCACGACCGCGCACAGGAGCCGCAATGACCGGCCGGCGCCCGCCACCGCGCTCCGTGCCGACCCTCACCGAGGTGGTGCAGCCGCCGGTCTCGGCCGGGAGCGAGCCTGCCGGCGCCTCCGAGGCGGCCGCCACGGCGCAGGAGGAGATCGTCCGGCGGGTGGTGGAGCGCGTGGATGCGATGCTGGAGCGTCGTCTGCCCGAGCGCATCGCGGCCCTCGTGATCGAGCAGACGCAGGCGCTCGCTCCGGTGCTGCGTGAAGAGATCGGGGCGTTCCTGCGCCAGGCGGTGGCCGAGGCCTTGGAGCAGGAGTTCGGGCGCCGGCCTGGCGGCAACTGATCGTGCGCGGCGGGCGGCTGCGCGGGCTTCGTCCCAGCTGTTTTCCCTCTGGCTGTGGTGCGCGAATTGCGCTATGGTCACGCCCGTTGAGCACATTACCATTTCTCGACTTTCCGAAACTCTGGAGGTTTCCATGCAGATGAAGATGAAGGCGACGGTGGCGGCAGCCATGGCGGCCGTGGCGGGGATTGCGGCGGCGCAGGACCTGGTCGTGAAGGTCGGGCACGTGGCGCCGATGTCCGGACCGCAGGCGCACTATGGCAAGGACAATGAAAACGGCGCCCGCATGGCCATCGAGGATCTGAACGCCAAGGGCGTGATGATCGGCGGCAAGAAGGCCAGGT